>Ga0307425_1001538_pt1 | contig 13702 bp, 10 predicted proteins | sample SalMarWE160330MG_FD_202152 | JGI IMG/M metagenome (GOLD analysis project Ga0307425, IMG submission 202152) | Salt marsh sediment microbial communities from the Plum Island Ecosystem LTER, Massachusetts, United States - WE1603-30 | ecosystem: Environmental > Aquatic > Marine > Intertidal zone >... | reverse complement strand
CATATCTCCGCCACCGGGCAGATCTTTGATAACCTTTTCGACTTTATCCAGTGTGGACCACATGGTGTATTGGGCACTGGTGGACAAAATGAGCCTATTCGATATCTTGTACATGAATCCCAGCTCAAGGTCCCATGGAAGATGAAATGATGTCTCCGAATCAGCCCCGAATTGAACATTGCCCAATTCCGGAACTGCAACAGTTAAAATTGTTTTCCCTGTCAATGTCATCTTAGCGGGCCCACGAATGCTCAAACCCAGTCGCCAGCGGTCGCTGGGCTTGTACATAAAACCCAAGCTTGCCGATAAGGATGAACCGCTCTCCTCCGATTCAAAATGGCCCGCCTCCTCTGTCTCTGTGTTCAGATCGAACACTCCATGGTAGAGATTGATGTTTATACCCAATGAGAACTTGTCACTGATCTGAAAGGATAGAGATGGGGTGTACGAGATAACTCCCAGATAAGAGCTCATCGAAAAACCGAGGTCTCTTGCACTCCAGTCCACTCCTCCACCGGCATAGGGGACAAATATCCCGAACCCCAAAGTCAGCTTTTGTGCTGCCTTATACGTGATGAAAAACTGTGGGATCGAGGTGTTATTCTGACTCTTGGCGGACACAGAATTCTGGACCTTATACTGGTGAGTGGGCATGATGTACACACCGTTGACTGAAAAATTCAACCGCTTATTCTGCAGGATGAGGCCGGCCGGATTGTAGTAGATCCCGCTGGGATCATCGGCAATCCCCACAAATGCCGCCCCGAGGGCCAGGGCTCTTATACCAATCAATGTGTTGTTCCAACCTCCTGACCAGAGACTGGTTGTCAACAATAGAAGCGGCAAAGAGATAACAATTATTTTTTTCCCCAACATTTCCTCCTCTGTGAACTCCCTTTTTAAGTATATAATTTTGTTGGTTTTGTCAATAAGCAAATGGGAAGAGTAAGCATCCATATTTCCGTGATAAGGGAATTAGACGCAAAAAAGAGCGAGTCACTGTTCTTATGAGTCGGATGGTGGTGGGTGGGGGGGTCTTCGACGAATATGGACTGTGAGGAGCTCCTGCTATTATCATTTGACTTGAGAGCATCATGGAAATAAGGATGCTTCCATGGAAAGGGGAGACGATGTCGCCCAGTTCAAGGTATCGGTCAGCCGGGGAGCTGCCCCTGCATAATCCAGGATCTGGGGAAAGACTCTACATCAGTTGTTTTGGGGACTTGGCAACGGGATCGACAAGGGCCTCCTTGAGGACTTCGCCGATATCTTTTACAAAAATGAACTCGATGTCTTTTGTTATTTTTTTCGGGATATCGATCAAATCCTTTTTATTGGGCTTAGGAAGAATGAATCTTTTCACACCAGCGCGTTGCGCTGCGAGGACTTTTTCCTTTATCCCCCCGACCGGAAGGACATTACCCGTGAGCGTGATCTCCCCCGTCATGGCCACATCCCACCTGGCTTTTTTTCGTGTGCATATCGAAATCAAAGATGTCGCCATAGTCACTCCTGCGGATGGGCCATCCTTGGGAATCGCTCCCTCCGGGATATGAATGTGAAAATCATTTTGAGAGAAAATTCGCCCATCAATACCTAGCTCTTTGGCGTGGGCTCTCGCAAAACTCAGAGCGGCCTGCGCCGACTCTTTCATGACATCCCCCAAAGATCCTGTGAGAGTGAGCGCCCCTTTGCCCTTCATCTTTGTGGCCTCCACAAAGAGAAGCTCGCCGCCCGCTGCTGTCCAGGCCACACCTGTGGCCACTCCCACGCGATTTTCCTTCTGCAATTGATCCCTGAATATTTTGGGCGGTCCGAGGTAGGTCTCGCAATTTTGTGAGGTGATCCTGGCCAAGGTTTTTTTCCCTTCGGCAACTTTTCGCGCCACCTTCCTGCAGATCGATCCAATTTCCCGCTCCAAATTCCTGACTCCGGCTTCGCGCGTGTACAGAGAAATGATTTTCTGGATCGCACCCTTGCTGAATGAGATCAACTTTGCGTTGAGTGCGTTTTCCCTGATCTGTTTAGGAACCAGATGTCGCAGAGCGATCTGTAATTTTTCCTCCTCCGTGTACCCGGGAAGTTGAAGGATCTCCATCCTATCGCGGAACGCCGGCTGGATGGGGTCCAATAGGTTGGCAGTCGTAATGAACATAACTTGAGACAGGTCGTAGGGAACACCCAGATAATGGTCTCGGAAGGAAAAATTCTGCTCGGGGTCTAGGACCTCCAGCAGGGCAGAGGACGGGTCTCCCCTGAAATCCGCGCCGATCTTATCCACTTCATCCATCATGAAGACAGGATTGTTCGATCCGCACCGTCTTAATCCTTGGACAATCCGACCCGGCATGGCTCCGACATATGTCCTTCGGTGTCCTCTTATTTCTGCCTCATCCCTCACTCCTCCTAATGAGATCCGGATGAACTTTCGCCCCAAAGCTCTGGCTATGGACCTTCCCAATGAGGTCTTCCCCACTCCTGGAGGCCCCACAAAACAAAGGATAGGACCCTTTATTGTCTTCGAGAGCTTTCGAACGCCCAAATACTCCAGAATCCTCTCTTTCACTTTATCCAGGCCATAATGATCCTCGTCGAGTATCCCTTTGGCACTCCGCAGGTCCAAGTTGTCTCTTGTGGTCTTGTTCCATGGAAGCGCAAACATCCAGTCCAGATAGTTGCGGACAACGGCCGTTTCTGCCGATTCCGGGTGCATCTGGGAGAGACGAATGATCTGTTTCTCGAGTTCCTCCCGGACTTCTTGCGCGACTTTGAGCTTTTTCAACTTGTCTTGGTATCCCTGGACCTCCTCCTGGATCTCGGTCCCCTCTCCCAGCTCTTTTTGAATGGCTTTAATCTGCTGACGCAGAAAATATTGTTTTTGCAGCTTATCCATTTCGCCCTTAGCTTCGCTGCTGATCTTGGATTGGACATTTAAAAGCTCCAGTTCCTTAGTCAAAAATTCATAGACCTTTTTTAGCCGGAGAAAAGGATCCAATATTTCCAACAGCTCCTGTGCCTCATGGACTTTCAGTTCTAAGTTGGCTGCCGCCAAATCCGCCAGCCTTCCCGGTTCATCCACGTTCGCTGCCAGGATCATCACTTCAGGAGGAATATTTTTTCCCAGGGTAGACGCCTTGTCCAACCCTTCTCTGACATTTCTGATGAGAGCTTCGCTCTGGATCGATTTCTCGAGCTCCTCCGGTTCTTGAAGCACCTTTATTCTCGCTGAATAATATGGCTTCTCTTCATTAAGGCTCTGCAACTTTGCCCGGACAATTCCCTGGGCAAGAATTCTCACTCTCCCATCGGGAAGCTTCAGCATGCGCATAACCAGAGCCACTGTCCCGATTTCGTAAGCATCTTCCTTCTTGGGATCCTCAATCTCCATATCCTTTTGGGTGAGCAGAAGAATCATTCTGTGTGAAGACAGAGCTTGATCGATAGCCTCTTTTGATTTCTCTCTCCCGACGAACAGCGGGACGACCATATAGGGAAAAACGACAATATCCCTCAGCATAAGCACGGGCATCTCTTTGGGAATATTGAGTTTCTGGCCATCATCTTCGACGACATTTTCAAATTCATTTTCCAAATCATCATCTTTTTTCGCCATCTTTTCTCTCCATTTTTTCTTCAGGTTTACGGATCTTCAAGACAACCTGTCTGTCTTTTTTCCTCCTTACTTTCTTGAATTGGATTGTCAAAACACCGTTTTCAAGCAATGCTTTTGTTCTTTCCGGTTGAACGGCATTCGGGAGAAAAATAAATCTTCTAAAGGGACCGTATTCCCGCTCAAGTCTCAGGTATTTGATGCGTTCCGCAGAAAGGGTTTCCTTTTTCAGCCCCTTGATCTCGATGCGATTGCCGTAAAAGACGAGATGGATATCCTTCTGCTCAACACCGGGAAGTTCCACTTCAACTGTGATATCGGTCTCGTTCTCTGCAACATCTACACACGGCACCCAGCTCTCATCCAGGCCGAGAAGGTCTTTCTTCTTGAGAAACACCTCTCCAGCGATCTTGTTGATCTCTGCCTCGATCTTAATGATCCTTGATACCGGCCTTATCTTTCTGGACATCTATGCACTCATGGATTAAAATTTAAAAAACACGGATAGCAGGGGGGCACATTTCTTTTATGCTATTCTGAATTCTGACTTCTGCGCTCTGATGAAAACTCTGTATTCTGATTTCTGATTTAAAAAGGTTACTTCTCTTTTAGCAGTGTCTCCAACTCTTTTTTAAACTCCAATACATCCTTAAAATCCCTATACACTGAAGCAAACCTTACGTATGCGACTTTATCCAAAGCTTTTAATCTTGCCATGACAAATTGACCGATATCATCCGTTTTAATCTCTTTCTCCGGCTTTTCTTGAAGGCTTGTCTCGATCTCTTCCACAATCTCTTCCAATTTTGCTACGGGAACAGGCCTTTTCTCGCATGCCTTGAGAAGCCCTGCCATGATCTTTTCACTCTCGAATCGCTGGCGCCTCCCATCCTTTTTAACAACCATGTAGGGGATTTCTTCGATCTTTTCATACGTGGTGAACCTCTTTTCACAGGAAAGGCACTCCCTGCGGCGGCGGATAGTCAGACCGTTCTTGCTTTCCCGTGAATCGATGACTTTGCTCTCTTCGTAATCACAGTAAGGGCATCTCATTGTTCTGAATCTTCTCCTAATTTCTTTATCTGAAGCAGGGAAATCCCTTCCTTGGATAATATAGCATAACCTATCAAACAAGTCACCACAAGCTGAACCGCGTGCATGACAATCGAGAGGCTCACAGCTAAGTTGGATTCAACATTCAGAAAAGATGTCAACCCCAGCTTGCTGAAATAATGAAATCCGCCGACCATGCCTGGAGTGGGGATGGAAGCCCCGATACCAGTCAGAAAAACGAAGGGAAACGTCGAAAAAAACGGAACATCGATGTTGTATGCAAGCAGGAAAATCCAGTAGAAAAGAGTTATTCCCAGCCATACGACTACAGACAGGAGGACGTAAACAAACAGGTTTCCTACAGAATGAAAAAACTTCAATCCCTCTATGAACTCCTCAAGAATCTTCAGTATTCTCTCAGAAATCTTTTTAGAGAATGGCTTAAGGATAAAGGTGAAAACAAGGAGGGCTTTTTGCTTGAAAAAATAGATGGCCAGAATTAGGAGCAGCAGAAAGATTGCGATGGAAATCCCGAATATTCCCCACAGTGAGAGGAATGAATACGCGTCTGCCTCCGCATTGTAATATGATGGAAAAAGAGGCCTGGACACCAAATAAAGACCCAGCAGCATCGAACAGGTGATGATATCGAAGATCCTCTCGACAACTACTGTTCCGATCAGAAAGCCTTTTTTGATGCCTTCCTTCTGGGCAAGATAAAGAGGCTTGACAAGCTCCCCTAGCCTGCCGGGAAAAATAAAATTGACCGTGAATCCAACGGCGTTGGCAGCGAATCGATTATACAGGCTAACGCCCTTCTTTTCATATTTGATCAGGTATTGCCAGCGGATGGCGCGCGTTAAAAGATGGCTAGGGGCGAGCAGTAGAACCAGAATGAAATATTTGAGGTTGACATTCGTTAAGTTACTCAGAACATCATTCCAATTGACACTTTTGAAGAAGAAAAAGAGAAAAATGGCTGTCAACAAGAATATAATGCCGAGACGAACCCATGTTTTTTTCATTTGATGCGAAATGTTATCATCATCCCCTTAGACTGTCAAACCATCTCTACTCGGAATAATGGGGCCGTGTTCTCAAGAGGTCTGAGTGCACAAATGAGAGAATGGGAGAACGAAACATGAAAGCATTGGGGTTCTCCATATTTCAACCGGTAGGATCATATTCCAAACTTTACATTTTTTTGGAAGCATCCTTATTTCCGTGATGCTCTCAAGTCAAATGATCATAGCAGGAGCTCCTCACAGTCCATATTCGTCGAAGACCCCCCTACCCCTCCACCATCCGACTCATAAGGACAGTGATTCCCTCTTTTTTACCTCTGATGCCCTTATCACGGAAATAAGGATGCTTACCATTTTTTTCAAAGAATTGACTTTTTCTTTGAAAACACAGAGAATGGAACACTCAAAAAAAAGAAATCACCGATCATCTGAATGGAAAACTCCACCGTGCTGCATTTGTTAGCCATCATAGGTCTGTATGGAGGGACCTATGTTGTTTGCCTCATCAGCGGCTTTATTCCCATCGTCAACGCAGAGCTCTTTCTCATATGGATATCTTTATCCATCACGAAACCTGAATTCATTCCCGTACTTCTTTTGGCTTCAGCTGGCCAAATGACCGCAAAAGCTGTCATGTATTTCTCAGGAAAAGGAGTCATTAAGATTTCGAAAAAGCGATATGAAAAGAAGATCGCAGAGATCGAAGCCAAGATGAAAAAGTGGGAGTCAAAGATCGATATCTTCATTTTTTTGAGTGCGTTTACAGGATTCCCCCCATTTTATGTGGTGGCAGTGTTGTCTGGTATGACAAACGTTAATTTCGTTCGGTTTTTTATTGCGGGTTTGCTGGGCCGGACCCTACGATTCGGGCTCGTCATGTATTTCCCACACCTGTTCAAAGAACTGATCAGCCGATAAAGGACCTTTTCCCCAAACAGCCAAAAGTGCTGCCTTGAAAAAACAGGGCAGATTCGCTATCATGTCGCTGCTGCTGGGAAGTCGTCCAACGGCAGGACACATGACTCTGGATCATGGAATCGGGGTTCGAATCCCTGCTTCCCAGCCACTCCTATAATTGATTTATTATCAACAAGTTACAGGGATATTGAAAGCCCTTGTGACCAAATCCCTATTTTAAGCTGAGGATATCAATCTTATTCAGCTTCTATTAAGCTCGTCTGCGACATCCTTTCTCAATTTCTAAGGGTATACTAAAAGGCGCCACCAACCTCCTTGACAGGTTTTAATGAAAGGAAACAGAAATAAACCTTCAAGATAACGGCTGAAGATCTGTGAGCAAATTCAATATTGATACGGCTCGTATTTTTTTGTGCATGCGAAAGCTTTCCTCACCGGCGTGAATAATATCCAAACTCTGAAGATTTAAATCTTTAAGAGCCATCCTTATGGAGGGAGTGATCTTCGGCGAACTTGTTCGCTTGATTTCGAAGCCCAACCGCTTTCGCCCTCTAACAATGAGCAGATCCAATTCAGCACCGCTATGGGTTGCCCAAAAAAAACACTCGTCTGTTGAAGCTCCCAGTCGTCTGATGACTTGCTCTAAAACGAAACCTTCCCAGGATGCACCTATTTTAGGATGTCCTTCCAAATCCTTTAAGGACCTTAAATTAAGAAGAGAATGAAGGACGCCACTGTCTTTTAAATAGACTTTAGGAGCCTTCACCTGTCGTTTCTTGATGTTTTCATGCCACGGTGGAAACTGGCGGACCACGAGTGCCGAAGACAAAAGGTCGAGATAATTCCGGACCGTCGTATCAGCAACACCAAAAGACCGCGCAAACTCCGAAGCATTCCATGTTTGACCATGGTAATGAGCTAGCATTGTCCAGAAGCGATGCAGTGTAACAGATCTAATTGTAATTCCCAATTGAGGCAAATCCCTCTCCAAAAAGGTGCGGATGAATCCCCTCCTCCACTCAAAACTATTATCATGAGAGCGGGCCAAGTAGGACCTTGGAAATCCTCCTCTTAACCAAAGTCGATTGTGATTGGAAACGCCGACTTCATCCAATGAAAATCCATTCAATTCATGATAGTAAATGCGCCCAGCGAGAGACTCTGCACTTTGACGAAGCAGTTCTGGTGAAGCACTCCCAAGGATGAGAAATCTTGCAGGTCGTCGAGGACGATCTGCTAAAACCCGGAGAACAGGAAAAAGATCCGGATAACGTTGAATTTCATCTATCACAACGAGCTCCTTCAGTTCTTTCAGCACAAGCATAGGATCGGAGAGCCGGGAAAAATCCTCCGGGTTTTCCAGATCAAAGTATGAATAAGATCCTCTTTTTTTGCCAATAATCATGCGTGCCAGGGTCGTCTTCCCGACCTGGCGGGCTCCCACTATGCCCACAATAGGATATTTTCTGAACAATTTATGAATGGTTTGGAGCTCTTTTTCTCTTTTTATCATAAAAAAAATAATACCTTGATATTTCGGTGATGTCAACAGAGATTTCATGGTACATCAAAGAGGTTTAGGCAGCGAAAAGAGTTCCGGGGGCGGGATTCGAACTGGTATGTAGGTACAACCTGCGAGGGATTTTAAGTCCCTTGCGTCCATCGTACAAAGTGTATTAGACAGGCTTGTGACCATTTTGTGACCATTTAAAGTCAAAAAAAACAAAACAATATCAAAACATACGAAACAATAGAAAAAAATGAAATTTCGCGCTTTCAATCACTTGGGGCACAATTGCTTGATATTAAACAACTTAGAAAAACAGGGGGTCACGAATCCCTGCTTCACAGCCACTCTGTTGAGCCTGTCTTCTCCTGGAATTCCTCAGTATTGTCTTTCAACCGTATTACCGAAGCTTCAACGTATTTCAGTCGAATATGTAACGTAATTGAACATGGGAAGATATTTATTAAAAATGCTTTTGTTTAGAGAAAGGTGAGCAGAATAGATATATTTCGCACAATAGTGTCGGGAAAAATATGAAGTTAAGCAGAGACTTTTTACTTCAACTCTTTCCGTTTGAGTTCTTTTATGATTTTTGTACTTGCCCAAAAGACATCGGCGCCCTGGCCATAAGTCGGCTGATCATAAAAACCCATCAGCATTTCTTCAAATTCACTTTTCGTCTTGGGATCCTTCTCCCCTGTATATCGCCAGCTTACAAAAAAGAGATATTTACCGTCAGGTGAGAAACTTGGAAACCAATCTGTGCTTCTTGAATTGACTTCAGCTCCTAAATTTTGTGGCTCAGTCCAAGTCCCATCCTCTTTCTTGAAAGTCACATAAAGGTCTTCCTGTCCCACACCATCATCTCTTCCATTGATTGTTAATATGGCATATGTTTCATCGGGAGAAAAACGGGGCGCAATCTGGAAAAAATCGGAGTTGAAAGGATAAGGCAATCTATCCGGTATGGAATAAGCGTTACCTTTCCATTTGCTTGAATAATTAACGAAGAATAATTTCCCAACTGAATCCCGCTTTCTGACCGTGAAATAAATAGTCTTATCTGCCAAAACACAACCTATGTATTCATCACCGGTGCTGTTAATCGATGTCCCGAGATTGCTCGGTTCACCCCACCCGTTTTTAGTCCTGTCTACAATCCAAATATCGGTATCTTTCGGCTCACCTTTATTCTTCAGTGGGCGATCCGAGTCAAAATAAATTCTATTTCCATCTTTGGAGAACATGAATCCTCCGTCTTCATATTGACCAGAAAAAGGAGCGACTTCCGGCTTACCCCACTTGCCATCAACACGTCTAATCACCCATATAATCGCATGAGGTTTACCCCATATTCTGAAATATATCTCGTTACCATCCATTGGAATTGCCGGTCCGTAATCATCATGAAGACCTGTTGAAACGATCCCCAGTGCGAAAATCTCTGGAATCGTTCCGGGAGGCTTTTGGCCGAGATAAGGGCCTTTGAGAACAGGGGAATCATCAATCTCCTCTTGGGCATAAAAAAATTCAGCGGCTAAAATAACAATCACGAGGATAACCCACAAGTTCTTCTTACATTTCATTTAGTATTCCTATCCTGGATTATTCACAAAAGCTATTCATATCGAAGGTTGACGACGGGATTGGCGTGTGCTGCTTTGATGCTGTGATAGCTGGCAGTCAAAAAGGCAACAAGGATGGCACCGATTGCCGTAGCTCCTAGCATGAGCGGATTTATCCCCGTCTTGTAAGCAAATTTCCCTAACCACATGTCGATAAAAACCAGTGATACAGGGATGGCGATCACAATCGCCAGAACAATCAGGAAAAAGATTTCCCGAAACATGATCAAAACGATCTGGGTGGCCGAAGCACCCAGGACTTTACGCAAAGCCACTTCTTTGGTCCTCCTGATTGATGTGAACGAGGAAAGCCCCAAAAGGCCTAGCAAGGAGAGGATAATGCAGATGTAGGAGAAGATTTCGACCAAGCGATTCTGTCTGCGGTCAGCATCATACAATCGATCAAAGGACTCATCCAGAAAAGAAAAGACAAACGGCCGATTGGGATTGAATTTGTTCCATCTGTCTTCCAGCCATCTCATGGTATTTGTCAAAGGTTGGCCTTTCAATCTGACCATTAAGTTGCTTGGCACGCTGCCTGGCAAATTGTTTTCAGGGCCGCGGATCATCCGGATGAGTATGGGCTCGATCTTATTGTGGAGCGAGGCAAAATGAAAATCCTTTACGACACCGATCACATGGCCGTCGGTATGGGTGCCCTGAGTGATACGTTTTCCGATAGGATTGTCCCAACCCATGAAACGGACCAGAGTTTCGTTGACGATAATCCCTTTTTGAGGATCGGTGGAAAAGCCAGGATCAAAGTCGCGCCCTTCCACAATCTCAGCTCCCAATGTCTGAATAAAATCGAATCCGGCCCAGAGGACCCAAAAATTGTGATCCTCCATGCCATCCCTGCCTTCAAACTTATAAAGGCCTGTTGTGGGAGTGCCGGGCTGCCCGATCCCCGTAGCAACCGAGATGATATCCGGGTGCTGGATAAGTTCCTGCTTGAATGCCGCTATTTTTTGGATGACATCATTGTCCCGTAACCTGATCGATATGACATTCTCTTTCTTGAAACCCAGATCCCGATTGCGCATGAATTCAATCTGGCGGCTCATAAACAGGGTAATGATGATAACTCCGATGGAGATAACGAACTGGAATGTGACCAGAATTCGTCGGATCCGTACTTCTGCTCTGCTGGAGCTGAATCCGACCGATACGGCGGTCACAGAACGTATAGAAGAGAGATAAAAAGCGGGATAGATACCAGATACGATCCCGATGAGGAGAAAAAGTCCTAAAACGGCTGCAATCAAGACAGGATTGAACAGCATTCTATTATCAAGGTTGAGATCCAGGAGCTGATTGAGCGGCGTCAAGGACAGCAGAACCGCCCCATAGGCAAATACCATAGCAATGAAAGACACCAAGAGGGATTCACCCAGAAGCTGGAAGACTAGATCCTTTTTTCCCGATCCCAACACTTTTTTCATCCCGATCTCCCGGACTCGAGTGGAAGAACGGGCAGTGGCCATGTTCACATAATTGACGCATGCCAAAACAAGGATGAATATGCCGATGAAGAAAAACGCGTAAAGATAAGATCTGTTCCCCAACGGCATTTCGAATCTGAAACCGACCGTGTTGTAGTGGATATCCTTCAATTTCAGGAATATGAGTTTGTAAACCTGCCCGTATGATTCTTCATCAATTTTGCAGTATTTTTCATAAAAAGCGGGATATTTTTCATAAAAATTGGCAAGGTCATATCGTTCAGGCAGCATAACATAGGTATAATCAGAAGGCTCGTACATCGACACTCCCACACTTTGCTGGTCTGTTTGCCAGCTCGAGTAAGAGATGATTCCTTCTATGGGAATATGAGAGTTTCGTGGTGGATCTTTTATCACTCCTGTCACTTGAAGATCGTCTTGGTTCTCGACCTGGATGACCTTTCTCAGTGGATCTTCATCGCCGAAATACCTTTGAGCTAGAGTTTCTGTCAGCACAATAGAGTTAGGATCCTTGAGACAGGTTTCTATATCTCCCTGGAGGAGTGGATAGGTGAATACTCTGAGTATACTCGCGTCTGCAAAAACAATCTTATCCTGGTAAAGCCGCTTGTCACCATATACGAACAACATTTCCGGCAGCGGAAAAATGCGTACGAATTCTTCAATCTCCGGGAATTCCTCCTTGAGTCTCGGACCGAGAGCAGGAGAGGCAACAGCGTACAGTAGAGGCCTACCAGATGTTACATAATTAGAGCTGATCCGGTAGATTCGGTCGGCATTCTCATGGTGTTGGTCATATGTCAATTCATTTCTCAGGAATAAGATGATGATCATGCAGCAGGCGATTCCCGTTGAAAGCCCTAGAAAATTCAGAAAATAATGGAACTTATCTCTTTTTATGAGGCGTGAGGTAAAAAACAGATAGTTTTTAAACATAATGATACTCCATACGAATTGATGTTTAAAGTATGAGAGGATGGATTTAAAGGCCTGCATCCTGTACCAAAGACGGGCTCGGGCTGTGCCCTCTTCTTCGGCTATGTTGCGGTAGACTTCTTCCAGATCGCCGATAGTGGAAAAGATCCCTTGGTCAGGAAAAAACCGTTTAAGAAGGCGCTCTGCGAGGCGTGGTGGTCCAGGTATGGGCTTTTTTTTCATTTTTTTTCCGCGGATAGGAAGAGCCGGGGTATATCATCCCACATATTCTCTTGAAGCTTTTTAATATCGAGCAGGGCTTTGATGCCCTCCCGGGTAAGCTTGTACATTCGTTTGCTGCGGCCGCCCCTTTTTTGCGTGGGCTCTGACAGATAAGAGGTCAGATACCGTTTTTGGACAAGACGTTCCAATGTTACAAAGGTGGCGCCGAAGGACCAGATTTTCCCTGTAATTTCGTTCACCTGGTCACGAATGGTCACAGCATAAGCGCTGTCCTGAAGCCTCCAGATGGCAAGCAGAAACAGCTCCTCGGGCCTGGATAAAAGTTTCATTTTGAGCCTCTCATCGGTATTTCACCTAAAAAATAAAACAAATAATCCGCTTTGTCAAGCATTTTTTGTTTTATTTTTTAGGTAAAATTAATTCAGCTCAATATTTCGTTCATATTGAAAGAGCTGACTCTCCTTTTTTCTGATACTGAAAAATCGATTTTTTTGGCTACAACATTTAGAGGCAAGTAAAGTTCATTTCTTCAAGCTCTTCGAATTCTAATCGAGAGGCTTCGCGAATTATCAAAGAGAAGTTAGACGTGCGACTTTCCTTTCCTACAGGTCTTCGTGGAGACAGAATGGACAAAGAAATGATCCACGCCCTACACAAGGCTGGGACAGTAATGATCGCTTATGCAGTAGAGAGTGCAAGCCTAAGGATCCAGCAGTTGATCAAGAAGAACCTCAATTTAAACAGGATCAGCGAGACTATCAAGGACACAGTTCGTCAAGGAATATTCACACACGCTTTTTTTATGCTCGGTTTCCCGACAGAAACCGAAGATGAAATGAATATGACAATTTATTTTGCATTGCGCACCAAGCTCCATACTGCAAGTTTTTTCATTGTTACTCCCTTTAAAGGGACCGAACTTTGGGAATTTATCCCAGAAGAACTGAAGAAAAAAGTGACAGAAAAATGGTTCAGTTTTCACGGTGGCTATATAAACATAAGTGAAGTGCCGACACACCGTTTGATGGCCAAAAGACAACAGGCCTATCTCAAGTTCTATCTCAACCCCAAACGCATTGCACGGATCGTGTATCGCCATCCCGACAAGAGCTTTTTACCTGAAGCCCTGCTTATACTTTTGCGCCAATCTCGGACAAAGCCAATCACAAACTGATCTGCATACGTGAAGCAAAAAAGGAAGAGGAATCCTAACCTGAGAATTTACCCTGATTGGCCTGTCAAGGCCGCTTTTCTTTTTACTCTTGAAGATTCCTCTGAATCGGTCCGCCTGGACAGCGGGATTTCCTGAGGAGAAAAACAGGCAGAAGCTCCAAACCTCTTTT
>Ga0307425_1001535_pt1 | contig 13712 bp, 12 predicted proteins | sample SalMarWE160330MG_FD_202152 | JGI IMG/M metagenome (GOLD analysis project Ga0307425, IMG submission 202152) | Salt marsh sediment microbial communities from the Plum Island Ecosystem LTER, Massachusetts, United States - WE1603-30 | ecosystem: Environmental > Aquatic > Marine > Intertidal zone >... | reverse complement strand
CCTCGGACGCCGGCAAATTCAGGAAATGGTCGAAGCCATTCGAAGGAATATCTCTTCCTACCACAAAACAGAAATGGATCCGGCACTAACTGATTTATACGGTTACCTCATGCAACCCCTCGAATCCGGATTGACCGGTTATACGGACCTGGTCATCGTGCCCAACGGTCCCCTGCATTTTCTACCCTTCCAGACCCTGGTTTCCGGTCAGAACAAATACCTGGTCGAGGATTTCAATATAAGCTATGCCCCTTCCACAAGCGTATACCTCAAATGCAACGCACGAAGCAGGAATGCGGACAGCGGATTTCTTGGAATGGCGCTGGGAGACCTTTCCATCGGGGAATTTTCCGGGCTGCCCGGCACCGAACAGGAAGTGGCCGGGATATGCAATGAATTCACTAATGCTTCGAGGATATATATGGCGGACAGCTGTACAGAAACTGTACTTAAAAATGAAAGTCCCGGCTTCCGGTACATCCATCTTGCCACCCACGGATCCTATAACTATTTCCAGCCCCTTTATTCCTTCCTCCTTTTCAATCCATCCGAAGAGGATGATGGCAGGCTGACCGTTCATGAAGTCTTTGAACTCAGCCTGAACAGCAACCTGGTCACCCTTAGCGCATGTGAAACGGGTCTCGGGAATATCGACCGCGGGGATGAACTGGAGGGCCTCAGCCGTGCATTTATTTACGCGGGCAGCTCCTCCGTAATCGTTAGCCTCTGGAGCGTAGCCGATTACCAGACTTCAGTCCTGATGTCAGAATTCTATTCCCGACTGAAGGATCACCCGGCCGTTGAAGCCCTGGCCCTTGCCCAGAAAGACCTGTTGAAACGATTTCCCCAGCCCTTTTACTGGGCTCCTTTTATCCTGATCGGGAACGAAAAATTCTCCATGAAATAATCTTTGTCACCGAGCCACGGATCGTTCAGGTTCCGGGTCTCCTGTAATTGACATGCAACCTGTCAAGCCTTTTCAGGTGATTTGCCAGGGCAGCCGTAAACCGCTCGTAATCCTTCCGATCCAGGGGGGTCCATGCAATTTCGGCCAGGGCGCAGGCCCTGGGATAGGCCATGTATTCCGCCTGTGCCGGCGTGGGGATGTATTCCGTCCATAGCTGGGCCTGAACTCCCAGGATATGGGATTTCTGCTGCCGGTCCAGTTCCCCCGGAACGGGATCGTAGGAGTAAACCTTTTCAATGGGCAGCAATCCCCCTATGGCCAGTGGCTCATTTTCCGGATCGGCCTGGTAATAATCGAAATAGGTATGGCTGTTCGGAGCCATGACCACATCGTGTCCTGCCCGTGCCGCAGCGATCCCGCCTTCCTCTCCCCTCCAGGACATTACGGTGGCATTCGGGGCCAGTCCCCCTTCCAGGATCTCATCCCAGCCGATAATCCTCCGGTTATGGGCATTCAGGAATTTTTCCATGCGCCGGATGAAATAGCTCTGCAGCTCATGCTCATCCCGGAGTCCCTCTGACCTGATGCGCTGCCGGCACTTCGGGCACTGTTCCCACCGGTCCTTCGGGCATTCGTCCCCCCCGAGGTGTATGTATTCCCCCGGGAAAAGTTCCATCACCTCGGTCAGCACATTCTCCAGGAACTCAAAGGTTTTTTCGTTTCCTGCGCAATACACGTCCTTATAGACGCCCCAGGTTGTTCCAACTTTAAAGGGTCCCCCGGTGCACGACAACTCCGGGTAGGCCGCCAGGGCAGCCAGGCTGTGCCCGGGCATTTCAATTTCGGGGACAATGGTTATGTAGCGCTCTTTTGCATAGGCGACTACCTCACGGATCTCATCCTGCGTGTAATACCCGCCATGGCGTTTTCCATCGAATTTCCGGGGTTCTTCCCGGGCATGACCGACAAGGGTTTCATCCCTCCAGGCGGAGATTCGCGACAGTTCCGGGTATTGCATGATCTCGATGCGCCAGCCCTGGTCCTCTGTCAGATGCCAGTGAAACCGGTTCATCTTGTGCATCGCGAGCAGGTCGATGTATTTCCTGACAAATTCCACGGGCATGAAATGCCGGCAGACATCCAGATGCATCCCCCTCCAGGCAAAACGAGGGTAATCCGTGATGTCAAGGCAGGGGACTTTCCAGTGCATATCCTCCTGTATCGTGTCCGCGTAAATTCCGGGCGGCAGCAACTGGCGAAGGGTTTGCATGCCGTAAAAAATTCCTGCTTCGGCAGGTGCCTGGATCATCACCCGTTCCCTTTCCACCGTTAAATGGTATCCTTCCTCCCCCAGCCCGCTCAGGGAAGTATCCACTGCCAGAAGGATGCAGTTCCGGGAAGGCGCTCGGCCGGTAATTTTGAGTTCGAATCCCATGGAGGGTGAAAACCAGGACTGCAGCATTTCACCGAGATGCCCGGTGCGGGGATCCACAACGATGCAAGTTTTCCCGTTGATCCCGAAATATCCCCCGTACAGGTCAACCCGGACCGGTTCCGGTATGATGGACAGTTCAGCGGCGGTTGATTTTTCCGGGAAGGTCCGGCATCCTCCTATCATTGCTGAACAGGTAAGAATGAAAATCATGGAATGGAAATTTACTGTATGCATGGATCTGATTTTTATATGATATCCGCTGTTTAACCATTGTGCCGTTCAGGTTCCTGAAGGCATATTCGGCTGATTACCTGTATTGAGAGGGCATTTAAAGGTAATCGGCGAAACCGCATCAGGGAGTGAGCCCGGAGCCTGGATGACGGTGATGACGCGGGGTTCGAGTCCGGCTACCGTTACCGTAACAAGGGCAGTCCGTTCCTGGGTTCCGGGGTTGCCCGAGGCGCTCAGGGTCACGGAGTAAAACTGCCAGTTTTTGTTAAACTGGACCGAAATTGTCAGCCAGTCTTCCGAACTGCTGAATTCAGCGGTCGAATTGGTTATGGCGAAAAAATTAACCGTGCTATCCACATCGGCTGGAATTCTGATTTCCGAAACGGGCCGGAAATCGGATCCCCTGAGGTCCAGCCTGGGTTCGGCGCCTTCCTGGGTGAGGGAGAGGACCCGGTCCGCCAGGCCGGGGGATCTCAAAATGACCTCCGCCCTGCGGGGTTCGACACCCGCGTTGGCCGCGGCAATAAGTTTTACCTCAGCATTGTTAATGCCTCCCGCCGGTTCGGCGTACAGCCAGGGCTCCCTGGTTAACAGGCTCCACGAGGTATTGGAACTTATTTTCATTCCGGTGAAACTGTACTCGGCATCGTCCAGGGTCGGTTCGGGAATCGTCCCCGTCAGGGTGGGTTTTGCACTTCCCTGGTTAACGGAAACATACTGATCCCTGAGTCCGATAGCCAGGATGACAAGCCTTGCGGATCGCCCCTCTTTTGCTTTGTTAGCTGCGGTCACAGTCACCCGGATTGTATCGGTTCCGGTTCCTGCCAGTTTGCTGATCCGGACCCAGGGAGTCCCACATTCAATGCTCCATTTCGTATCCGAGTTAACCACAAAAGTCCCGGTCCCACCCGACCCGCTGTCAAAAGCCAGTTCCGTGGGGGACAGCCAGAGGACGGGCATGTCAGTGTATTTCCTGGCAAAGTTCCAGAAATCGGGCCAGTCGGGCTCATTGGTATGTCCCCCGTCATGGTACCTGTACCCGATATCCCCGTCGATGTAACCGGTCTCGAGCCGGGGTTTAGGGTCGTTCATGATAACTCCCCTGTGGCCGAGCAGTTCGTAAACCGGTGAGGCTCCGAGGGCGGTCAGGTAAATGCCGTAAGGATCCGTCCATGTGCTATGGTTTCCGCAGTTCATGAAAACCGGGCGCGGGGCGCAGAGCGACAGCAGGGAGTGTGCATCAACGGGCATATTTTCGAGTTTCCGGGGAAGATACTGTCCTTCGTGCAGGGGTCCCATCCACTTGAAGAAATTCCCCGCCGTCCAGTGGTACTCCCGGTCCCATCCCGAATTTTCCACGTCCTGTCCCCAGTGCCTCCGGTTCATTTTGGTTCCCAGGCTTCCCGCATCGCTCGGGAACCCGATGAAGATGCGCTCATCGTAGGCCATGGTGACCAGGGTAGTCTTGCCGAATCGGGAATGCCCCGTCACACCGATCCTGCCTGCATCAACCTGGGGATCCGTTTCAAAGTAATCCACCAGCCTGCTGATGCCCCAGCCCCATGCCGCGAGTGCTCCCCAGTCCCCCGGTTTTCTCCAGTTGCCCCTGTTGCAGAGGCCGACCAGGTAGCTGGTCAGTCCCTCTCCATTATCCGGCTGGAGGTCCCCTGGATTGAAAATGCATACTCCCCACCCTTCCGGCCAGCATTTTTCCCAGTAGCGGTCAAGTCCCATGCCGATGACCACCATAACGGGGACCAGATCAGCGGCAACGGCCGGCGTACGAAGAACCGCGGTGATCTTTGGCACATCCCTTACCTGTGGATACCGGGAAACATCGATTGTGCCCGTGATGGTTTTCTGGATATAGGCAGCGGGACCCCTTCCCCCGTTCGAAATTTCCGTGGTCCAGCTGACGGAAGGCAGGATGCTGTCGCCGGGCAGGGTTCCCCACACCTCATGCTGTACATCCCTCAGGATCTCGGGGCGCCGGAGCTTCCACCATTCTTCGGGGGTTGATATGATCCGTCCCGTTCCCTTCATTTGCAGCAGGTTGATCGGAGTATAATGTCCAACCCTCAGCGAATCGGGTCCCGGGAAATACCCCGACGAATAGTCGTCGTAATTATTCCAGAGGCCGAAAATCGAACGGATTATGGTATTCCCGTAATTGTCCCTCCAGTTCCCCTCCGGGTTGTCCGGATCGGAAGGATAGCTATACCCGGGGGCATTGGGATCAGTCGCCCTGGGTGGAAGGTCGGGCAGGGAAATGCCCAGCTGCCACAGCATCTGGTCCCTGTCCATCGTGCTGGAAACATCACCCGGCGGGAAATCCGCAAACTGCGCGCACAGGTCCGGACCGCTGAACAGGACCAGGGCAGCAAAGGCCATGACGAAAAAGGACCATTTGTGAAAGCATGATCCGGGAAAGGTTATTCTGTCAAGCTGTGCAGTCTCTGTTTTATTCATTGATTACTGGTTGCATGGTTGTCATGGGGACAGGCACTCATGGGACCGGAGTTTTCAACAGGAAATTTACCAATTTTCTGGTATCCCGGAAATTATTATTCCGCCGATCCTCCCAGCTCGGGGACCACTTCACGCAATTCCTCGGTCATCCCGTCCGTGCACTGGATCAGGGCGTCCATGGTTTTCTTCCAGGAGCCTTCACCATGGACCGATTCAAAATCCGCAACCCAGGTGTCTTCTTTATCGTACTCGCTGTACTTGTTAAAGCCCTGCACGGCAACCACATCCCGTCCATTGCCGGTGTTGAACTGGCTCCAGTAAACGGACATTGAATTGGGATATTTCTTGGCCTTGTAAACTTCAACTACACTGGTGAGTAGTTTCGTGAAATCCTCCCATTTCCCGGGCTTAACATCGAAATAGCGCATATGGTATTTGCTGAATCCGGAGCCTTCAGGGCGGTAATCAAGCTTGGAATCCAACCGCCAGTATTCCACCTCGGATACTTTTTCCACGTATGGCATGACCTTGCCCCAGTCTTCCTCGTGGGCAGGATCAGAAGGCCTTTTGTCAAGGTCGGAGAAGGTCAGCGGACCCATTATCCAGGAGAATTGTCCCGCCCAAGGGCCGTTTACAATGTAGTGAACTCCCACCCTGCTTGCGCCTTCGGAATGATACTTCTGGTTGTGTGCCCTGAATGCCGCCTCAAATTCATTGGCCTTGTCGGGCTTGACATCGATGTACATGGTCTCGAACATCACGTAGGATTCCTGGGCCTGAATTAATAAGGATCCAAAAGCCAGGGCGGAAAAGAAAATCAGTTTTTTCATGATAGTGATTTAAGTTTGACAACAATAAAAGTTAATCAAATTTAGAATCATATGATATTCAGATCCTTAAATCCTTGTTTAAATTGTTTCCAAATAAGGAATTACCTGAAAAGGCGCATCCAGGGGATTTTGCAGGATTCATTCTAATGAATTATGCAGGGAAGGTCTTCAATCATCCTGGCGCAAAGATCTTCCGGCTCGATCCTGCTTGCCGGATACGTAAAGGATTACATTGATAAGGGACGGGAATTATCTCACCAGCATTAATTTGGTGTTTTTCTCATTATTCACGGTGCACTTCACCAGGTACATATCCTGGATGATGTGCTCCGGGGGGAGGTCGATCTCATGGGTGCCGGAATGGTAATTCCCGCCGGCAAGCTGTGCCACGGGTCGTCCGAGCATATCCACCAGTTCGATCTTCACGGTTGAGTCCTCCTGCAGCTGGAAAACTACCTTGCCCCTGTCGGAAAAGGGATTGGGTACGATTTCGAAGCTATTCATGTCTTCCGCCGGGCCCCGGGTGGAGGTTGCAGGCAGCGTGATCAGAACTTCGTTCGATTCAAGATCGCCTGGCTTGACCTTAACCCAGGCAATCCCGCCGTTCCCTTCCTCGTAATACCAGCCTTCCCCGGCCGCATCAAAACTGGTTTTTCCATCGTGCCTTGGGAGCTCTTCCCCGTTCATTGATACGGTCAGGTATTTCTGGCCAATATGCACTTCAAAAACAAGGGTCTGCGAAAATTTCCCGGTGGAAATCCGGGCTGCCCCTTCGGTTTTTGAGCATTTCACTCCGAGGGTGGGCAGATCGGTGTAGGACCCGTCCATATGGGGATAGACCACGGTATCACCCAGTATTTGAAAGCCGGATTCTCCTTCCGGATAAACCCGGAATGTAAGCGGATCCGTCGTCGAATTCAGCCAGGTTTGCTGAACGTCGATCAGTGGGATGATGGCACCTGCCCTGATAAACAGGGGCAGTTTGTCCTCCGGGGCAGGGTAATCACTGATTGTCAGTGGTCCCTCGTAAAGAGTCCCGTCCCACCAGTCGTACCATTTGCCCCCGGGCAGGTAGACCTCCCTGGAGGAGGTGGCGTCGACGACCGGGGCGACCAGTATCCAGTCCCCATACAGGTATTCAAACTTCCGGTTATATCCTTCCGGATCATCGGGGTATGCCAGTGCCAGGGCACGTGTCACGGGATGCCCCTTTTCGCTTGCAATCCGCGCGTAGGTCCACCTGTAAGGGAACAGGCGGGTATACAAATCGGCGTACTTCCTGAAAATATCCCGGTATTTCTGGTCGTAAGCGTAAGGCTTGCCTGCGGTTTCAAAGATTGCGCAGAAGCTGGAGAACTGTGCCCAGCGGACGGTCACATTGTTGCCCGGCGGATCCGGGAATCCCCCGGTATCGCCTCCCCAGAATGGAAATCCCGCGATGGACAGGTTCAGCATGGCGGCGATGTTCGCTTTCATTCCGCTCGGGTAATCGTAGGTATTGTCGTTGTCCCCCGGCCATTTCCCCGAAACGAATTGCTGGGCGCGGTTGGCGATGGTACGGGGCAGGGTTACAAAATCCCCGTGCAATACATCGTCCCACGCCTCGTAATAGGCCTGGCAGGTAAAGAGCGGATCGATGCTCTGCACGTTCCCCCGGTCGATCTTATACATCTGGCAATTGTCCCTCTCGAGAAATGGCCTGCTGTCGGCCTTCAGTTTCGTATAATTCGTGGAGTCGGAAAAGCTGCCATACAGGTTCCTGGCCACCCAGACCCCGGTCTTATACCCCTGTGCCTGCAGATCGCCGAACATTTTGCTCCCGTTGGGATATCTTGAAACCTGCCACTCGAAGGGAGGGGGCATATTCTCCGATCCCTGCGCCCAGGGCCGGTCGATCCATATCAGTCCGCAGGGGATGTTCTGGTTGCGCATGCCCCCGGCATCGTCGTATACGCCTGTCTCTGTGTTGGTGTCCCTCCATTGCCAGGTCGTGAACAGTGCCCAGGACGGCGGAAGGGCGGGCCTTGACACGTGTTCGGTGAAGCGGCTGATCACATCCAGCAGATCCGGGCCATAATAGAAGTAGTACAGTAAGGAGGTGCCGTTAAAATACCCCGCCCCGTCCACGCTGCCCGTGATCGCAGGTGCCGTAATACTGACTGCATTGTCAACGGAAAAATCAAAATTTACATTCAGGTTGTTGTCCACCAGCACCCCGTATCCACGGGTGCTGATGTAAAAAGGGACATACCCTCCCTGGTCTGGTGTGCCCGTGCTGTTATTCATGGTAACCGAGAGGCCTTTAAGATCAAGCGAACGCGCATTCCAGCACTCCCCCAATCCGAAAAAATGCTCGTTTTCATCCGAGACAAACCGGTGAACCACCGGTTCCACCACACCGGGCAGGGTCATCCACACGCTGAAGACATAAGGGTTCCGGAATGTAAGGTAGACCCGGGCGCTCAGCTGATTTGCCGTATTGCATTCAAAAACAACCGATTCACCCGTGATGACGGATTCATCGTAAAGATGGTATAAGGGAGGATCCCGTTTGACCAGGGTATCATAGCCCAGGTCCGTATAAGATCCGGCATAATCCAGGATCCTGTCGCCGCCGAACAGAAAAATACCGTTCTCCTGTTCCCCTGAAATCAGGTTATACTGTTTATCGTAGACGGAAATATACCAGGGCGATTTGTTGATCCTGACATTCAGTTCTTCCGAAGAAACGGTGAGTTGGCCATCTGCATCGACGATCGATTTGATGATCTGGGCATGCGATGCTGCAGCGGCAGCAAAACCGGCCAGTAGAATGAAGACGAAAGTTTTTGTTTTCATTCAATAAATCTAAGCATAAAACTCAAATTAGACCATCAACAAATCCATTTAAGGATTTTTAACTATGCAGTTAAGGTTTTTTAACGTAAAAAATGCACCATACCCCTGCATGTGAACGTATTTTTGACAGAAGATTTTTAATAAACCTTATGAAGCGAAAGGCTGGTATAGTGTCCGGCATTCTGATTTTAGTGCTTGCCCAGGTTTTTCTGATCATCAGGACCGATTGGAGGACCGGTGTTCCTGTACAGGCCTGTGTGCTGGTGCAGGCGAAGGATTTGCCGGATTCACCCTGGCTCGAAAACCCGGATGATCACGGTCCCGCTTTAATAAAAAACAATTCCCTGACTTTTAACTTCAGGGTACAAATTTCACAGAGCCCGGTAAAGGATCCGCGCTTCAGATTCGCACGGACTGCCAATCCGGATCCAATGTATGCTGACCGCCCCCCGCCTCCGGCTTCAGCCTGAGTTTTCCCGGCCATGCCGGAAGAGCTGAAAGGGGACCGGGTCGTCCCCGCGAGGATAAAAATCATCATTCATTCATTAAATAATTATAGTCATGTATACAAATCAGATTTCGTACAGGCAATATTCAGAGCCGCTGGGATGCAGGATTATTAAAACCCATAACCAGCTTGGAATCTCCAGGATCGACCGGATAACCGACAAGCACCGGAACAATCTCATCCTTCTGCTGGAAAGCAACCAGTTCCTGGGCGAGGATTTCAATGCATTGCTCAAGGATGGAAATTTGATCCTGGAGGCATCACTGGACCCGGAATATGAAAAACCGATCCGGACCCATCTGGTGGAAAGGGAGATACTGTATGATCAGGACAGCATGGACCCGACGATCGGATTCACGGAAATCAAACTGAATCCTGTCTTCCAGTACTCCGTCCTGTCCTGCCAGGTGATGAACCCTGGATTAATAAAGATCGTGTTGAGCTACAAATCAATGCACAAGAATCACAATAAATATAATTCTTAAAAAAGGAGGAATATAAAATGAAAAAGTTTGTAAATATGTTCGTCGCTTCCGTAATCGGGAGCGGCCTGACGATCGGGGTCTTCCTGATGAGCGGCCTCAATCACCAGAATGCTCCTGCATTAACCAAGCAGGAGCCGATAGCGGTCCACCACGCCCTTTATACCGTTAAAGAGAACGGCGAGTACGTACCTCTTGATTTTACCGGTGTCTCAAAGGAAGTGATGAATTCGGTCGTTCACATCACCTCATCCCGCAAGGTCCAGCCGGCGGCAAACCAGTACTATAATAAAGACAATCCGTTCGGGGATATGTTCGGGGATGATTTCTTCAAGTTTTTCTGGGGTGAACCTCAGTCCCCCCAGGGGAGGCGCCAGAGATCCGAACCTTTCACGCAGATGGGTACGGGCTCGGGTGTGATCATCAGTGAGAACGGATACATCGTCACCAACAACCATGTCGTTGACCAGGCGGATGACATCGAGGTCACCCTGCATAACAACGATACTTACAAGGCAAAGGTGATCGGGACCGATCCGTCCACCGACGTTGCACTTCTGCAGATCAAGAAGGACGGCCTGCAGGCTCTGCCCATCGGCAATTCAGACCAGGTTGAAGTGGGCGAATGGGTAATGGCCATCGGGAACCCGTTTAACCTGAATTCAACGGTAACGGCCGGGATCATTAGCGCCAAGGGAAGGAACATCAACATCATTGATGACAAATCTGCCATTGAAGCATTCATCCAGACCGATGCAGCCATCAATCCGGGTAACAGCGGTGGTGCTCTGGTGAACCTGAACGGTGAACTCATTGGCATAAACACAGCCATTGCCAGTCCCACCGGAACCTATGCCGGCTACGGGTTCGCCATTCCCGCAAACATCGTGAACAAAGTGGTGGAGGATTTCCTCAAGTACGGGATGGTCCAGCGGGCTTACCTCGGGATCATGATACGGGATATTAACAGTGATCTCATAAAGGAAGAAAACCTTAAGATCAGTGAAGGTGCCTATGTTGACAGCCTTACGGAAAACAGTGCAGCAGCAGAAGCCGGCATAAAGGCAGGGGATGTGGTGACCAGGGTAGACGACACGCCCATCCTGCAATCGGCAGAACTTCTCGAACAGATCGGCAGGCACAGGCCGGGTGATGAGGTCAGTATCACGGTTGACCGGAAAGGGAAGGAATTGAGCTATACGGTTAAGCTTGCCAACCAGAAAGGGGTTAAAAAAGTGCTCGCCAGGGAACAACAGGACATCCTTGATATCCTGGGGGCCTCGTTCGAGAACATTGACCCGAAGACGGCTGAAAAGCTGAACATCGACGGAGGCGTCAGGGTCAAGGAACTGAACAACGGCCTGCTCAAGAACCAGACCGGGATAAACGAAGGATTCATTATAACCGGGATCAACCATGAAAAGGTGAAATCGGTGGACGACATGCGTAAAGCCTTAAAGGACAGCAAAGGTGGGGTCCTGCTCCAGGGCATTTACGAGGATTACCCGGGAGAACTCTTTTTTGCCTTCGGCATACCGGAATAAGCCCATAAAAATTTCAACCGGGCCAGGTATGGAAAGTCCCTGCAGCATCAGGACTGCGGGGACTTTTCTTTTTGAAGGCAGACCCGGCCGGGATCGTCATTTTCAGGCAAAGTCAGGTGCCGTGACCACCGGGTATTAAATATTCTGTTTTAATAAAAGACCTACAACAGTAAATACCTGAAAATAAATACTTATCTTTGCGAAAATTAAGATTTGAAAATTTGTGCATTTATCGACTAGTTACTTCTCCTGAGTAGTCCGAATTGCTCACCGTTTTCTATCCAATTTTTTAATTAATTTTAACAACAGGTTATGGAAGAACCTGTCTTTCAGCATGTTACTGATCAGTCTGACAAAAATTTAAACACGGGCTGATCAATTAACCGCTTTAAAACTGTTCCGTTACCGGTTGTTAAACAGTAACAATTTAAATTTTTAAAAATGAACATTTATGTAGGAAACCTTGATTTTAAGGTAACCGAAAATGACCTGGAAGGTCTTTTCGGAGAGTATGGAACCGTCAGTTCAGTACAGATCATTACTGACAAATACAGTGGAAGAAGCAAAGGCTTTGGATTCATTACAATGGAAGACAAAGCCGAGGCCAGTAAAGCCATAGAGGAACTCAATGGCACCATGGTAGTAAACAGAGAAATTGTAGTCAATGTGGCGAAACCCAGAAAAGAAAGATATTAATATTTTAAGAAGTTGAATTATGACTAAGGGAAAAGTAAAATGGTACAATGAAACCAAGGGTTTTGGTTTTATTGAAACTGAAAATGGTGACGACATTTTTGTACACCGCACCGGCCTGACCAGTGCGAACAGGGCATTGAAGCCCGAGCAGGAAGTTGTTTTCGAGATCAAACAGGGCGAAAAAGGCCTGTTTGCCGTCGATGTAAAATGAATCTGAAACCATGCCCGTTCCCCGGAATTGTAAAGGGGGACGGGTATGTTTTTTTTGGTCCGGTAGCAAATTATACGATTCGAAATGAGGAATTTGCAGATTACATATAAAATCACGGAGCGCACTGATGAATCGATAAACCGCTATTTTCAGGAGATCATAAGATATCCGATAATCACTGCCGAGGAGGAAGTCGAGCTCGCCTCACGCATCCGGGTAGGAGACGATGGAGCACTCGAAAAACTGGTTGTTTCCAATCTCCGTTTTGTAGTCTCCGTGGCCAAACAATACCAGTACCAGGGACTCTCTCTGACGGACCTGATCAATGAAGGGAACCTGGGATTGCTGAAGGCCGCGAAAAGATTTGATGAAAAAAGGGGATTTAAATTCATATCCTATGCGGTCTGGTGGATCCGCCAGGCCATGATCCAGGCCATCGCCGAACAGGCAAGGATTGTACGCCTGCCCATGAACCGGATTTCTTCCATCAACAGGATCAAAAAAGTAATACCCCTGCTCGAACAGGAATTCGAAAGGGAACCCACCGATGCTGAAATTGCTGATTACCTGGATATTGCATTCAACGATGTGAAACTTGCCAACTATTACAAACCCCGGCAGATTTCATTCGATATGCCACTTTCGCCTGACAGCGATAAAGGAATCAACCTGTATGACCTTATACATGGAGAGGATTTCCCACAACCTGATACCGGCGTCCTGAATGAATCCATCCTGATCAACATTGACCGGGCCTTAAAAAAGCTTACCGGGCGAGAAGCTGCGATTCTGATCATGTCTTTCGGATTATGCCGCACACCAAGCCATACCCTGCAGGATATAGCATTGCATTTCGAAATCTCGTGTGAACGGGTCAGGCAGATCAGGAACAGCGGGTTGACAAAGCTGAAAAAACTCCTGAAAGAAAATTATTCTTTCCTGGAAGGTTGACAGGTCTTTGTATATCACAGTGATTTTTAAAATCATAACCTAAAATTAATTCTATGGGCAGATCACAGGAGACATTCCACAAAAAGGAAGTAAGAAAGAAAAAAGAAAAAAAGAGACTGGATAAAGAGAAGAAGAGACTGGCCAAGAAGGATAAAGATAAAAGCGGCAGTCTGGACGATATGATAGCCTACGTCGACGAGACCGGGATGATCACTTCCACTCCTCCCGATCCCGGAAAAAGGAAGAATATTGCCGCAGAAGGAATAGAAGTCAGCGTCCCGAAACGCGATTCTTCCAGTTCAGATCACCAGAGGCAGGGAATTGTAACATTTTTTGATGAATCCAAGGGTTTTGGTTTCATACGGGACACCGAGACACAGGAAAGTGTTTTCGTTCACGCAAATAACCTGCTTGAAGAAATAAAAGCAGACAACCTGGTAAGTTTCGAAAGGTTCAAGGGGGAAAAGGGCCCGACCGCCATGCAGGTAAAACGAATAAAATCCTGACAACCGGCACTTCAGGCCTTTCAAAACCGAACCATTCCCAACCGGGACTCAGATTCAATCCCCCGGACCGGCTTTCATAATCCTTCCCACCATTACCCTTTCCA
>Ga0307425_1001534_pt1 | contig 13715 bp, 10 predicted proteins | sample SalMarWE160330MG_FD_202152 | JGI IMG/M metagenome (GOLD analysis project Ga0307425, IMG submission 202152) | Salt marsh sediment microbial communities from the Plum Island Ecosystem LTER, Massachusetts, United States - WE1603-30 | ecosystem: Environmental > Aquatic > Marine > Intertidal zone >... | reverse complement strand
TGAGGCCGATCCAGGCCTGGTCGGACAGGCCGGACGGAGCGGTGAACTGCACAGTGACCGGGGTGCCTGGAACGTAGACCGTGGCGTCGAGCTTGAGGGACGCGCCCGTCGCGACGTACGACATGGATATGGCCAGTAGGGCGATACCGAGGACCTTACGCATCTCTGCCTCCCGTGCGCCGCCGTATCCCGGCTTCCATCAATAACCGAGACTGAGTCTAGCACTTATTTCAAGTGGGTCACCCGCCCGTCCGGGAAGGGAAACGGGAAACGGGAAACGCCCGCCCGCCCCAGCGGGCGGGGATGAGTGACCCCGTGGCGTCCGCCGTAGCCGGACGTAGGCGCGTCCTTCAGGGCGCGCCCCCAGGCTTCTCCAGCCGGACCAGGTGTCACCGGGCTCGCCCGAGGATCTCGGGGGCGGGCGCTGAAGCACCCGCCTACGGGGCCTCATGTAGCTGAGCCTCTGCACCTGGCACGGCCGTACGAGCGCAGCCTGTCTTTGGAGCGCGCTGTCGCTAAGTCCCCCGGGCGGGTGGGGGCACGTCTCGCGTCTTACGATTCCCCCGGGTGGGCGGGAGGGACCTCCTCACTTTCTCACTTCCTTACTTTCTCACCTCCGGTTGGGTGGGCGGGGGTTCCCCTCCATCCCACCACGCTTCCACCCGCTCCCATAGCTCCCGAATGTCGTCGGCGGCCGGGCCGCCGAGCTCGACGACGGGCCTGCCCTGCACCTGCGCGGAGGTCACGGCGGTGTCGTAGCGAATCCTCGCGAAGAGGGTTACGCCGTGCTCGCGGGCCCGTTCCTCGATGCGCGCGGTCCCTTCGGGGTGGATGTCCCAGCGGTTGACGCAGACTGCCGCCGGGATGCCGAAGTGCTTGACGAGCTGGAGAACGCGCTCGAGGTCGTGCTCTCCCGAGACAGTGGGCTCGGTGACGACGAGCACCCGGGTGGCGCCGGAGAGCGAGGCGATGACCGGGCAGCCGACCCCCGGCGGGCCGTCGACCAGGATCCCTGCCCGGCCGCTGGTGGCGGCGATGCGCTTGGCCTCCCGGCGCACGAGGGTGACCAGCTTGCCGGAGTTCTCGGCGGCGATTCCCAGCCGGGCGTGGACCATCGGGCCGGACGCCGTCGAGGAAACGAACCACTCGCCGCAGGTGCGGGCCGGGAAGTCGATGGCCTGCTCCGGGCACTGCTCGACGCAGACACGGCATCCCTCACAGGCGATCGGGTCGACCGTGCAAATCCCGGTGTCGGGATCGCAGGCGATGGCGTCGAACCGGCAGACCTCGCGGCACACCCCACAGGCCGTGCAGTCGGCCTCGCGGACCCTGGCCTCGTGACCGCCGACGAAGAGGTTCCGTTCGCGGACCTCGGGCGCGAGCACGAGGTGGAGGTCGGCGGCGTCGACGTCGCAGTCGGCCAGGACCAGGTTGTCCGCCAGCGCCGCGAACGAGCCGACGACGCTGGTCTTGCCGGTGCCGCCCTTGCCGCTGATGACCACCAACTCCGGGACGTGGGCGGCGTCGGCCTGGCTCTCGACCAGGGGCAGCGGGGACGCCGGGGGCGCCATCAGCGCTCCCCGCAGGGCGGGACGTCGCAGCGCTCATCGCGCCCGCAGCAGGGCCTCGAGCGGTCGCAGGCTGGAGCCCGTTGGCCGCGGGTGTCGCGGCTTCCGCCCCTGACCAGGATGGCGGCGCCGGCGCCGATCTGGCGCTCGACCGGTCCACCGCAGTCCGGACAGCTCTCCGCCCGCGGCGCGGACATGGACTGGAAGAGGTCGAACCGTTGTCCGCACTTGGTGCACAGGTACTCATAGGTGGGCACGCGCGCCTCCTTTTTGAAGAGCCGCATCAGCTGCTCGCGGCAGCCCGTTCCGTAGGCGGCTCGCCAGTTGCGAGAACCAGGGCTGCAGCTCCGGTACCGCATCGAGCGTCGGGACGCCGCGGGCGTACGCCTCGGCGATCCGGCGGTTGTCCGGGATTTCGAGCAGGATCTCGAGGTTCTCGGCGGCGCAGTAGTCGTGCACGCGACCGTCCCCGATGCCGACGCGGTTGATGACGATGCCGCACGGGATGCCGAGCGCCCGCACCGCCTCGACCGCGAGCCCCAGGTCGTTGAGGCCGAAGGGGGTCGGCTCGGTGACCAGGATGACGTAGTCGCAGCCGCGAACCGCGGTGATCATCGGGCACGAAGTGCCGGGCGGCGCGTCGATCAGGACGATCGCCTCCGGGTCCGCCTTCGCCCTGACCTGGCGGATGAGCGGCGGCACCAGGGCCTCGCCGACGTTGAGGCACCCGTGTACCGTCCGCACCCCCCGCGCCGTCCCCTGCTCGACGACCCCGATCGGGCGCAGCTTCTCGGTGATGGCGCGCTCGGGGCAGATCAGGGCGCAACCCCCGCAGCCGTGGCACAGCTCGGGGAAGACGAGAGTGCCGGTGCTCAGGCTGACGATGGCGTTGTACTGGCAGAGCCGGCTGCACTCGCCACAGTTGTTGCAGAGCTCCGGGTCGACGACCGGCACCGGGATGCCCGCCGGCTTGCTGGCCTCCGCCGTGGGGTGCAGGAAGAGGTGCACGTTCGGAGCCTCGACGTCGCAGTCGAGCAGCTGCACCCGGCCCGGCAGGCTCAGGGCCAGGTTGACTGCCACGGTCGTCTTGCCGGTGCCGCCCTTGCCGGAGGCGATGGCGACCCTCAAGCCCAGTGTCCCACCACGTCGGGGCCGTGCGCCTTCGCGAGCGCGCCGGCCTTGAGCTGCTCGACGGCCTCGGCCAGGGTTCCGGACGCGCCGGTGAAGACCTCGATCCCCGCCGCCTGCAAGGCGCGAAACGCCCTCGGGCCGCAGTGCCCGGTGACCACGCACTGGGCGCCGAGACGGGACACGACCTCGGCCGCCTGGACGCCCGCGCCCTGCTCCGCCTCGACTCCTGCCGAGTTCTCGACCGTCTGTATGTCGCCGCTGTCCGTGTCGACCAGGATGAACCAGGGTGCCCGCCCGAATCGCGGATCGAGCCGGCTGTCCAGACCCTCACCGGTTGCCGTCAGGACGATCTTCATTCCTGCTCACCTTCGTCGGGGGGCGCCTGGCGCCCGGTTGTTTCGTGGCCCTCGGCCTCGGCGGCGTCAAGCTCGTTCAGCCGCATCTTGATGGCTTGCAGCTCGGACCTGAGGAGCCGGCGGCGCTCGGCGAGGTACTGCTTCTCGATTGCCGGCGGCGGCTCGTCTTCGATGAGCTCGGGGAAGCCCCAGCGGCCACGGGCCCAGCCGGGCTCGCCGGTGGCCCAGGAGCGGTGGCGCCAGCCCCTGCCGCCACCCCCGCCCCGGCCCCATGCCGCCCCGCGGCCGCGGCCGCCGTAGGCCCCTCCGAAGCCGCGCGCGGGCACCGAGCCACCGCAGTAGCCACGGCCCCAGCCCGTCATCGGCCCCATTCCCATTGGTCCTGTTCTGTCTCCTCCAGGCATTGTCGTTCCTCCTTTTCTCAGCTTCGGTCCGCACCGTGTCCGTGCCACCCGCGGCCGCTGCCACAGCGGCAACCACGTCCCCGTCTGCGGCCCATCCCGTGAACCGGGCACGGGATCGTGCCGTCGGATCTGGTGACCACGGGGCCGTCGCCGGTCACCAGGAGCTTGCCCTCGACGACGGCCCGGGCGACGGTTGATCGCGCACGGCCGAGGACGCGCGCGAAGGTCTGCCGCGAGATCCCCATCTGCTCGGCGGCGGCTTCCTGGTACAGGCCCTCGATATCGGCGAGGCGAAGGGCCTCGAGCTCGTCGAGACGCAAGGTCTCGACCTGGAGCTCCGAGGCCGGCACGCCGACCGGCTTGAAGCTGTTGAACTCGCCGTTCCAACCGACCGTTCTGAGCTTCTCCGGTCGTGCCACGTTGCCTCCTTGTTACGAGCATATGGCCAGAACAGTCGATTGTCAAGACCCCGTCTCAGCGTCCTTGCGGCCAGGCCGGCCGGCGATATACTCGGGATATGACTTCCAAGTGCGGTGGACTCCTGCTCTGTTTGCTGGGCCTCGCCCTGGGCGTGGTTGCTCAGCCAGTTGGGGATACTCCGGCCGCCGGCGGGGCGTCCGTCGCACAGTGGCGGGCCGCTGTGACCCAGCTGCACGAGATTGATCAGCTCGTGGGGGCTGGTAAGACGGCCGCCGCAACCACCACGCTGGGGGAGCTTCAAGAAAGCTGGCCGCCGCCCCTCGATCACCTTGCGGAGAGCTATCTGGAGAAGCTCAAGGCGAATGTGCCGGACAAGGCGAAGGCAATTGGCGTTGAGCTGCTCGCGAATGCCATCGGCGATATCAACAACGCCGAGCTCAGACCGGACCTCGAGGACAGGATCCTGGGGCTCGAGCCCCCAGCGCCGGAGGCCGCCGTGGCCGTGCTCGTGGGACGTGGGGTAAGGGCCTACCAGGAAAGGCACTTCGACACAGCCCTTCGTTTCTTCGTCACGGCGCGTGAGAAGTTCCCCGGTACCGAGAGCGACGGTCTCCTGCTATTCAATGAGGGTGTGGCTCTGCGCGACCTCGAGCGCTACCCCGAAGCGATCGACGCATTCACCCGGCTCATTCACATGAAGGTGAACAACCGCGAAATGTATGCCAGTTCGATCATGGACATGGGCTACCAGAACTACCACTACCGTGCCGCCCGCAATCTCTCGTGGTGCTACGAGCGCATGGGGAAGCTCGACCGCGCCTATGAGTGGGTGCGCTTGGCGCGGACCACCTACCCCTATCAGGGCTGGTGCGGGGTTGAGCTCACCGGGGCACGTCTCTCCCTCGGCAGAGCCACGGATCGGCTGGCATGGAAGATCGGTGGGTGGACGGCGATCTCGCACTTCGGCAGCGGAGCGTTGAGGCTCTGGTACGCTTGGGGCGCTCTCCTGTTGCTGGGCGCAGCGCTCCTCTCACCGGGTCGGCGGCTGGCCATAGCCAGCGCCAAGGGCATTGCACTGGTTGTTGTGGTCGGTTTGGGCTTGGGGATCGCGGTACCGGTGCTGAACCCTGACTTCACCGATAGCCTCTCCTACTGGTTCGGCAGAACCTGGCCCGTGCGCTTGGCGGTACCCGTGATCCTGTTCCTGACGGCCTTGGCGTTCTTGAAGTGGCGGCCCAAGGCTGCAAAGTGGCTCGTCGTGGCCGCGTTGTTCACGGCCGCAGCCGGCCAGAGCCTCTGGTACCTCTCGATGAGTGTACCGTTCGGGCGCCTGCCGGTGTTCGAGAAGCAGGTCGGGTTCTTCGCGGTGGTGGCCCCCACCGCCGTGCTGGTGGCCGGATGCGTACTGGCTCTGGTAGTGGCCCTGAAGCGGAAACCATGTTCCGGAAGTGGAGGGCACGATGAAAGGCAAGGATCCTGACACGATGAAGCGCGGCGGGTTCGGGAAGCAGGTCCTCTGGGTCGTGATCGCAGTCTTCCTCGTCGGCGCGTTCGTCGTGCTGCTGCCGTGCTTCCTCGCCCGGCACGGCGCCGTCGGCAGGGCGTTCCTGGACTCCCGGCCGAGCGCTGCGCCGCGGGTGCTCGACCCTCTGAGCTCATGGGAAGCGGCGTACGGCGAGGCCGCGACCGTCCAGGAGGCGGATGGCGGGCACACCTTCTTCTTCTGGCCCGATCGCGGGTTCGGCGTCCTGACGCACCCTGATTACCGGGGTCAGCATGAGACCAAGCCCAGCGCCGAGTGGGCGGTGACCTCGGTGGTGATCCCGCTGCAGCTGGTGATCGCTTCGCGCATGCCGCTAATGGCAGCCGGCGCCCGCGCTCACTTCACGAGCCTGCTCCCGTTGAAGGTCGATGGTCGGCCTCTGACCGAGATGGACGTCGGGCAGCTCCGCAACCTCTACCGCTCTTCCTGGATGGTGGGAGAGGACTGCCTGGAGCTCAGCAGCTGCCCCGTGCCCTCGCTCGGGTGCTGCGTGACCCGTGTCTACCTGTCCCAGGGCCGTCCGGAGATGATCGAGCTGAGGCACCAGTCGCTGTTGCACAGGTACGAGTAGCGACAACCACTTACTCGCGCGTCCACCCGGTGATTAGGTGATGAGGTTCCTCCGTCCAGGTGGCAGGAGGTGAGGAGGTGAGAAGGTGAGGGGGAGTCTCCGCTTCCCTGCGGCTCGGTCGGGCGTGTGTTGACGAGGCCGCGAAGAGGTGCATGTCAGGTCCCCGAAGCCGGGCGCTGCATGGTAGAATCGTACTGTGAACAAGGGAGATAGCTCGGCTTATGTCAGTGCCGGTGCGGTCCGCGAGCGGCGTGCGGCCTTGGGCCGGTACGAGGCGTGGGAGAGGGACCACCCATCGAACCTCGACCCCGCTGCTGCCATCCGGGCAGTGAGCTTCCTGTACGACCTCCTGCCACGCGATGTCCGATGCCGAGAGGATGATCCGCGGTTCGAGGGGATCCGCCGGATGAGAGAGGCGCTCGCCGTGCTGAAGCCGCGCCGTGGCTGAGCTGGGAGAGGTCCTGGGAGACCTGGCGGCGCGGTTGGACGCCCGCAAGATCCCGTACATGGTCATCGGAGGGCTGGCCAACGCTGTCTGGGGGGTGCCGCGGGCTACCGTGGATATCGATATCACGGTTGTGCTTGACCTTGGGAAGATCGAGGCGCTGTTGGCGGAGCTTGCGCCCCAGTACCAGGCCCGCAGCTCGCGGCCGACGGAGCTCGCGAAAGAAACCCATGTGCTGCCACTCCGTCACGCGGGCGGAACTCAGGTCGACCTCATCCTGGCGATGCTCCCCTTCGAGGAGGAAGCCGTCGGCCGAGCGGTGATTGTGGGTGTCGGTGGTGTCCCGGTACGGTTCTGCACTGCCGAGGATCTGGTGCTGCTCAAGATCGTGTCGGAGAGGGAGCGCGACCTTGCCGACGTGGAGGCATTGCTCCGTCGGAGGCGCACAGAGATCGACCGGTCATACTTGGACCCGCGCGTTCACGAGCTCGCCACGTTGTTGATGCGGCCCGAGCTGGAACGCCGCTACCTTGACCTGTTGACGGGGTGAGGGCTCGTTCTCCGTGGCTCCGGCGGCCGAGCGGTCGCGGGGCGACCGCACGCCTTCCGTTGGGGGGCAGGCGGCTCGCCTGCCCGGGTGGGGGACGGTCGCGGCAACCGGCGGGGTCGGGCGGGGATAGTGGTGGGAGGGGGCCGCCGGTATGGGTGGGTGGAAGGGTAGGAGCAACCGGCGGGGTCGGGCGGGGATAGTGGTGGGAGGGGGCCGCCGGTATGGGTGGGTGGAAGGGTAGGAGCAACCGGCGGGGTCGGGCGGGGATAGTGGTGGGAGGGGGCCGCCGGTATGGGTGGGTGGAAGGGTAGGAGCAACCGGCGGGGGAGGGTGGGGATGGTGGAGGGAGGGGGCGCCCGTACGGGTGGGCGGAGGAGTGGAGCAGCCGACACGACGGCGTCGGCCCCCGCCCACCCAGCGGGCGAGACGCCCGCTGCTACAACAGAGAGGAGACGCTACCTCCGGCTCGAGGGCCTCATGGTGCGACCTTCAGTAGGGCGCCGGACGAGTAGGCGGTGAACTCGGGGGCGTACATGGACTGGAGGGTGGCGGGGCCGACGCGGAAGGTGCCGGCGGTGGCGGCGCGCAGGCGGTAGCTGAAAGTGTACTGGCCGGCGGGAAGCTGCTCGAAGAAGAAGTTCTCGCCCGAGTCGCGGACCTCCTCGTAGACGGCGATCCCCAGGTTCCAGCTGTAGCCGGAGGTGAGCCGTGTGGGCTCGAAGCCTGCGCCGCGCGGGTCGCGCAGGTGGACGTACTCGGCGGCGTGGCGGGCGGTGATGGCGAGCTGCACCTCGACCTCGTCGCCGGGGGCCAGGCGGGTGTGATCGGAGATCGGCTCCAGGGTCCACTCGTTGCCCTTGGCGACCCGCTTGAAGAAGCGGCGCTCGACCGCCAGCAGGTCCCCGGAGGCGGCCTCGGGCAGGGCCTCGGTGGAGAAGTGCCAGGTCGCGGAGGCGAACGCGAACCCCTTGCCCTGCTTGGAGACCTCGATCGTGGACATGGCGGCGGGGGCGATCTTGTCGCCCGGAACGACGAGCTGGTTCCTGGCGCCGGTGTAGCTGTCGGGGGCGAACGCGAAGGTCGCGGTGCGCGGGCCGGCGTCGACGGTGATGGTCTCGGATCCGCCGAGGGCGTGCTCGTGTTCGAGGTAGTGGACGACGGCGTAGATGACCTCGGCGGTGGCGCGGGTCGACTTCCAGTGGTTGAGCTTCTTGTTCAGGTAGAGCCACTGGACGATGCCGTGGCGGCGCTGGTCGGCCGGGTCGAGCTCGGTGAGGGCGCGCAGCGTGGTCGCCTCGGACTCGATGGTGTCGTTGTACCAGAGCCAGGCGCGGTCCTCGGGCGCCCAGAAGGTACCGCCGTCGCGGGTCGTCGTCGCCGAGTCCATGACGCTGTCGAAGACCAGCTTGGCGTCGGCGGCGCGGCCCGCCCGTTTCAGCGTCAGCGCCAGGTACGCCTTGGTGCGCGGGGAGTGCTGGCGCCAGTGGCGGAACGAGAAGTCGAGCATCGTCTGCCGCTCCTCGGCGGTGAAGACGCCGCCGCTCCACGAGTCGTCGGGGTAGCTGGAGAGGACGTAGTTGAGGAAGGTGATGGTCTCCCAGCAGCAGTCCTCCGACATCATCAGCCGCACCATCTCGTCGATGTAGTGGCGGTGGAGGTAGCTCCACGCCCTGACCACCATCGGCTTGGGTACCTCGCCGCCCATCTCGAGGGCGTGGGAGAGCCCGGACAGGATGTACAGCGTCATGAACGGGGAGGGCGGGCCACCCGGCCACCAGGGGAACCCTCCGAGAGAGGTTTGCGCCTTGCCGAGCTGCGCCAGGCTGGTCGAACGGACGGCCTCCGCGACCGCCGGGTCGAGCACCTTGATCAGGGGGTGGCCGCCCGAGCCGCCGCCGGCGGCCTCGACCAGCCACGGGGTCTCCTCGAGGAGCATCTTCCGGTTGGGGTCGGGCCGATCCCACTGCTCGAGGCGGGTATCTCGCGCGGCCAGCTTCTTGGCCATCGCGGCAACCGCGGGGTAGCGGTCGAAGACGCTGGTGACGATGGTCGTCGACACGAAGCGGTTGAGGGTCTGCTCGGTGCACTGGTACGGGTAGTCCACCAGGTAGGGGAGGGCGTTGAGGAGGCCGTAGAAGAGCTGGCCGTCGACGGTCACCACCAGCTGCTCGTCGATCCGTGACGGGTCGTCGGTGCGAGCGAGGTCCGGGAAGGTCATGGTGCGGCGGTCGTCATCACGGAGAGTGACGAAGCGAGACTGGGCGAGGTGGTAGCGCCCGGGCAGGATCGGCAACGGGCGCAGCTCGCCGTCGGAGAGGTCGCCGGCGCGAGCAACAGCCTTGAACGCCACCATGCCGACCCGCGCGGGGACGCGCACCGGGAAGGTCAGGGTCGTGCCGCCGCCGGGCTCGACGGTGAACGGACGGCCGGCGGCGAGTGAGGGGGTGAGGCCGAGCTCGGCGAGCAGGCTCTCGTTGGTGTCGGGGTCGAAGATCTCGAGGTCGAGGGTGCCGCTGAGCGTGCTCGTGCCGGCGTTGTTGACAGCGACCCGCAGCTCGGCGGCGTCCCCCTCGCGCAGGAACCGCGGCAGGTACGGGCGTACCATCAGGTCCTTGACGCTCCTGGTCGTGCGGTGGACGGAGCCGGCGCGCAGGTCGCGGGTGATCGCGTGCGCCCACACGTTCCACTCGGTGACCGAGTCGGGGACGGTGAACGTGATGGTGGCCGTGCCGTCGGGCCCGGCAGTCAGGTGGGGCGCCCAGAAGGCGGTCTCGGCGAAGTTGGAGCGCAGCTCCACCGGGGCCGCAGCTTCGCCGCCTGCTCCACCGACGTGTTGCACGGCCCAGGTCTTCGCCTTGTCCTCTTCCTGGCGTGCAGGGGCCGGCGCCGAGGCCGGCATGACGGCATCGGCCACCATGGCCTCCTCGACCATCCCCGCCTTCGCCGCCCGGAGGTAGACGCCGCGTCGCCCGAGGCCGCCGATCCCGTAGCCTGAGATCCCCTCGAGGGAGGCGGTGGCCAGGCGCGGGGAGGAAGGGACCGGGGCGAAGCCGCTGTCGGTGGAGAACGCGATCTGCGCCTCGCCGAGACCGGGCTGGGCGCGCCCGGCGGCGGTGCGGTCGGGGTAGATGCCGAGTGGGTTCGGCGGCGTGTGGGGGACGAACAGGTCGAGGCTGGCGTCGTACATATACGCCAGCAGCTCGGCGGCGCCCTCGGCCAGCGCCCGGCCGTCGGCGCCCTTCACCGTCACCGCGAACGTCTCGTGCGTCCCGGGCCGCAGTGTGTCGCGGAAGGTGGAGAAGCTCACGGCCAGCTTGCGGTCGTCCCACGGCACGAAGACGCGGCTCGTCAGCTGCAGCATCTGGTGGTCGGCGAGCGCGGTCAGGGTCACGCCGAAGCCGCCGCGGTCGTTCTCGCCGATCGGGATCTCGATGAGCTCGACGTCGCGGCCGCCGTGGAGCACCCGGCGCTCGGTCCGCCGGCCGTCGCGGTAGAGCTCGAGCACCATCTCCTGGCCGGGGATGGCGGAGCGGGCGAGGAGGCGGGCGGTGCCGCCCACCGGAACCGACGAGCGCTCGACCTCGAGCAGCAGCGGCAGCCGTACGGGCGCACGCCGTACGCCCGAGACGATCAGGTCGCGCGTGGTGGTGAGCTCGGCGCCGTATGCGTCGCGAGTGGTGTAGACGAGGCGGTAGGCCCCGGGTGGCGGGGCGGTCAGAGCGACGGTCGCGCTGCCGGCCTGGTCGTGGGTCAGGGTGCCGGAGGCGACCTCGCGCCCGGGCTGCCAGCGGGCCAGGGAGCGCTGCGGCTGGTAGTCGGGCCGCCAGCGCGGGCGCAGGGCGTCGCCCGCTGTCCGGTACGCCTCCCAGCCGCCCGCGCGCGGGCCCGGGCCCGGCTCGTCGGCGGGCAGGACCGGCGCCTCTGGCTGGGTCAGCTCGACGAGCTTCCACGAGCCGTCGCCGGGGGCCGGCGTGCCGTCGAGGTCGGTGCGGGTGATCGAGAGCTTGACCGGGCGTCCCGCGTGAAGGAACCCGGCGTCCTCCGAGATCCTGGCCTCCACAGAGACGAACCCGAGGCGGATCGTCCGCTCCGCCGAGCGGGTCTCGCCGCCTTCGTCGGTGACGTCGGCGGCAAGCCGGAACCGGTAGGTCACGCCGCTTCCGGCCTCGCGCTCGTCCGCCGCCGGGGTGAACTCGACGGTGAAGTTGCCGTCGGCGCCAACCTCGGCGCGGCCCCCGGCGACGATGCGCGGGGCGGTGCTGGGGACCGGGTACCACCATCCCCACCACCGGGGGTAGACCGGGACCCGCTCCACCCGCCAGGTCACCGTGCCGGTGCTCACCGGCAGGCCGAAGTAGTAGCCGGCGTGGCCGGTCAGCGCGGCGCGCCGGTTGAGGCGGAGCGGCTGCTTCGGGGCGGCGATCTCGACCTCGAAGGTGGGGCGCTTGTACTCCTCCACGTGGACGGCCGCGCTGCCACCGAGGGAGCTGCCTACGGACCAGGCGCCGAGCAGCCGGCCGGCGGGCACGACGAAGGCGCCGTCCGCCGAGCCGAACGAGTTGGTGGTGACGGTGGTTGTGGCCACCGGCCGATGGTTGGCGTCGCGCAGGGTCATGGTCACCGCGGCCGAGGCCAGGGTGCGGAACCGCAGGTCCTCGCCGCCGCCGCGGTACGCCACCACCTTCCAGCGTATGGTCTGGCCGGGGCGGTAGATGCTGCGGTCGGTGAAGACCAGTGATGACTGACGCTCGCTGCGCCGGTGGGGGTAGCCGTGAGACGGCGAGGTATGGAGCGCCTGCTGTCCGTCCTTGGCCGCGACCACGAACGAGTACCGCCCCGGCTTCGGGAAGACGACGCGGCCGTCGGCAATGCTGCGCAGCTCGGCGACGCGCGTGTGTCCCTCTCGCCAGTCCGAGCGGTAGAGCGCCACCTCGGCGCCTTGAACCGGCCCGCCGGTGGCGCCGTCGCGCACCGTCACCTCGAGGCTGTCTTCGACGGCGCGCGTGACGAGAACCAGGTCGCTGAGAAGGAAGTTGACCGCCCGGCGCCGGTTCTGTCCGACCGCGAAGTCCTGGCGCGCCGACGCGATGACGACATACAGGCCGGGCTTCACCATGGGCGGTGTGACGTACGCGCTGTGGCTGCGGTAGTCCGGGGTGGCGGGCAGGTCCGCCCGCCACTGGACGACCGGATGCTCGTGGTCCAGAAGCTCGGCGACCTCGCGGTGGCCGGGAAGCAGGTTGTAGTCCTGGGCCTCGGCAATCCGGCGCTCCAGATCGAAGGTGTAGGCGCGGAACCAGATCGTGGCCAGGTTCCTGTGCATGACCCGAATCGAGCGGCGGTGGGGGCCGTCGGTGGCCATGGCCTCCAGGCGGTAGTCCGGCGCCTCGATGGCGCCGACGATGGCGCGGCAGCGCTGGCCGCCGATCGACTCGGGATGGGCCCGCTGTCCGCTCTGGGCGATCTTCCGGGCCCGGATCAGGGCGTCCGGGCTGTCCTCCTCGCGGACGAACTCGGCCAGCTCGGCCCGTCCCATGGACCACCAGGGCAGCGACGCATCGAAGCGCTCCAGGGTCCTCGCGAGGTGGTCGCGGAGGGCCTTCCGGTCCTCGGCGTCGGTGAAGATCCGGTGAAGAACCCGCAGGCGCTCCAGGCGGACCTCCAGTGCGGCTTCCGGTTCGCCGCGCTGCGTGTGCCACGTCTCGAGGTCGTCCAGGATGGCGCCTATCTTGATCAGTGGATGGATGGTCGCCGAGTCGAGGTCCACGGCGCGGGAGGCCGCAGGGTCGCCGGCGATCAGAGACTTCAGGTCGAGCAGGTAGAGATCGTCCTGCTGCCCGGGCCGCCACAGCCGGGTGTTGGCGAGCAGGCCGGTCCACATGTACGTGACCGCGTCGCGCAGGGTGCCGCGAATGCGCTCAGGGTACGTCGACGGCCTGATGTAGCGCTCGAGGGTCTTGACGGGCCGATCGCCGAGGCGCGCCCGGTCATTCCAGACCTCATGGAAGGCGCGGTTCGCCTCGGCCGAGATCTGGGCCCCGGTCCACGCCTCGAGGTCGACCGTCTCTGTGCCGACGACCTTCTGTCGCTGGCCGATCTCCCATGAGTAGACGTTCAGGTAGGTCACCAGGGAGTTCGCGTAGTAGAGGTCGAGGACAGCGTGCTGGATGGGGTCGTCCGGCCACGGCGTCTGTCTGAGAAAGCGCACGGCGGTCTCGTAGCCGTGCAGGGCCGTGCGCAGCTTGACCTGCTCGACGATGGCGCGCGTCAGCTCGGCGTCGTCGCCGGCGGCGGCCGCGTCCTCGCGGATTGCATCGACCAGCGCCAGCGCGGCCTTGAGCTTCTGCTCGGAGACAAGACGGTGGACCTCCTCCCAGGTGTGCGGCGACCCGGTCACCGCCACCGGCGTGGGCGTGGGCGCCACGGCGGCGGCTCGCGTGGCCGGGGCGCCCGAGGTCGGCGGGCCCCACAGGGCGGCGAGGGTGAGAGGAAGAATGACGGCGAGCGGCGCGAGCTGGGTTTTCCTCATAACACCAGTCTAGACCGCGGCCGGCCGAGAAAGTTCCAACGCGCGCCGTCGGAGGGTTCCTGGACAGATATCCCGGCCACGGCAGATCCGCGGCCTGCGGCCGCACCCCGAGGTTCCGCGGTACTCCGGCGGCCGTCTGGGGCTGCCGCCCCAGCCGTTTCGCAGCTCCGGCGGTCGCTAGGCAGCGGGTTGGGGTGA
>Ga0307425_1001533_pt1 | contig 13734 bp, 9 predicted proteins | sample SalMarWE160330MG_FD_202152 | JGI IMG/M metagenome (GOLD analysis project Ga0307425, IMG submission 202152) | Salt marsh sediment microbial communities from the Plum Island Ecosystem LTER, Massachusetts, United States - WE1603-30 | ecosystem: Environmental > Aquatic > Marine > Intertidal zone >... | reverse complement strand
TCTTAAATGTGGAAAACCCTATTGCCGGTGTAAAATAGACGAAAATGCTAAACATGGTCCTTATACTGTATGGACTCGAAAGGTGAAAGGGAAAACAGTAACAAAGTACTTATCAGAAAAACAGGCTGAGCTGTGCAGAGAATACATTCAGAACTCTAAAAAACTAGAAAAAATAATTGAAGAAATGAGGAACCTATCGGTTAGTATCCTGGAAAGTGAGAAATAGGTGTTTCTGGCTTGTATCGGGTAAAATATATGAACATTGATTCTTGATGTGTGGTTAGATAGGTGATTTTGAATATATTTTTCTATTTTTCAGCGCAACCGTCCTGCCCCCCTTGTCAATGCGGAAGCGAGCCCGCCCGGATGGCGGGCGTGTCTCTATAACTACTTTTTAAAAACCTCCTTCCCCCTCCCTTTTTTTCGAGAGCTTTTCTCCGGAAAAGACCGTGCTGTACATAACCGGCACACAAAATGAGGAAAAAGCTATATTATATCTCTTATATTTTTGTCGGAGTGGGTCAAAAATAAAACGTTGCACCGGGTCAATTACTGAGCATTGCCAACAGCTTGACTGCTTTTAGATTATTTGCAGGGGTTACGTTACAGCGAAAGCTGTTCGATTAGCCCCAGATGTCGTCCACGATCTCAGCCCAGCGTCGCAGATGCTGTGCCTCCCAGTGAGTGTAGTTATCCTGGATATCCTCATCCATCCATCCCAACACCGCACGAATCTTTGCCGGGTCATGACCACTGTCTCTCACAATCGTGTTGATGGTGTGCCGAAAGCTATGGGGAGTAAGCCACCTGTCACCCGGTTCGATGTGCGCACGCCGGAGCGCACTTTTAAAGCGACTTCGCCACCATGTCTCGCCAACCCGTGATCCGTCATCGTAGCAGAACAGAAAGTCATCCGGTTGAAGATGCAATGACGAAAGGCGCAGGTTGTCGAACTTCTCAATAATCCGGGATGAGAGTGGAACAATTCGGCTTCTGCCAGACTTGGTACCGCCGATCTCATCTCTGCCTTTCCATGCATCTGTTATGGTCAGGTATTGATCGGTGAAATTAATGTGACGCCAGCGGAGCACCAAAAGCTCTCCCCTTCGTGCTCCACTGACCGCTGCAAGAAAGAAACAGGTGTAATCGCGAGCATCTTTCCATGGGCCGTACCCGTAGTCTGGAAAAAGCCGCTTGAGCTCCCCGACAGTAAAGATGCTGCGCTCACGTTTCTTGTAGTGTACCCTGCGTACCAGCTCGGTGGGATCGCGGTCAAGCTCCTCACGGATCACTGCCTCGCGGAGGACAACCTTCACAACATCGATTACCTTGTTGGTGGTAGCAGGGGAGCAGCGCCTCAGAAGCCTTGAGCGCAGATTGAAGATGTCGGCCCGGGTGATCTCAGACAATCGCTTGTTGGCGAAGGAGTCACTGAAAATGTATCTCTCCAGCCGCCCGCGCTGAATACGAGCATGTCGCTGCGTGAATCGTCCTCTTTCTTCCAACACACGACGGATGTGTGGACAGCGTTCCCAAGTGAAAAAGGGTTCTGCGTACTGGTGAAACGTCTGGTGTCTGGCTGGCGTATCTGGATAGCGACCACCGGCAAGGAGGTCTTCAAGGAAACGTTCAGCATCTCTCCGATTCTTACACCCTGTGGTGTGCCAAGTGCATTCGTCCTTCTCTACAAGGCCTGACTCTCGATTAATGCGGGAGTACCAGAACTCATTACGCCTTAACAGGTAATAGGGACGTCTCATGACGCTCTCTCGGGCAGGATTGGTCACATTTTTGTTACACTGTGACAACACCGACATTCGAGGCCGAAGGCATATAGGTAGGTAAATGATTAGTCAAGAAGGAACAACCTTCGGGCAATGCGGGATTCGAACCCACGACCTCTGGCTCCGGAGGGCGCAGTATATCAATTTTTACTTCCTATTCTGGCCTCTCTCTTGTAGAATAACCTTAGAATATAAAAATGATGTAGCACAATAATGGTATGTATATAAATACATAGTAATATAATACTACAGGGCTGTCAATAAAAAATACATGTACCTGAAAAAGCTAAAAGCGTTGAGGAATCAAAAAGGCTGGTCACAGGAGAAATTGGCGCAGGAAGCCGGTATCTCTTACCACACACTCATTAAGCTAGAGCAAAGCGGGATCAAAAATCCCAGAATCGAAACGGTCATCAAATTAGCTGATGCTCTGAGCGTGAGCTTGGACGAGCTGGTCGGCAGGGAAGGATTTTAAGAATATCTGTCCACTCGCCCTCCCCCTTTTGGACCAGTTTCGAACCTATTGCTACAATCACAAAATAGAAAATATTCCCAGATTCCTCGTGGCTTAAAAAGTTCGAGTCATACTCGCCTCCAAGTGAACAACACAGAGCTAATAAAAGCACACCGCTAATTCTCGATAAGATTCAATTGCCTTCATTGTTACTTTTACGAAATAAATCCTACGTGTCCAACCTGTATATCAAGTGCAATCTCCCAATAAGAGAAATTGCACGGCAATTAAATGTGAATCACACTACAATTATTACATGCTTGAAAAGATTGGGACTCCATGACAAAAGAAAAAGCCTAAACACCGGTGTTCGAATACGAGGCCAGACCCCTTTTGGCTATGATTATAAAAACGGCAAACTTGAACAAAACAGAGAGGAGCAAGAGGTTATCAGAATCATTAAACAACTACGATCAAGTGGACTTTCGTTAAGAGGAATAGCAAGAGAATTGAATAAAAGACTCGTTCCTACAAAGAACAACGGGATTTGGCAGGCCGCAACGGTGAGTAATATACTCTCACGAATTGGTGCGGGTCGTTGAAGCCTTCGGCTTCAATTTAAGTGAAGCGACTGGGGGTCCTAATCCGGTCATCCGTGGCCGGATTATTTTCTTAGGGCGAGAACCATGGATGGTTTGAGCCTCTTTCAAATAAAAACAGTTGCTGGCATTATTTTTAATATATAACAGCACTGCATAAATATTCTTGCGTTATGAAAATGAAGATAATAGAGTATTAAAACAGAGGGTGAAATTGCTAATATTAATATAACGTTTACTTCCCTAAATAAATCAACTTTAAATCGAATACTGTTAAAACTTCTACCTTAAAACATCACGGTTGACAAATGAAATTATTTATTACACCCCAATTGAGCGCTTTTTTGAGTCGCATTACAAATGATTCTGTGAATCACGAATTATAATTCTTACTATCAATTAAACGGATCGACAATTGAAGAGAGCTCTCTCCCAGCAGCAGGGTACATCGTAGAGCCATCCCTCTTTCCAATTAGTAAACACCATTGCGATATACCCAAGGCTTTTGTTCCAGAAACAACGCATTATGGTAGAGGAAGTCCGGTGTCGCCGGTGCGCAAGTCGGACCCGTCACGATTGTCGCGGTTCAGTACACCAACGCGGTTCAAGCGGCGATTGAGCCTGTTTTACTGTAAACTCGGAAAAGTATTATACGCGTGCGTTTTCCCCTCAGTTTTTTTTCTCATTTTTGAACAGCATCAGCCAGGAAGGTAGAGCAAGTTTGAATTTTTCCCCGCTTCGCAACCACACAACGACACTTTGCAGTACAATGAAGATATAAAGCATAAGCCCGCTTACTATCGGTTGGAAGTTTGATTGGACACCCGCCGCACGGATCAGTTCGTTGATTATCAGAAGGGTCAGTGTGCCTATTGGTGAGCCAAGCAGGTTCCCCACGCCGCCGTTGAGCAGCGTGCCGCCTATTATATTCGAGGCTATTGCTTTTAATTCGAACAGCGCCGCGCTTCCGACATTGGCACCTCCTATTTGCATGATGAACACAAAGCCCGCGATACCGGCCGTCAATCCGCATATCACGTATGCGAAGAATTTCGTTCTCTTTACGTTGATACCGAGCATCATAGCACTCTGTTCGTTGCCGCCAACAGCGTAGACATTGCGCCCGAAACGCGTCCACTTCATAAGGGCGGCGAGGAGGACAACAAGGACCACCACAATTATGACGCCTGGTTTGATTTCACACGGGATGAAAACGCCCAGCCTGTTTTTCGTGCCAAGCCAGGGAATCACTATTTTAAAATCCGACAAGGAAACAAAAGCAGGCATGGTCACGTTGATCGGATCTTTGTGGAGTGTCGTCAGCAGTCCCTTCGCCAAGAACAATCCTGCCAGCGTTATGATAAATGGCTGTATCTCAAGATAGGCAATGAGATATCCCTGCAGGAGACCAAAGGCGATACCTATGCCCAGCGCAAGAAGTAAGGCACCCCAAACGCTCCCCATTTGCGATTCCAGCAATACGGCACAGGCCATCATTACCAGGGCGCATACTTGGCCGATGGAAATGTCGATGCCGCCTACGATCATAACTATGCACAGACCAAGTGTCATGATGATGAGCGGAGCGTTCAGGTTGAACAGGTCAAAGAAGGTCTGAAACTGCAGGAAACTTCCCGGAAAACTTATAATGGCAAACAAGTACATCAGTACAAATATGATCCCGGCGATGAGAAACAGAAGATTCGAATTCGATAGTGTTTTTTTTGTTTTGATTGCGTTCAGTGATTGCACCTTAGGTCTCCGTCTTCGCAGGGGTGTTCGAATTGGAATCCGCTGCAGCGTCTGTGGTACCGGTCTCTACCGGAATTGCGCCGCTGTCCGCCCTTGCTCGCACCCATTTTACGGCTTTTGCCGCATAATCCCTGACCACAGGCGATGCAACTACCATGAGAATGATAATGAAAACCGCCTTGAAGGCCGGAAGGGACTCGGGTTCTACCTCCAGTCTGAGCATGGTCCTGTTCAGCACCTCTATAGTGTACGCGCCGATAATAGAACCGGTGATGCTGAACTTTCCGCCGCTCAGCGAGTTTCCGCCTATTGCTACGGCGAGAATCGCGTCCATCATGATAAACTTGAGCAGATTGACGCTGTCGTGGCGCCCCGCCTTGTTAACTGCGATGAAACCTGCGACCGCGGTACAGATTCCCATAATCAAAAAGGTCAGGAATATAATCTTTTTCGGGTTGATACCGTTCAGACGCGCAGCACTTGGGTTGATTCCCACAGACTCCACATAGAGCCTGAGATTCGTGGTCTTGAGTACCACTGCGACGATCGCGATGAAGACGGCGGTCAGGATTATTGGAGTCTGTAATGGCACTCCCGGTATTACGGTGCCGATTTGGTTCGATATATCGTTCGCCAGTATGGGAGATAATCTGTCGTCAATCATAAAGGCGATGGACCTGCCCGACATAAACAGTATGAGGGTTGCAACCATTGGCTGAACCTTGAATACCGAAACCAGGGTACCGTTGAATGCGCCGACGACTAACCCGGCCACACAGCTTATGAGGAAACCCGCCACTATGGTCACCAACGTGGCATCACCGGTATTTAGGACGAACCAGACAAATACGGCGGAAGTAATGGTAGCGCCCGCACCTATGCCTATGTCCTGCCCTTGTGAGGCCGCAGTAACCAGGGTCATACCTATTGACAGAATAACCAACTCCGAGGCACCGAACAGGATATTCGGTATGTTCCCGTACAATGCTCCCTTTACCACGGTGAGGCTGAAGTAATCGGCGCCCTTTATCAGATTAATGATAATGAGGAGCACCAGAACCGAGAGGGGGAGGAATAGATGAGATACGTGTACTTTCAACCTGCGCATATTACACGCTCCCTTCGGCTATCACATGCATGACATCGTGTTCCGTCAAATTCTTTCCACTGAGTTCCCCGACAATATCACGGTCCTTCATGACGATCAATCGAGAGCAGGTTCGGAGCATTTCGTCAATTTCCGAAGATATGAATGTCAGGCTCATTCCGCCGTCGGCGAGTTTGAGCACAAGTTTTTGAATCTCCACCTTGGTTCCGACATCGATTCCCCGTGTTGGTTCATCGAGGATCAGGTACTCAGGGTGCGTGAGCAGCCAGCGGGCCAGAATGACCTTCTGCTGGTTGCCGCCGGAAAGAGATGTGATTGGCGTGTACATGGAAGGGGTCTTGATTTTCAGTCTCTGTATATACTGGTCGGCAAATTCCTCCGCCTGTTTCCGCGAAAAAGGCCTGAAAAAGCCTTTCATGACCTGCAAGGCCAGAATGATGTTGTCGCGCACCGAAAGCTCGTCGATAATTCCGTCGCCCTTGCGGTCCTCCGGTAGATAGCCGATTCCCTGTTTCATTGCGTGTATGGGTGCCTTGATCTTCACCCTCTTACCTTTCATTTTGACTTCACCGCCTGTCACCTTGTCGGCGGCGAAAATTGCACGGGCATTTTCGCTGCGCCCGGAGCCGATCAGTCCGGCAAACCCGTTTACCTCGCCTTTTTGTATAGTGAAGTTGAAGGGCCTTACCCCGGCGGCACTCGAAAGTGACTTTCCTTCGAAAACCGGTACGCTGGTGTCGGATGTAAGCGGCTCATGTTTTCTGATCTTTGTGACATCATCCAGAGCCTTACCCATCATCTTCGAGATAAGTTCGATTTGGGGAAGGGCAGATGTTTCGTATTCGCCGATCAACTTTCCATTGCGAAGCACCGTAATCCTGTCGCTGATTTTGTATACCTGCTCGATAAAGTGGGTTATGAAGATAATCCCCACGCCCCGAGCTTTCAGTTCGCGCATGAGCTCGAAGAGCTTATTTACCTCGTCTTCGTCAAGTGAGGACGTGGGCTCGTCCAGGATAAGAATCTTGCAGTCCATATCGACCGCGCGGGCAATCGCAATCATCTGCTGGACCGCAAGCGAACAGCTTGTAAGTTCTTGGGTCGGACTCGCTGGAATACCGAGGGAGTCGAGCATTTGTGTCGCCTTTTCGTTCATCTGCTTCCATTGAACGAAAGGGTTTCGGCCGCGACCTATAAACATATTCTCGGCTACGGTCAGATTGGGGCAAAGCGCTATTTCCTGATAGACCGTGCCTATCCCTGAGTTTTGCGCTTCCTGCGGCGACTTGAAGTGGATCGGGCTTCCATCTAAAGCAATCCGGCCGGCGTCCTTTTCGTAAATCCCGGTTATGACCTTTATCAGTGTGGACTTACCCGCTCCGTTTTCACCCATAAGGGAATGGATCTCACCCTTTCGGAGCGCGAAGTCTACGTTATCCAGAGCTTTAACCCCTGGAAAGGCTTTGCAGATACCCTCCATTTCGAGTATATTTTCTGACACCAACCAAAGACCTCCTTACTGTTACTATAAAAACTAACCGCGTTGCGGTGTGCCGGACTAGATCCGCACACCGCAACGCGCAACACAACCTAGCGATTGTGAAATCTTACCAAAAAAACAACTACCTTGTTATCACACCCTTGCCAGGATCGGCATTGATCCCCCATTGGTCGATGAGTTCGTCGGTTATCGTGTCAGTAGTAAGGAGCAATTCTTCCTGATAAACGATTCCGCTGGGGAGATTATCACTTTTGATCCACTTAGAAATCTCGGCTGCCTGACGTGGATTGCACTGCATGTTAGCGTCCCAGTAGCCTGCCTGTACGTTCCGAAGTGCAAAACGGTTAAAGTCAAAACCAATGATCCTGACCTTGCCGTCCTTGCCATGGGTGATACCGGCAGCCTCGAGCGCCTGAACAGCGCCTTGCGCCATACCGTCGTTCTGCGCGTAGATGACGTTAAAATCCTTGCCTGCAGCAATTGCGGCTTCAACCACTTTACGGGCTTCCTCAAGACTCCAAGTGTCTCCACCTGTTCCATCGGCCACAATGTTGAGTTTACCTTGTTCTGCGGCTTTGAGCACTGCGGCGCTGCGGCCTATTTCAGCCGCGGAACCCATCGCACCACGAATAAGGATTAGATTGATCGGATCCAGATCCAGGCTCAACACCCATTCTGTTGCCTTATTACCCTCATAAGCCATATCCGAGAGAAGTGCTGCTTGAAAGTTTGATTCACCCGTATTAATCCCACGGTCAAAGAGAATAACCTTAACGCCTGCGGCTTTTGCAGACTTTAAGGTGTCGTCCCATCCAGACGCGTTTTGGGCCGAGATCAGGAGATAGTCCACTCCATCTCGAATGTACCCTTTCGCCGCAGCGATCTGCTCGCTGTTGTCGCTGGTGTTGATCTGCTTTGCGTTATAGCCGTTCGCCTCTGAGAAGACATTGTTCATGGCTTCAACATTGGCCTGCCGGTAGCCGGATTCTTCCGGCGGCAGATTCACGATGCCTACATTAATAAGGGAGCTTTCACTTCCTTGCTCTTTAGCACCGCCGGCAATCAGTACGCCAGACACCCCCAGCAGCAGTACCAGAACCAGACCGACTTTCATCGACAACCGCAGCCATCTAGTTCCCTTGATTTGCGCAGTAGATTCTACGCGACCAGGAATTAATCGAAATTCCATCTTACACCTCCATAGGTTAAAAAAATTTTACATTTTGGGCGGCAACGCCGCTCATTCACTAAATCAATACGGTATTCTATCCGGTTTTATGGCAGAAGTATTTAGACGAATCGGTTATTTTATATACTATTCAGCAGAATGCTTAATATTTGCGGCTGCGAAGCAGCTCACGCGCCACATCCGTGGGGAAAACATCTTCCGATGTAACGATACGGACCGGCAGTTCCTTTCCCGCGAAATAATCCTTCACAGCCTTCATAAGCTGCGGACCCAGCAGTGGATTGCATTCCACGGAACAATTGAGTTTCCCCGCAATCATCATTTTAAAGGCATCCCTGATTCCGTCGACGGAGACTATGACTATGTCTTTTCCCGGCCGCAAACCTACCTCTTCCATTGCCTTAATAGCACCGATAGCCATGTCGTCGTTATGGGCGAAAAGTACGTCGAAGCTCTCTCCATTTTCCTTCAGTTCGACCAGTATCCTTCGCATGACCTCCTCGCCGGTGCTGCGGAAAAAGTCGCCGCTTTCGGAATGGATTATCTTGTAATTGGGATAACCTTTAAGCACTTCCTCGAATCCGATTTTCCTGTCGATTGCGGGAGCCGACCCGATCGTTCCCTGGAGTTCCACTATGTTTACCGGTTCTTCGGTATCCATATACTTTACAAGCCATTGCGCCGACCGGCGTCCTTCTTCCAAAAAGTCCGAACCCATTAAGTTGACCCAAAGGGATTCGTCTTTTTCATCCACCGGTCGGTCTATGATGAAAACCGGTATCCCCGCCGCTTTGGCTTCGCGAAGAACCTCTCCCCAGCCCGATTCCACGTTGGCGGAGAAGGCGATTACGTCGACTTTTTTTTCGATGAACTCCCGAATCGCTTTAATCTGATTTTCCTGTCTTTGCTCGCCGTCGCGGAACAGGAGTTCGATTCCCGCCTCACGGGCCGCTGTTTTAATCGATTCGGTATTAGCAAGACGCCAGTCGCTCTCTTTTCCCACCTGGGCAAAGCCGAGTATGATTTTTCCATCTGCACCTGAGGAACGGTTTTGTGATACGGGCGTCGGAATGCCCTCTTCGAGAGTTTTCTTGGTGAGGAGAGTTGTACGCAGGATCATTTTTTTCGGGATGCCTTCTTCATGATGAAGGATATCCATGGCATATATGACCGCTTCCTTTCCGCCGGTCGGGCAGGTGAATGTGGCGGCGAATATTCCTTTCTCCACCATTTCTATTCCCCCTTCCGGACCGGGAAGGCCGTCGATTCCTACGAATTTTATACCCGTTATGCCGAGTTTCTCCGTGGCCCGGTATGCGCCGTAAGCCATCGCATCGTTCTGGGCAAAAATCACATCAACCGACTCGTGGGTCCGCAGCCATTCGGTAATTCTGTCCTCCGATTTATCCCTGAGCCAATCCGCGTAGATCTCATCCACGACTTTGATATTTTTGGCATGAGCGATTCTCGCGAGAAACCCCCGGCTTCGGTCGGTAACCGGCGGTGAACCTGACCGGCCCAAAATTTCCACCACCTCTCCGCCGTTTTCCCTAAGTAGTTCTGCAATATATTGCCCTGCCTGCTTTCCGATGAGCTGGTTGTCCGGGCCGATAAAAAGAGTGTAATCGTAACCGATGACCGAGCGGTCCAGGAGGATAACAGGAATTTTATCATATGCTTCGGCAATGACCGGAGTGAGAGCTTCCGCGTCGGTAGGTGAAACAATGAGGAGATCGATACCCTGAGCCAGGAGTTTTTTTACGTCCAGAATTTGACGCTCGCTCGAATCCGCAGCGTCGGTAAATACCACTCTGAGGTTCTTGTGCTTCGCGGCCTCCTCTTTTATTTCACCATCCATATTGATCCGCCACGGCTCGGTGAGGTTTGCCATGGAGACTCCAATCAGGAATTCAAAAGGGGGCGGGCCAGTATCTTCCCGCCGGCACGAACCGAAAAGTAGAGAAAGGAAAATGAGAATGATAAAGGCTCCCCTGTGTCCGGTTCCCATCGCTTATTCGCCTTTTTTCCTGTAGTCTACGGGACAACGGCCGAGCACCCGCTTGAACGTCCGGCTGAAGTAATGCTGGCTCTGATATCCGACCGCTTCCGCCACCTCGTAGATCTTTATCGCCGGATCGTTCAGGAGCTGAATCGCCCTCGAGATTCGCACCCTTGTAAGGAAATCTATAAATGACAGTCCCGTTTCCTGCTTCAGCATCCGGCTCAGGTAGCCCGGACTGATTCCAACAGCGGATGCCGTTTTCTCCAGGGTAAGATCGGGATCGGCAAAATGGGCATCCAGAAAATTCTGAGTAAGAACCACGAACGTATTGCGGCTGCTTTTTGAAGCTATTTCCGAGATAAGGAGTTCATATGCTTCCGGGACATCTTCCGCGCCTCCGGCCGCCTGTTTCTGGGAAACGACAAGCAATTCGGAAAGGTAGCGACTGACCCGGTCTTCTATTCGGGATATCGTTTCTACCCAATCGGTTCCTCTCGTGCAGGCGCCAAAAACCACGATATTTTCGTTCTCATCCTGGAAAACCGAGAGTGGCTTAAAAGGTTGAAACTCTTCTTCGACTATTCTTCGAACTGCGAGAAGAGCTAGTTTCCTCTCCTTTTCTTTAGACGGCTCGATAAGTACGGGCCGTTCGACCACATGGATGAGGGCCATAGAATATTGCTCGCATTTTGTAATACCCAGAAACCGGGACTGTTCCTCGATTTCGTATCCTGAAAGCCGTCCGTGCACCCAATCACGGAAAAACTGCTCCCGCAGGAGCGGCATGTTGCGTTCCAGCTGATCCCGCGCCCACTCGAGGTACTGATTCCGGCTGCGTGAAACGGCAAGCTCCGATTCCGCCCGTTCGAGTACGGATGCGAGTATGTCCTGAGAAACCGGCTTTAAAACATACTCGAACACCTTTAACTGGAGCGCGCGCTTGGCATACTCGAATTCGTCGTGCCCCGTAACCACAATTATAATGCAGTCGCTATGTATTTCTTTAATTTTCTCTATCAGCTCGAGTCCGTTTAAAAAGGGCATGCGGATGTCTATCATCAGAATATCGGGTTTTTCGCTTTTCGTTTTAGCCAGGGCGGCTTTGCCGTCCTCCGCCTCGGCGACGACAGTCATGTCCGGCCGAAGCCGCTCGATTGATGAGCTTAAACCCCTGCGAATTTTCGGTTCGTCGTCCGCGATTAATACCTTCCACATTACCTTCCCCCCTCAGCGTGTATCAGCGGATGGAGCAATTCCACCGTCGTACCCTTGTTCAGTTCGCTTTCAAATCGTAACCCGTATTCCTTTCCGAAAGAAATCTGAATCCTTTCATTTACGTTGCTTATTCCGTATCCGACTTTGTCGTTTCTCTTTACTGGTGCCTCGGAAAGGAGAGCGCGGACGGCAGTCAACTTGGCTTGTGACATTCCCGCTCCGTCGTCACTGACCCGCAGGATAAGCATCCCGTCCCGTTTGCATGCCTCGACACTGATGAATCCATGACCCTCGCGTTCCTTCACGCCGTGATAAATCGCGTTTTCGACCAGAGGCTGAAGGGTCAGTTTCAACACCATCGTGGGAATAACATCGTCGTCTACCGAAAGCGAAAAATCGAATTTGTCTTCATATCGCGCCTTCTGGATGATGAGGTAACTTCTGACATGCTCAATCTCATCGCTCAATTTGATTATTTCTTGGCCTTTGGAAAGTCCGATGCGGAAGAGACTGGTAAGGGCGGTGACTATTTGGACGATATCATCAGCTTTGTGGTCCTGCGCCATCCATTGGATGGTATCAAGGGTGTTATAAAGGAAGTGCGGCTTGATTTGCTCCTGCAGCGCTCTCAATTCCGCTTCCCGTTTGCTTTGCTGTTCATGGTATACCATATCGATAAGCTTTTGGATTCTTTCGAGTAAGGTGTTGAAGCTCTTGCCCAGGTAGTTGATTTCATCTTCATCATTTCCGTCATAGCGCACGTCCAGATTACCCTCTTCGGCTTTCTTCATGAGGGTTCGGAGTTTGATAACGGGCTTTGCAATGGTTCCGGCAAACAGTACCGATGCGAGAAACGCGAATGCAACCGTCACCCCGGCGATAATGAACGAGTAATAGCGAATGGAGCTTACCTGACGCATTATCTCCTTTAACGGGAAAACTCCTACAGTTTTCCATTCGGTGACCGCCGACTCCTGGGCGATGATCTGATAATTCTCCCCTTTGATTTTACGTACAATCGATATCCCCTGGTTCGCTGTTTCATCGGGGATTCGATTCGGATTGGGTACGGTAAGCCACTCGGTGCGTACCCGGTAGACAATATCGTTTACCGGCGCGTATACGATTTCTCCTTGCGCATCCTCTATATAAAGAAATCCCCCCTGACCAAGGGTCATATTGATGAAGATGTTTTCCACTACGTCGAGCTTCATGTCGATAAGCACTACGCCGAGACACTCTCCCGTTTTCGGGTTTTTCACCCCTTTGATGATGGAAACCACATCGTCGGCGCTGTAGGGCATCTTCAGGTTCCTTCCTATCGGGCGGGGACGAAGTTGAATCACCGAAGGGGTCAGGACCGCGCAAATATACCACGGTTCCTGGATGAGGGGATCGCGGGTGATCGGCTGGATTTCATTACTCAGGTTCTCATCATTTTCGTTTACCAGAAAAATACCTGCGATTTCCGGGTTGGCTTCTGAGACCGTAAACAGAAGGTTGTTGACGGCTTCCGCACGTTTCCCGGTGAACTGTTCATTGTTGTTTCCCGCTTCGAAGAAAGTCTGGATGTTTTGATCCTCGGTCAACGTTAAAATGATACCTTCCATTTTTTTCACATAAAACTCTATGTTTCGCGTAACTTGGCGGATAAGTTGTCTCATATGGCCGGTCGTTTCATTTTCTATGGTTTTAGCCGAAATAAAAGGGCTTAGTATCCCGAGGGTAAGAAGAGGTAATAACATTACGGCTACGAAGTACAAGAGCAATTTAAATCGTATACCGCGATATTTCAAAGCCGGTCCCCTTTAAATCTGCATCAGTGGGTAAGTACTATTCTACTATCAAATCGGAAGTACATAAATCATTTTTTTGTGAGAACCGACACAGAGCCGATTTCATCCGCCCACGGTGCTGAAATAAGAACCAAGGGCTCAATAGATTTGGTGGAGTGCCTTCCTATGAAATAGAAAGGAAAGCAGCTGACCGCCGAACCGGCCGGTTGCCGGGGGGCAGGTCACTAATAAATAATTTCATTTGTCAACCGTGATGTTTTAAGGTAGAAGTTTTAACAGTATTCGATTTAAAGTTGATTTATTTAGGGAAGTAAACGTTATATTAATATTAGCA
>Ga0307425_1001532_pt1 | contig 13735 bp, 11 predicted proteins | sample SalMarWE160330MG_FD_202152 | JGI IMG/M metagenome (GOLD analysis project Ga0307425, IMG submission 202152) | Salt marsh sediment microbial communities from the Plum Island Ecosystem LTER, Massachusetts, United States - WE1603-30 | ecosystem: Environmental > Aquatic > Marine > Intertidal zone >... | reverse complement strand
GGGATCGTCGGTAATACAAAACGCTGCGTCGCCGAAGGCATTGAGGTTTTTCACCACACCGCAACTAAAACATCCCACCACGCCGAACGTCCCTACTTTTTTACCCTTGTATTCCGCCCCATGGGCATGTGAGCAGTCTTCGATGAGCAGCAAGCCCTTTTTCTTGCAGATCTCCACAACAGGTCCCAGCTCAACGGGGTGGCCGTACATATGGACAACTAAGAGGGCCTTGGTCTTTTTGGTGATCCTCTCTTCGATCTGATCAGGTGCTGGGCCGAAGTCCTTCTCCTGCATATCGACCAATACGGGTTTGGCACCGGCCCAACGAATTGCCTCTACAGCGGCGACAAAGGCGTTGGCATGGAGGATGACTTCATCCCCCTCGTCGATATCGCACGCCACCAATCCCAAGAGGAGGGCGTCAGATCCAGAGGCCATGCCGTAGGCATATTGTGCCCCCAGGTAAGTGGCCATCTCCTTCTCAAAGGCCGCTAGATTATCCCCGTTGAGCAATCGCATGGTCTCCAGTGTGCGAGACCACTCCCCGTGCAGTTCTTCTTTCATCTTTGGGTACTGTCGTGCGAGGTCCAATAACGGGATCTTCATCTCTCAGTCCTCCTTACGGTGTTTAACGGTTGCTGACCACGACCACATGCCTGTCTCCCACCTGCCCCGTGGCGAGCACGAGGGCGGCAAAAAATCCCACCCGTTCGTCATAGAGCCTTTTATCGAAGAAAAAGACCAAAATTATGGTAAACAACCCGAAGAAGGCCGAGGGAAGACGAGCAGCCACCTCATTCATTGCTCCGAGACCCTTTGCCGCCCCGGCGATAAGCCAAAACAAGAGGGGGAGGGTCATAGTATACGGTGCTCTTCAGGTAAGGGATAATCCATCCCTCGCCGTACAGCATTTCCTTGGCTACCTGGGCATAACGAGGCTCGTCGGCATTCCACAGGTCCCCCTCCCCTAGATAAGAAAAGAACGCCCGCAAATATCGCGAGAATGATAATATACAGCGTTATCTTCATCATCAGCAACCCTTCATGCAGAAATTGGAAAAATCACGAACCACCTTTTCGCCGACCATAGAATCGCACCGTGAGGTAAAGGAGGACTATCAGAAAACTCAAAGCCACTGCAACGATCACTATGCGGTGTAGATAGGCTGCTACAATCTCTTGATTATTCCCCACCCAGTAACCCACTAAGGCCAGGGTTGCCACCCAGATGCCAGCCCCCAACCCTGTAAATAGACAAAACAAGGCCAGGTTCATCCTCGCCACCCCGGCGGGAAGGGAGATATATTGGCGGATCCCTGGCAAAAGCCTCCCCACAAAGGTGGTGATATGGCCATGTACATCGAAGAAACGCTCTGCCTTATCGAGGGATCTCTTGCTGATCAAGAGATAGCTCCCATACCTCTCGAAGAAGGGTCTGCCAAGTTTCAAGGCTATCCAGTAGTTGAAGAGTGAGCCTAATAGGCTTCCCAATGTCCCCATCGCGATTACCATCCACAAGTTCATCGTGCCGGTTGCCGCCAAATATCCTGCCGGAGGAACAACGGCCTCACTGGGAAACGGGAAAAACGAGGATTCTAAGAACATCAGGCACACGATGCCCGGATAACCGAGCTGGCCTATGATGTCAACGAGCCAGGCAATGATGTTGTGAAGCATCAACTCCCCCATCCTTAGGTATGGATCTGTTCATAAACAATACGAACATGAAGTGTGCTTATTCCTCATGGCCAGCTCGAGGCATGAATGCTCGCCGCAGGATCAACACGATGCTTGTTGGTGTGTTCCGGCTCGCCTGCGTCGGACCTGAGACACCTTTTTTAGCCGTTTGGATAACAAGAAAGCTTGGATAGTAACCCCTCCTAAACCGGTATCTCTCAAGAAGTTGGCTATATAATAAAGATGCCGAACGATTTTGTATACCCCTTCTTTGCAAAGACGGACATTTCGTATCAAGGCATCTTTTACGATAGTAGCAAAGGTAACGGTCTGATCGTCACCCATCCAAAAGTGCGGTCATTCTCATTGAGGTTGTAGGGCTGGATGCCAATGCTCAAAAAAGTGGTCCATAGCAGATGTCTTGCCTATAGGAAAGTGTCCGTATAACATTGATAGTTGTTTTCGGGCCTCTGATTTCGGTTCTTTGTCAACGATGACCTTCCACATGGCCGCAGCGAGCCCCGATCTGTCAGAGCCCCCTTTGCAGTGTATCAGAACAGGCCGAGGGGCCGTTTTAAAAATCTCCACAAGTTTCCGGGCATCTTCTTCAGTCGGCTCATGGGTTGCCGACAAATGGATATCATAGTGTTTTATGTTGTGCTGTGCGCAAACCTGTATTTCTTCCCTGTACCAGGGTTTACGCGAGTGCTCACCAAGGAGATTCACGATACTTTTAATGTTATACTTTTTGATGTAGTATTCCAGCTTGTCTCCATCGAGTCTGGCAGACCGATAGGCCTCTCCACGTGTAATCGAATGAAAATTCCCTTGCACCTGCATGTACAGACCAAAGTAGCTTGCAGGTAGAAGAAGTAATATAGCGAGTACTATAGCAGAAACACGAAACCTACGGGGAAAAGCTATTTTCATTTTTATAAGTTCCTCATAAGGGAAGTCACCCTCTTGGGGATTCTACGCTGTCTGATAGAATAAACCCTCTGAATTTGTGTATCATAATCCCCATACCTTTTTTGTTGTACGCAAGATATTAGGAAATCTCTCTTATTTTACGGTGCATGGCGGTTGCTGACCACAACCAAGCGCTTGTGCCCTACCTGCCCAGTGGCTACCACTGAAATCGAAAGGGCGGGATTTTTTGCCAGTTGTTTATAATGCCTCTCCCGCATGATACAGAGTACCCGCTGGGGTGAGCGGAGGAATTGTCTGAGCTCTTTTTCCTCTTCAAGCCACTTCATTTGGTTGTATCCCGTATAGTATATAAGATTTGTTCCCTCCATCTGATATAATCCTACTTGGTCTCCCGGCTTCATGGCGCTGACGATGGTTTGAGACAAGGGACGGGCTGATTTATATCTGTTGACTTCTGGGAAGATACGTACCGCGCCATAGAGGCTCAAGGCAAAGATAGTAGCGACGATGATATAAAAGGGAAGATCGCGGCGGCGATAGCGCTGGGCGAGGAAAGCGAGAAAACCGCCTCCTCCCGCGATGAGGGCGGTGATCAACCCGATCTCCCGGGGATGCTCCAGATAGAAGCTCCCTTTCAAGGCGGCTACAATGGGGAGGCCGATGGCTGTCAGGGCCAAGGCGATAATCAGGACAAAAAGGGGAATAGAGACGAGTTTCCGCTGAGCGCCTTCGGCCCCAAGGGGGAATTGCGCCAGGAGATATCCCACCATCAGGGCGGCTGCCGGATAGAGGGGCAACAGGTAGAGCTCACGTTTGGCCTTGAAAAGGCTGAAGGAGATAAAGATGACCACAAACCAGAAGAAGATGAAGACAAACTCCTTGTTTCTCCCCTTGGCAGAAAGGCCATAGATCAGGGCCGAAGGGAAAAAGATGATCCACGGGATGAAGTTGGCAGGAAAATTAGCCAGGTAATAGTACAGGGCCTCTCTATGTGAGGTAGTTTCAAACAGTCTCGAAGCCGTTTTTTGATAGAGGAGCCCTCTCAGATAGTCTGTCCCCCCGGACAAATATGCGAGGGCAAGCCATCCGCCGATAAGGGCCACAAAGAGGGCAATCCCCGGGATGTGGGCAGGGTCTTTAAAGAATCTCCATTCCCGCTGCATGAGAAAGTATCCACCCACCACCAAGAGGGGCACGATCGCAGCGACCTGCAATTTAGCTAATACCCCCAGGGCTATGGCACCATAGGCCAGCAGGTAGAGGACCCACCTCCCCTGCCGCTGAGAGAAGCCAATGTACAAGAGGGTGATGGCCGCAGTGGTAAAGAAGGTAAGGGTAGCATCTATGTTGGCCCGTCGGGCAAGCCAGAGGAATTCCACGTTGGTAGCCAAGATAAGGGCTGCTAAAAAGCCTACCTTCTCACCGAAGAGTCTCTTGCCTAGGGAAAAGAGGAGCAGGAGGGTGAGCAATCCGAAAAGGGCAGACGGGAACCGGGCCGCACATTCATTCATACCCCCTCTGACCGTGGCTGTTGCGGCTATCAGCCAAAAGAAAAGAGGCGGCTTGTCGGGATAGACTTCACTGTTCAGGTGGGGGATGATCCACCCCTCCCCCTGCAGCATTTCCTTGGCGACCTGGGCATACCGGGGTTCATCAGGGTTCCACAGATCCCACCCCCCCAGATTGTAGAAGAAGAGGATCCCCCCGAAGGCGATTAAGACACACAGGTATAACATTGATTTCTTCATGTTCGACCCATAGACATCAATAACGGTGCGCAGTTGATATGATCCTCCTGGACCTCATCTTTTTTGTTTGCTGACAGTATTGGTGACAAGGGCTACAGACCTCTTCATCTTCAAAAAGTGATCCTGGAAGGCGACCAGGTGCATCAGGGGTTTTTCGTCTTTGAGCCTTAAGAATTCTTTTCCATCCATGATGATGTAGACCTGTCTTCCCCCTGCCAGATAGCGATCAAGCTCGGATTCCTGGTTGACATTTGGGATCATCCGATCGAGCTCGTTGATGATGAATTCATCCTGACATTTGAAGGATATCAGTTCATCAGCGGGTCCTACGTTTGTGGCGATCTTTGCACAAAATTCATCGGGAGTCGTATGTCTGAGATAGGTGGGGGCAATATGGACGGTGAAGGTGAAGATAAAGCCCATCATCAAGATTGCCGTCACGGGGAAAAAGGCGATATACTGCCGGCGCTTGGCGAATATCAAGATCGTCACGCCGCCGATGACAAATAAAAAACCGAGCAGACTGTTCCACAGCACGTCCTCGGGATACTCGATGAGGGAAAAGATCGGTCCGAAGAGACCAGCCCCTATGGCCAAGAAGGCAAAGGTGAAGATCCCCCCTAAGGTCATCTTCTTTAAGAGAGAGTCTTTTTTATCCACCAGAAACCTGTCCCACACCTGTGCCGTCAATATGGCCAATGCCGGATAGAGGGGGAGGATATACTCGTTCCGTTTGGCACCGGCCAGGGAGAACAACAGGAGATTGCCGATGACCCAACAGACAAGGAAGAGGGATTGTTCCCCTTCTCCCTTTTTTTTCTTCCTCACAAGGTAGATTGCCACGGCCGGCAGAAAGAGGCTCCACGGGAAGAAGTGGGGGAACAGTTGGACCACGTATTGATACAAGGGCCTGCTCGGCTCCAGGGGGAAGAACTTGCGCCATATGTCCGCCATGAAGAAATTTTGTGCCTCGGATAGCCCGCTGTGATAATAGGCATAGATGTACCAGGATACGACGAGAGCGCCGAAGATAAGGATTCCGGGCAGCACCTCCATTTTTCTGATAGCGCGAAGGTCCCTGCGCAGGAGCAGATAGGGAATAATGGTCAAGGCCGGAAAGGTCAGGCCCGGAGGTCCTTTGGTCAAACAGGCCAGGGCGACGAAGAGATAAAAAAGGATATAATATCTCTTCCCCGCCTGGTAATAATAGGCGAGAAAAAAGGTGAGAAGTGAGAGGGTGACAAAGAGGGTCAGAATGATGTCCTCTTCAGCCATCCTGGTACGTTGTATGTAAAAAAGGCTGGTGGCGAGGATGAGGGCGGCAAAAAACCCCACCCGTTGATTGAAAAGCCTCTTGGCGAAGAAAAAGGTAACCACTACAGTGAGCAGCCCCGCCAAGGCAGGGAAGAGCCGCGCAGCCCAAACACTGGGACTTCCGACGAGGAGGTACCCTGCAGAGATGAGCCAGGGGAGAACAGGGGGTTTCATGATGTAGGGTGTGCCGTGGAGATAGGGGACCAGCCAATGACCGTTTCTCACCATATCCTTGGCCAAGAGCATCCTGCGCGGTTCCCAAGAGGGATACATGATCCCGGTCTCGGCCAGCCTGAAAAAGAAGAGAAAGAGACAGAGGCCGCAGAGTATGATGAGCGAAAAGGCTATATCTGAGTAGATCGGTGAGTTATCCGGTTTTCCCCATGGCAGCTTCACTTCTTGCTGTCTCCACATGATTTCTCTGGACCTATCGCTATCCCTCCATAACAAAAAATAGGAGGAACTAGCTCAACGATGATTAGGCCCTTCCCCAGTGCGCCATAGTTATACCACCTGTTTTGACGATGTTCAAGTATTCTTTTACCCTGCATGAATCCTTCGAACAGGGCCGAAAAAGCCTTTGACAAGGAGAAGGGGGGTCTTGTATAAAGGCCTAAAGAAACGAGTATCTCATGGATCAATTTGTCGATCTGATCAGAACAGATATGCAGAGGGTTGAGGAGGAATTTCACCTCAAGCTTGTCTCCCAGGTCCCCCGCCTCACTGAGGTAGCGCAGGAGTTGATCAACCGGGGCGGCAAGCGATTCCGTCCCGCCCTCCTGTTGCTTTCTGCCAAACTCTGCGGCTATCAGGGGAGAGATCATATCCCCTTGGCCGCGGCCATTGAGTTCATTCACACCGCCACCCTCCTCCATGACGACGTCATCGATGACGCCGAGGTCAGGAGGGGGAGCCCATCGGCCAACAGAGAGGTGGGGAATCGGTATAGCGTCTTGACGGGCGATTTCCTCTTCTGCAAGTCACTGAACATGGGGATCAACGTCGGGAATCTTCGCATCATGCAGACCTTGATTGCGGCCACCACCGCCCTGTCGGAGGGGGAGGCCATGGAGATGGAAAAGGCGGGTGAACTGGAGGGTGTCGCGGATCTTGGGATAACCGAAGAAGAAAATCTAGCATTGATCATTAACAAGACGGCGGTGCTGATCGAGGCCGCTACGCGCATCGGGGCCATCTTGGGTGAAGCACCGCAACCGGTAGAGGAGGCGCTGGCCTCTTATGGGCAAGGGGTGGGAATCGCCTTCCAGCTGGTGGATGATTGTCTTGACTATGTGGGGGACAAAGAAGTTCTGCGGAAAGAGACAGGGACCGATCTCAAGGAGGGGAAGATCACCTTGCCCCTCATCTATACCCTGGGGCGATGCACCCCGAAGGAGAAGCAAGAGATCGAGGGGATCGTCCTCAGCGATGAGATCCCTCCCGACGGCTTGCAGCGGGTCACCGCCCTTATTGCTCGGTATGACGGCTTTAACTATACCTTCGCCAAGGCACAGCAACACGTAGACGCGGGGAAGAAGCGCTTGCAGATACTCCCCCCCTCTCGCGAACGGGATGCCCTCTTCGCAGGGGCTGACTATGTAGTGAGGAGGAGGGTCTGAGAGGGGAAGTCGTTTCTGCCCTTTTTTATTTCACCATTAGCTCTGTGTTCTTGCGGTATACTATAGAAAGACGACAAGGCCTGTCTTAATCCCTCTTATACCCCTTCCAAGCTATTCCTTCAATGTACTCTTCGGCCACCTGATGAGGCTCTAGTCCCAAGGCCTTGGCATAGGTCCTCAGGAAACCCTTGAGGTAGACCGGGGCGGGGAGGGCGTGTACATCTTCCTCTTCGATGGCCTTGAGGTTGTGCTTGCCTACCTTTGTTTCCACAGCCACCTCAGTGGGATCCAAGGAGAGATAGCGGCGAACGGCGCGCAAGGTCTCACCCGACCAGTGTACCTCATCCGTGCCCAGGGCCTCTCGGATCTGCTGAGGGGTGAGGGTTCGCTGGGTAACGGTTGGGCTCGGTGGCGGCACAGTCGGCCGTTCCCCTTCCCCCCGCAGCATGAGATCGTATTCCCGTTGACTCCGCGGGTCCCTCAGCACGCGGTAGGCCTCATCCACCTTGTCACGAATCTTCTTCACCTCTTCGGTGGTGAAGAGGACCGTGATGCCGGGGTAGCCGGCGCTATAGATGGTCTTTAACTTGTCATAGGCAACACGTATCTCTTCTTCCGTGGCCTTCGGGCCGACCTCGAGGATCTCATAATAATCTTGTTCTCGCCATGATTTTAGCTGAGTGACCATTCCAATCCCCTTCCGTCTGATAATCGGACGGCGATATCCCTGATACATTCGGCGACGTCGGAGCTGGGATAATCGGAGAAAAAGGGACGCCCCCGCTGGACCGAGAGATAGACATTGTGGTCGTACAAGATGTGGCCCAGGAAGAGGAGTTCAAGCCCGAAGTATTTCCGGCACACGCTCCTGACGGCGAACCCCAGCTCCGCTTCTTTGCGATTCCGCGCCTGGTTGATAATCAGTCGAGGCCTGAATGCACTCATCCCTTTTTTGAAGACCGTCGCAGTCTCTTTGTCCTCATCCTCCACCTGCGCGAGGAGATCGACAGTGGTCCTGATCCCCTCAGGATTGTTGCCGTCCATGGCCGTCTCGATGAGCTTCTTTATTTTCTTGTTGACGGTCATATTCAGCCATCGGTGGAAGAAGACCCCCCTGATAAACCGATAAGCGTTTTCCAGGGAGGTCGGCTCAGGGGTGACAAGAAAGATCCCATTCTCTGAGATGAGAAAGAAGTCAAAGACATGGGGCGACATGCCCGTCCCCAGGTCGACGATGATGTGATCGGCATCCAGGGAGGAGATGTGGCGCATAATTTTTTGCTTGAGCCCTTGCTTGGGATTGCTCAGGGTCAGGATATCGTGGACACCGGCGATCAAGCTGAGGTTGGGTATCCCCGTCTCGGTGAGGATGCTCTTGATGTTTCGCATACCCCGCCTGATGAAGTCGTCGAGGCTCAGGGGCGGCTGCGGGACCCCCAAGAGGGTGTGGAGGTTTGCGCCCCCGAGGTCGGCATCGACCACTACCACCTTTTTTCCCCGCTCGCAGAGGGCGATTCCGAGGTTGGCGGTCACAAAGCTCTTGCCGATCCCCCCCTTTCCCCCGGCGATGGCCCAGATACGTCGTTCTTGTTTTTCCTCTTTCATCTTTTGTTCCCCTGTCTCTAGTTCCACACCCCGGCGATGGGGGTGCCGCAGTGAGGGCACTTCCCCTCGGTTATGTTGCTTTCCGCTATGTGGTAACCCAACCGTCTGATGAGGATTTTGTTACAGTGGGGGCACGCCGTGTTCTCCCCCTCCTCGCCGGGGATGTTGCCGGTATAGACGTATCTCAACCCCTCTTCCAGGCCGATCTCCCGCGCGTGCCTGATGGTCTCCGGCGAGGTCCGGGGTTTGTCCAGCATTTTATAGGTGGGGTAAAAGGCACTGACGTGCCAGGGGATCTCCGGGGAGACGGAGTGAATGAAACGGGCGATCCGCCGCAATTCCTCCTCCGAGTCATTCAGGGTGGGTATGATCAGGGTGGTGACCTCCACCCAGATCCCCAGGTCATGCATCTTAGCGATGCTCTCCAGCACGGGTTTCAGCTTCGCACCGCATACCGTTTTATAGAATTCCTCTGAGAAGGCCTTGAGGTCCACGTTGGCCCCGTCGAGATAGGGGGCGATCATATCCAGGGCCTCTGCGGTCATATAGCCATTGGTGACGAAGTTGTTCTTTAATCCCTTTGTACGGGCGATCTGTGCCGTATCATAGGCGTATTCAAAGAAGATGGTGGGCTCGGTGTAGGTATAAGAGATGCTTGCGCAGTTGGATTTCAGGGCCATGGAGACGATCTCCTCGCACGAGACCCGCTTGCCGGTTATATCCGCTTTTTCTTTAGACAGCTGGGAGATCTCGTGGTTCTGGCAGTGGAGGCAGCGGAAGTTGCATCCCATGGTGGCGATGGAAAAGGCCTTGCTCCCCGGCAGGAAGTGAAAAAAGGGTTTTTTCTCAATGGGGTCCACATTGGCCGAGATGAGTTTTTCGTAGACTTGGGAGTAGAGGACCCCCTTTTTGTTCTCGCGCACACAACAGATTCCCCTCTTTCCATCGGCGATGAGGCAGCGGTGACTGCACAGAAAGCAGCGGACCTTCTTTTTTGGCTGCTTTTTATAGAGATACGCCTCTTTCATCGCCTTTCCTTCCGGGTGAAAATGCTACCATATCCACGGATGATTATCCACAAAAGATTGTCCTTTCGCCTTGCAAATCCGCCGATATTCCCGTACCCTGAGCAGAGATGAGCGAGATGAAAAAAAAAGGGTTCGGCGATCTCGTGACGATCATGGCCCGTCTGCGGGGGGTGGATGGATGCCCCTGGGACCGCCGCCAGACCAAAGCGGACCTCAGGCCCTTTCTCATCGAGGAGGCGTACGAGATCTTGGAGGTGCTTGACCGTGGTGACGATAAGGGGCTGTGTGAGGAATTGGGCGACCTCCTCTTCCATATTGTCTTCATGGCCCGCATCGCCGAGGAGGAGGGTGCCTTCGACATCGATGATGTGACACAGGGGGTTGCCGAGAAGATGATCCGCCGTCACCCCCACGTCTTTGGCGGCTCCGAGGTCTCCGGCCCCGGCGAGGTCGAGGCCAACTGGGCGAAGCTCAAGGCCGCAGAGAAACCGCGGGAGTCTTTAATGGAAGGGATCCCCCTGCACCTTCCCGCCCTGATGAGGGCCTACCGGTTGACGCAGCGTGCCTCAAAGGTGGGGTTCGACTGGGAGAACAAGGACCAGGTCTGGGAGAAGTTGCAGGAAGAACTCCAGGAATTTCAGGGGGCCTTGGGGAGGGGGGAAGAAGAAGAACTACGGGAAGAATTGGGGGATATCCTCTTTACCCTGGTAAACCTCGCCAGGTTCATCGGGGTCGATCCCGAAGATGCCCTCAGGCGGGTCACGCATAAGTTCGCCGAGCGGTTTCAGTACATAGAAAAGCAATTGTACAAAAAGGGCAAGGATCCCCACGAGGCATCCCTGGCCGAGATGGATGCCCTCTGGGAGGAGAGCAAGGGGGAGAAGGGGGGATAACCCCTATGGAACAGCGAAAGGGAAGGCTCTACCTGGTCGCCACCCCCATCGGCAACCTGGAGGATATCACCCTCCGCGCCATCAAGGTCCTGCGCTGCGTAGATCTCATCGCAGCGGAGGATACCAGGAGGGCTCGGAGGTTGCTTGCGCGCTATCGGGCCAAGGCCCCCCTCACCAGCTTCTTCGAACACAACGAGCCGGCCAAGAAGGAAGCCCTCATCACGCGGCTCCTTGCAGGGGATGACATCGCCTTGATCTCCGATGCTGGCACCCCCGGGGTCTCCGACCCTGGGTTTCGCTTGGTCCAAGGGGCCATCGAGGCGGGGATAGAGGTGATCCCCATACCCGGCCCCTCTGCCCATGTGGCGGCCCTCGTCGTCTCCGGACTCCCCACCGACTCCTTTCACTTCTTCGGATTTCTCCCCCCCAAGGGGTCCAAACGGCAAAAAAGGTTGGAAGAGATTAACGCGGTGCGGGGGACGATCATCCTCTATGAGGCCCCCCACCGCCTCCTGCGCACCCTGGGTGATATAAAGGAGGTATGCGGTGATCGGCCAATCGTCGTGGCCAGGGAGCTGACCAAGGTGTACGAGGAGGTGATCAGGGGCCCGGTCTCCGAGGTCTTAGAGGGATTGAGGGGAAGAAAGATCAAGGGCGAGATCACCCTTGTGGTGGCCGGGAGGGGGAGGGGTGGGTAAGGGAAGGGGAGGTTTCAGGGCGATCTGCGCCTTCATCCTCATGGGGGTGGGGGCCCTCCTGGCCCAGATCATCCTCCTGAGAGAGCTCATGGTGGTCTTCTCCGGCAACGAGCTCTCCACCGGCGTGATGCTTGCGGCCTGGCTCCTCTGGACGGCCCTGGGGAGCGCCCTGTTGGGGTGGTTCTCCGATCGCATACAAGGGAAGGCCTCCTTTTTTTCCTCCATGCAATTGGTCCTTGCTGCTATCCTCCCCGCCAGTTTTCTCTTGGCCCGGTACCTTCGCCCCCTGCTGGGGATCCCGGTCGGGGAGATTGCCTCCCTGCCTCAGATGGTAGTGGGCATCTTTGTGCTCCTCATCCCCTTTTGCCTCTTCTCGGGATTCCTCTTTGCCTTGGGGTGCAGCCTCCTCGGGGAGATCATCGGGAAAGGGGCACGCTCGGTGGGGATGGTCTATGCCTACGAGGCAGGAGGGGCGGGGATCGGGGGGGTGGCCTTCAGCGTCCTCCTCATTCATATATTGAACCCGTGGCAGGTCGTCCTGCTCACCGCTTTGTTCCTCGCCTTCTCCTCTCTCCTCCTCGGACGCAAGTTGAGGCCCATAGCAGGTCTGTGGATATGTATTCTCATGGGGGCCCTGGTCTTCTACGGCGCGCGGGTTAACCTTATGTCGCAGGGGTGGGGGTGGCGGGGGTATCAGGTGATGGCCAGCGAGGACACCATCTACGGCAATATCACCGTCCTCTCCGATGGGCCGCAAGTGAGCTTCTTTGAGAACGGCGTGTGGAACTTTACCCATCCCGATCCTCAGACGGCCGAAGAGGCAGTGCACTTCGCCCTGTTGGAACATCCGCAACCCAAGGACCTTTTGCTGATCGGGGGAGGAGTCGGCGGCCTGATAGAAGAGGCCCTACGACACCCCTCGCTGCGCCAGGTGGATTATGTGGAATTGGACCCCCACCTCATCTCCCTGGGGAGGGAGTTGCTCCCCCCGGCGACCGCTGTGTCCTTGGATGATCCCCGTGTCCACATCATTAATACAGATGGGCGCAGGTTTGTCCAGCGCGGGGGACGGAACTACGACGTGATCATCATCCATCTCCCCGATCCGACCACCGCCCAGATCAACCGCTGCTACACCCAGGAGTTCTTCGTCGAGGTGAAGGGGATCCTCCGAGAGGGGGGGATTTTCTTTTTGTCTGTCACGTCCTCGGAGAACGTCATCGGGCACACCATGGCCCAGTTCTTGAGCTCCATCTACTGGACCATGCGGGAGGTCTTCCCCGAGGTCGTGGTCCTCCCCGGTTCTGAGGCCCGGTTTTTTGGTTCGAAAACGGAGGGTATCCTGACCGCCGATCCCGCGGTCCTGGTCCAACGGGCGCGCCTTAGGAACCTGCACGTGCAGTATGTCCGCGAGTATTACCTCCTCTTCAACCTCTCGGCAGAGCGGGTCCGCTACCTCAGATCCCTTTTGGAGGGGGGAAAGGGGGTCGCGATCAATAGAGACCTGCGCCCCATCTGCTATTTCTACGACATCGTCCTCTGGAGCGCCCAATATACCCCCATCTTGAAACGCTGGTTTCTGTGGATGTTGGGCCTGCGGGTGGAGTGGTTATTTTTTCTTATTGCCGCGCTCACCCTCCTCTTTCTCTTGAGGGGGAGGAAGAGGGCTTCCGCCCCCTTGTTGTGGGCCGTTGCTGTCACGGGATTTTCGGAGATCGCCCTGGAGATCATTCTCATCCTCTGCTTTCAGATCATCTACGGCTACCTCTATTATAAAATCGGGATGATCATTACAGCCTATATGATCGGGCTTGCCCTGGGGGGGTGGATGATCACCGCCGTCATGGGAAGGATCACCAGGCCCCTGCGCTCCCTCCTCATGGTCCAGGTGGGGGTAGCCCTCTTTGCCATCGCCCTCCTCCCCCTCATCCTGGGCCTGCACCAGGGGGTATTCCCCCCGTGGATATCTCATCTCATGGAGATGGTTTTCCCCTTTCTTACCCTCATAGCGGGGTTTCTCGGCGGGGTCCACTTCCCCTTGGCCAACAAGGTCTATCTGGGGGAGGGGGAGGAGATCGGAAGGGTCGGCGGTCTCATGAACGGCGTCGATCTCATCGGTTCCGCTGCCGGGGCCCTGGTCATCAGCATCATCCTCTTGCCCATCATGGGGATAACTCAGGGGATCTCCCTGATCGTCGCCTTGAATCTCTCCGCCATCCTCTG
>Ga0307425_1001531_pt1 | contig 13741 bp, 8 predicted proteins | sample SalMarWE160330MG_FD_202152 | JGI IMG/M metagenome (GOLD analysis project Ga0307425, IMG submission 202152) | Salt marsh sediment microbial communities from the Plum Island Ecosystem LTER, Massachusetts, United States - WE1603-30 | ecosystem: Environmental > Aquatic > Marine > Intertidal zone >... | reverse complement strand
TTTCCATTTCGGCGCATTTCCCATTTCGCATTTCGGGGACGGGCCTCATTAACTTCTTGATAATAAATTAGTAAACCTGGATTTTGATGCAAGAATTAACCTTAAAGGCCCCATTTTAATGGTGAAATTCGAGTTCTAAGTATTGGACTAAAGCCCAATTGACACACCATGACGATGTCGGAGGATTTGTTCTTGACTAAAAACAGTGGGGGTAAAAATAGGAGATACAATATATCCGTTCTGTTGGGATGAAAATGTGAGGCGTATCAATGATGCAAAAGAGAATTAGCCAAGCGTAAAAGGGCTTTTGATGGAGTGTTATTCTTGGGGAAAGTTTTACTGGAATGATACAAAATAACAGGTAACGGCTATTTTTACTCGGTGTGACACACTTTCTCTCGAACCAGTAAAATGCTCTGAGGCGCTCGGGTCTGAGTTTACGTCTGATAAAGTCAAATATGATAGACGTAAGATTGAAGAATTGGATATCTTGTGCGGTATGTGTCCCAACAGAATTTATCTTTTTGATCATATGTGGAAAGTTGGCTTTTGCTCTTGTCAGAAAGTCATCACTCTCATCAATTGTAATTAATTGTGATTTAATCTATCTATTCCCAATCCCCCAAATGGTTCAATCATCTTGACAGTTCCAGTGAAATTCCATTACATTCATTGAGCAGACTTCGGGTGAGGAGAGAAGGTCTGTCTTTATGATTCTGCCGTGGAGTGGTCTATCCAGTACGAGTTGCTTTGAATGCTGATTTGATCGTACAGGTGAAGCAGCCTAGATATTTTTCTGGGTTAGGAGGAAGCATGATAAAATACATCCAACAACGAGATCCTTTTACAGGTGAAGAATACATTGAAGTTCCCTTCAAGGGGAGGCGACTTGTCGAGCATCCCATGTACAATAAAGGTACGGCTTTTTCAGAGGAGGAACGCGAGACCTTCGAACTTTTAGGGCTGTTCCCCGAACGGGTTTCAAACCTGGATCTCCAATGTCAAAGGAGCTACGGCCACTTTTGTGCAAAGACGACGGATCTAGAAAAGTACATCTACTTGATCTCTTTGCAGGACCGGATAGAAACGCTTTTCTACCGCCTGCTGGTAGATCATCTCGAAGAGATGTTGCCCATTGTGTACACTCCTACTGTCGGCCAGGCCTGCTTGCAGTTTAGCCATATTTATAGACGTCCGCGGGGTTTGTACATCACACCGACTAATATCCATAAGATCGATAAGGTGCTCTCCAGTGCCCCGTTCTCTAACGTATCGCTTATTGTGGTTACAGACGGGGAAAGGATTCTTGGGCTGGGAGACCAGGGCGCCGGGGGGATGGGTATTCCTATTGGAAAGAGCACTCTCTATGTCGGCGCTGGAGGAATACACCCTGCCTATTGTCTTCCTGTTCTGATCGACGTCGGGACCAACAATGATGACGCTCTCAAAGACCCGCTTTACATCGGCGTTAAACAGAAAAGGCTTGTGGGTGATGAATACTACCAGATTGTTGAACAGTTCGTCCAGGGCGTCCGGCGGGTCTTTCCCAGCGCGGTCATCCAATGGGAAGATTTTGGAAAGCACCACGCGTACACCTTGCTCCAGCGATACAGGAATCGTGTTTGCTCCTTTAATGACGATATACAAGGCACGGGAGCAGTGGCCACCGCTACGCTTCTTTCTGCTATGATGATCAAAGAGGAGAGATTGAGAGACCAAAGAATCGTTATCCTGGGGCAAGGCCAGGCCGGAGTTGGCATCGCCAATCAATTGTTGGCTGGTCTTAAGGAGGAAGGGCTGCACGAAAAGGAGGCCAGAAACCTCATTTTTGGAGTTGATAAAGACGGACTTCTTTTGGAAGGAATGGATGTCACCGAGGAGCAACAACCGTGGCGAAAATCGCGAGATCTTGTCGCAGGATGGAAGCTCCAGAGCCACAGCTCCATCTCACTTTTGGATACAATTATCAATGCCAAGGCAACTGTCCTGATTGGGGCAACCGGACAACCGGGAGCTTTTTCGGAAGAAATTTTATCTGCTCTGGCGAATAATACTCCGATTCCGGCCGTTCTTCCCCTATCCAATCCCACTGCGAAATCGGAGTGCACACCCGAACTTGTGCTGCAGGCTACAAAAGGAAAAGCTCTGTGTGCTACGGGGAGCCCCTTCCCTCCGGTCGATGTGAACGGCAAAAAGAGAGTTATTTCCCAGTGCAACAATCTTTTTGTGTTTCCAGGCATGGGCCTGGGCGCACTGGTTTCGGGCACTCCGTTTATCACAGATCAAATGTTCATGGCTGCGTCCAGAGCTGTGAGCGCCATGGTTAAAGAGGATGAGCTCAAGGCAGGCCAAATGCTGCCAAGGATAACGGACATAAGGAAGGTTTCTGTGCAGGTGGCGATGGCGGTAGCAAAGGTGGCCAGAGAATCCGGGCTGGGGTTTAGAGCCGATGACGAGCGCTTATTCGCGATGATCACTAACGCCATGTGGAGACCCAGATATCTGCCACTCCGTTACGTCAAACCCGAACTGGTCTATTAAAAAAGTAGAGCAACTACAAATAATCATTGAATATAGTAAATATTAAATATCGCTCTGGCCAGGCCAACCTGTTGATTAAAAAGGAGTAAGTCAAGAATCCTCTATGATTATTGATTATGATTATTGGGATTATTGGCGAATTATTGGGGACGAGCCATACTAACTTATTGATTATAAATAAATAATCCCATATTCAACCTTAAAGAATAGCCTTAGAAGCCCCATTTTTCCCCGATAAAAACCATTCTAAGAAGATCAGACTCTTATTTTTGATCTAGTCCTTTTTCCTGGTGGAGTCAGAATTATTTTCCAATACTAAACTAATTCTAGATTTTTATGTGAAAGAAATAGTAGGATTGGAAGAAGTCATCTATATGATAAGAATGAGAGGAGGGGAGTCATGAGCAATATAAAAAAGCTGAACCGACGCGAATTCATTATTATGAGTTCTTTAGGAGCGACAGCTCTCACTTTGGGAACGGCAGGCGCTTCTTCAGCTCCGGACAGGAAGAAAAACAAAAAAAAGAAACCGAGTCCAAATGATGCCATCAATGCAGGGATGATTGCTATCGGCGCACGGGCTCAAGGGCTCATGGAGAACATTAAGGAATTAGACGGAATAGAAATTGTCGCAGTGTGTGATGCTTATCAGGGAAGAGTCGAAAGAGCCATAGAGAGGACGGATGGCCGAGCCAGAGAATACAAAAATTATAAGGAAATTCTGTCCGATAAAAGTATCGATGCGGTAGTCATCTCGACGCCGGACCATCTGCACAAACACCAGATCGTCGATGCCTTAAATGCCGGGAAGCACATCTATGTAGAAAAGCCAATGACCTATACCGTGAATGAGGGCGTTGAGATCATTACGGCAGCCAAAAACAACAGAGGGGCTTTTCAGGTCGGAAGCCAAGGTTGCAGTTCGATCCTATCCCAAAAAGCGAAAGAAATCGTGGACTCTGGTCGATTGGGACAGGTCACAATGGTCCGTGCATACTACAACCGGAACACCGCCAGCGGGGCGTGGATCTATCCAATACCACCCGACGCCTCACCCATAACAGTGAACTGGGATATGTTCCTCGGCCCGGCTCCGAAACGAAATTTTAGCCTGGAACGCTTCTTCAGATGGCGTTGTTACAAGGATTATTCGGGTGGTATAGCCACCGACCTTTTTGTGCATCTCTGCAACACCATCCATTACATCATGGGCGTTGAAATGTGCAAGAGTGTCATGGCCATGGGAGGATTATACCGCTGGAAAGAAAGCCGGGATGTGCCGGATACGCTCAATGCATCTCTTGAGTATCCAGAGGGGTTTATGGTCAGCATCAGCTCCACGTTTAATAATGAAAAATTAGGGGGCAGCGGTATCCAGTTCATGGGCACAGAAGGATCTCTAGAATTGGCTGGCGGGGAGCTCATCTTCACTCCCGAAATCGTCAACGAGGATAATGGATGGATCGTCAACAGTTGGCCTTCAAAACTTGAGGAGGACTACTACAATGATCCGAAAATTCGAGAGGAAGAAATGCCCAGGACTCGAGATCCGAAAGTGATTCCAGGTGCTGAAACCTATCGTTCAGAGGGAGTCGATGAGACAACGCTTCATCTGGCCGAATTCTTTGAAGCCGTCCGAAACGGAACGCCCACCAAAGAAGATGCTGTGGTTGGACATCACTCAGCTTCCTGCGCTCACATGATCAATCTTTCGATCGATAAGAAAAAAATCATCCACTGGGATAAAGCCTTAAATATGGTGAAAACGTAGAGAGAAATTTTTTGGATTGGTTCTGTCTGTTCTTGGTTACTCTCTGAAAGCTTTGGATTTGCCCATCCTTGTCCGGAGCCTGCCTTCGATCGACAATTCACTCGTCCATCTGATCACATCAGGTTGACATTAGCGACTGTTCCCTTTTTGGTCACTGTTTTTGCATTGTTATTCTTTTTGTATCTTTGCCGCCGTGGAAGGATTCGACCTGAAATTCCACCCACCCCTTCGAGCCATCCATCTTGACAAGGGCACAGAACTTCTTTGTTTCCTTCCCTTTGAGCCTGAATTCCGCAGGTTTAGAAGTGATCGGCTGGCTGGTTCCCAACCTGTTCGTCTGCTCAACGACCGTCGATTCTCCTGGAATATCGACAACGGATATGTTCTTCGACGAATTCACCGAGATCTTATCCTTCACGTCCCTTTTGAGCTGAATAGCGCGATCGGACAAAGTCGGATAGACATGGTCATTCGTCACCGCCACTTCTACCCAAAACAGCTCATCTGTAAGCGGAGAAACACTGACATCTTCGATCTCCACCTTGGGAAACTGGCTGGCACAGTACATCACAAACTGGGCGTTTTTCAGCGCTTCCATTTCGATATATCGGGCAGGCGGCGTTCTCCTCAGATGTTTTTTGGGTGAGCCGCCGATCCATATCGCTCCCAGATCGGGGTGATTGACTTTATGCGGCATGATCCAGCCTTCTCCAGTCAACTCCGTATCGATCCACTTGAGGTATTCTTCGTCAGAGACTCTCCCATCCTCATTCTCATCCGCCTCAAAATCCGGCGATCCCCAAAGCTCGATCAGGTAGCCGTATGCACCAAGCATATAATACGTGGCTGCATGGGCCTGGCCGCTCAACCCTGCAATAGTGGGTCTGTAATTCTTCAAAATCCTCGCCCCCATAGTCACGATATCCGTCTGAACATCCATGTCGTGCTGGTATTCCTCGTCCACCTGGCGATCGAAAAGCTGTGCGTACTTATTCGTCTTCCTCATCTCCTCCAGGCGCCTCTGATAGTATTCCTGCATGCGCTGCCTCATCTCGGGCGTCTGATTGCGGCTTGGCCTCTCCGGCGGCGCCTGAAACATGATCAGCCGTCCGGTATTGTGAAAGTGAAAACTGGCATAGATATTAGGATGGGCAATTTGAAATTCAAACACATTGCGGGTTTCAGGTTCGGACATCGGGTAGGGGTTCCCATCCCGAAGGTTCCACCCATAGGGATAGTTCCGGTTGGGGTCCGGCCCGCCGATGTCATCCTCGTTGATCATGCCGTCGCCGTCGTTATCATACCCTTCATCTCCGATCCTGCGGAAACGCGGGCCTTCCTCTCGCTCATCTTCTACGCGGAGAAACTGTCGTTTATCAGGAGAAAGTTTATAGTCCCCTTTCGGGTCTTCGATGTACATGATCGAAAGCTCGCCATCCCCGTCCACATCCTCAGTCCGGTCTTCATCATACAAGCCATCCCCGTCATTGTCCTCCGGCCGGAAGGGCTCGCGAGGATTATTCGGTGTGTTGGGAAATCGAACGAAGGAATCATTGGCGTCCACATTCAATCCAGGCAGGATGTAGAACGTGCAGTCATCCACTAACTCGTGGACATAGGTGTCGTATTCATAACGTGTGAGGAGATACCACATAAGATAAAGGGAACAGGTGATCCCATTGACCTCGTTTCCATGGATGGCACCGTCCACCCACATAGCGGACTTATCCTGATGCTTGCCAGTGGACTTCGCTGTGATCGTTATCAGATACTGATCGCGACCCATCCGGCTTTTGCCGATGCTCTGGATGTCAGAGAGGTGCGGATATTTTTTCTGGATGTCAAACATGATCTCTGTCCACTCAGCATAAGAGTAGTACCTCTTCCAGCTGAGAGGAAAGTCAAGCTCCCCATGATAACCCCCTGGACTCTTTTGCTCTTTCTCCTGGGCTATAACCGGAGCCAGCGATACTGTCAAGAAGATAACTCCCAAAATCGCAACCAAAAGGTATCTCAGATATGTATTTGTTCTCATCGCTTCCCTCCCTTATTGAATGTCCAGGTTCTTGACTGCGGTTCCGCCCTTTTGTGATGTCACAATAACTTTGAGTGTGGCATCTCCCTCAACGGCGACCAACCATTTCACTGCCCGTTTGGGACCCTTCTGTTTGACTTCGGTCGGACCGTAGCTTGGCCCTCTCTGGAACATTGGAAATCCAGGATAAAAGAACATCATGCGCTGCCTCTGCGGCTCCTCAGTTGGGGGAGCCCCTCTTGGCGTATATCCAGGGATCTTTTGCGTCCCCTCGATGACGCCCAGCTTTTGGAAAGGCGACCCCTGAAGGTAGGCGATCCTGTCGCGGTCGCCGATCAGCCAAACGATGTCCTCCCTATTTCCAGCCAGCGTCGCGCCCCGGGCGACATGTGTGGCCAGTATTCCTTTATTCTCGATCGTCGCTGTCACCTCCACAATTTTATATTTACCTTTAGATTTTCCCTTTTGGATCGTCACCTGGTCGCCTTTCTGTGTCGTATTGGCCTCGTTAGCGCTGCTTTCTGTGATAGCCTTCGCTCTGGCCTCAGTGATCACGATTTGCGGCTGCAGCCCAGCTCTGAATTTTTCGAACTGCCAGTGCTTCTCGCAGACATTGATCAAGGGCTCTCCAGGGAATGCATTCCCGCTGTATTTGGGGATCCATCCACCTATCTCCCCCTCTCCAAGTTCTGGATGGTGAAATTTTTTCCAGGGGAGAAATAAATTTCCTCCGTATTTCTCATCTTGATACTTCAGTAAAGCCCGTTGGACATTGATCCGGGCATCCTCACCCTCATACTGGGGAAAACCTGGGATATCATTCATCGGATTCCAGAGCTCGGTAGTCAAGGCGTAGATTCCCAGTTGCAAATACATCCAATCCGTGGCCATTCCGTAATTGTACGGCTCGTCCTTTTCTTCGTCGTAGCTCACTCTCCAACCCCGGGGCAGCTCATACCCGCGAGCTTTAGCATACTTGTTCTTTGACGCTTTTTCGAGCTCCGCCTTGAGTTTTGCCAACTTTTCAGGATTCTGCCACGCCTCGGGAACTTCCTCCCCGATGATTTCAAGGTATTTTTTCCCCATGATCATATCAAAGACGGCAACATCTTTGGGGTGAACCTCCGAATCGGGTGCTGTTCCCAAAGGCCTGTATGTGAATCCTCCTGAGGTGTGATAGTTCTGGGCCATCAGGATGTTGGAGTGATTGGTGAAAAACTCCGCAATGGCATGAGTTTCGGGCGCGGATGTGGGATAATCACCCTGACCGCCTGCTATCGTTCCCTTGAACCAACCTTCTGGAAAATTGCGGTTCAGATCGATCCCACTCTCTGAGTCCTCACCGCGTTTGCTATCACCATCGTTATCCTTATCCTCCCTGATGACTGAATACAGCTCTTTCTCGGTCTTTTCGTCTCTTCTCAGACGTACCATCAAACGAGGATCCTGCTCATCGATCACATACTCGCCCTTAGGGTCTTTGTATCGGAATTGGGTGATGTGGCCGTCTCCGTTAAGATCATCGGGGCCATCCTCGTTGACCTTTCCGTCCTCATCATCGTCTTTTTCCATACTGTTCTGCCGCTGTGAGATGCCCCTCTCAAGGCTGTTGTACAGGCCGTCCGGATTAACCACAGGGCAGATATAAAATGTCTGATCATCCACAACCCGGGTAATCTCTTCGTCAGAGCCATAGCCTGAGACGAGCTTGTCGATGCAATAGAGGCAAACCTCTGTGCCCGTGTACTCATTTCCATGTGTGCTTCCGCAGAGCCAGAATCCGGGTTTTCCCTGATAAGGGTTCATAGGTGTGACATTCTTTATTCCTTCCTTCCGCATGTTGCGCAGGGTCACATGTGCATCGATCGTCGTCCCCGTCTTCATGTTCGAAATGACCAGCACATAGATCGGCCTTCCCATAGTGCTCTTACCTATCTCAAGGAGTGTTGTGATATCCGGATAAGCCTTAGCAACCTCTTTGATGTAAGTCGCTGTTCCTGTGTAGCCGTGGTAGTCATCGAAGCGTATGGGAACTTTCTGAGTCGCAGATCCTAGAGTTGTTACTGAGAACAACACGAACATCGCCAAAAAAAAATAAAACAGGCCATTGTTCTTAAAAAGTTTGAATTGCATCGAGCCTTCCTCCTCACTTTGGAATAAAAAGAACCTCATTGTTGGGGTGTCCATATAAGCCGCTCCGGGATTCCATCCAGAATGCCGGATAGAAATCACTTTATCTCAAATCGTTCATGAAATAAAGATGTTTCCGCTAGAAGACCAAGCCTAGAGAAGCATGCTCCGTTTTCGAGATGGACTAAACACACCTCGTTGACTTCTTCATATCCCCAAGATAAAAAATGCGTCATATGCTGCCCTCACATAAAATCATTCACTTCATCAATTTCTCTCGCAAGCTCACTGTCAACTCTCTGCTTTTCCTGATCCCGCTCTATTTTCTGAAGATCCAATTGAGTGGGTGGGAGATCGGTCTGATCATCTCCTTTTATGCGGCTGCTCCACTCCTTTTCTCCTTTTTTATAGGCTGGCTCAACGACCGTTTTCCCATCCGGAGGACAGTCCGTCTGGCTCTCTCCCTGCAATGTCTGCTTTTTTTACTTCTCGGTTTTGCGCAGAATGTCTTTTTTTTGGCGCCGATGTTTCTTTTCCTGGGCATCGCCAACAACGCCATCGACATGTCGATGAACAGTCTTTATTACAAGGATGAGGCTGTCATCGATCAGAACAAGAAGTATGGGATCTATAATTTTTGGCTTGCATTCGGGATTGCGCTGGGCACGCTGATCGGCGGATTTTTGATCGAGGTGTCGAGCTTTACCACTCTTTTTATCATCTACGCTATCCTTCTTGTGATCACTCTTGTCCCTACCAGATATCTCGATGAAAAAAAATTCGAGGCCGTCTCTATGAAGGATTACAAGCTTGAACTTATCAACACAAAAACCATTTTTTTTGCGGTGATGATATTCACGCTGTCGCTCCACTGGGGAGTGGAAGGCACCGTATACAGCCCTTTTCTGCGTGAGTACCTTGGTCTGGAGAGATCTCAGATCGCGCTTTTTATATCCATTTCGCTTTTTGCGCTCGCCCTTGCTTCCTATTTCATGAGCCTTCGAAAATATAATCCTGCTGCCAACCGGAATTTGTTTATCCTGGCCATGTTTCTCTCCGGTGCTGGCCATTTTCTCATGGTAAACAGGGTTGTGCTGGTGTCATTTCTTTTCCGAGTCCTTCACGAAATTGGTGATGGGATACTGGGAGTCCTGATCGTTCTTTATATCTCTCGTCTTTTTCAGCGGAAGAGCATAGGCGGAAGCGCGGGCATGCTCATGACAATAATGGTTTCGGGGCACATGGTGGGGGCTTTGATATTCTCTTCGCTCGGGTACAGCTTTGGCCTTCACACGCCGTTTTTGGTTTCGGGCTCGATCCTCATCCTCAATTCTTTGTTCGGCATCTATGTGTTCAAGAGGCAGTCGTACTGACTGGCGAGAACTCTAAGGCTATCTTATGAAGCCGGGGCTATTTCTCTGCGTTTTCCAGCATCAATTTCAACGCGGTGTATGTCACTGTTTCGCAGATGTCTTCCACGAAATCGGTGTAAGTCGAGTTGTGGCTGATGAGGGCGTCTTTGATCATGAAGGCATTAAGATCCAGGTCATTGGCACCCCAGTATGTGGCCATCACGCAGCCCACAGCACTCAGCCCGCAGAGGAAAACCGTGTTGTATTCGTTCTCGCGGAGAAACTTTTCCAGATCGGTCTTCTTGAAAGCGCTGGGATAATTTTTGATGATCTTCGGGTCGTCGGGCTTGATCTTTACCGTCTCTGGGAACTCGAAAGCCTCTGTTCCTGGAGGTGGGCCCTCTTTTGGGTCTATGTGATAAACGCGGATGATCGGAAAGCCGTTCTCGCGGAAAAGCTCAATAGCGGCATTGATCATATACATGCCGATCCCCTTGTCCTCTTCGGACATATAGGGGAGATATGCATTCTGGATGTCGATAACCAGCAGCGCCGGTTTCATTTTTTGTGTAAGTTTCTTTTCCTCAAATGCAGCACTTCCCGCCCAAAGGGACGAATTCAGAAAAGCCACAGCCACAAGAGCTAACACAAAATATGCCTTTTTCATGTCCTCTCCTTTGTTATACATTGATTGTTATTTAATTATTTAAGAACTCGTTTTTTTTAATTCTCAAGTTTTATGGCTAATTCTGTTTTTTCTCTAGCCCGTATAATTGGAGAAATCCAAGTCCCCTCCAAAGCATGGATTCCAAACTGGCTTGGTGAGCTTATACTAAGATATTTTGGATGAATCAAATCTATAAAACTCCTTTCCTTGGCGTTATATAAGAAAAAATCCATCCAGTTGATTCAATCATTTTCAAGCAAAATTCCAATTCATTATATTTTACTAGATTTATAAGACGCAATCCTTCCTCTTCTATTATTTCTAAAATTTTGTCTGATCTCCTTGGTTCTTCCTTTCTTAGTCTTTTTCGTACAGCATCAAGCATAGCTGTATTCCCAGCGCCAGTAATCAATCCTAATTTGGTCTTTGTAATCTTTTCAGGTTCATCAAGGCATTATTCACGCTTCCCACCAGAGTCCTCGTCGGCTAGTTTATTCGTGTTTCAGAGCATCCACAGGATTGGCTGAAGCGGCCCGGACAGCTTTGTAGATAACGGTCATCAGCCCGATGACCAGAGATGTAACCAGAGCTCCGATGAAAAAAACCACCGGGATTTGTGTGCGGTAGGCAAAGTTGTTCAGCCAGCCTTTGACGGCAAAATAAGCGACTGGCCAGGCGATTAGGTTGGCCAATCCGATAAGCACCAGGAATTCCCGGCACATAAGAGCCACGATCCCTTGAGCCGAAGCCCCTAAAACCTTGCGGATCCCGATCTCTTTGGTTCTCTGTTCAGCCGCAAAGGAAGCAAGGCCGAAGAGCCCCAGGCAAGCCACCAAGATGGCCATGGCCGTAAAGATCTTGAGTAGCGTGCCCGTCCGTTCTTCCGACCTGTACATCGTGGCAAAATCCTCGTCCAAAAACTGGTAGCTGAACGGAATATCCGGCATGATTTTTTCCCAATTTCCCTGGACAGTTCCTAAGGTTTTTGCAATCCCTTCTGGCGCGACCCGGAGGAACAGAAAATTCGTCCAGTTTAGCTGAGACCATCGCATGACGAGAGGCTCGATTTTTCTTCTCAGGGGTTGGAAATGGAAATTTTCGATCACCCCCACGATTTTCCCTTTCTGATCCCAGAACGAGAATGACTTCCCGATCGGGTCTTCATACCCCATGAGTCGGGCAAGCTCCTCGTTGATCAAGAAACTCTCTGTTTTATCGGTCGGAAATTCTTTGGATAAATTGCGTCCCTGGATGATGTTCATCCCCATGGTGTCCACATAACCATCGTCCGCTTCCATGTATGTCACATCCACCTTCAAGGACGGGTCTTTGCCTTCCCAATCGAACCCGCTGGAGCTCCAGCTGGTAAAAGAGGGCTTCTGAGTGGCGACGGCGACATTCAAGATCCCGGGGGCGTTAGCCAACTGGGCTTTGAGGGTTTCCAGGGATGTCCGGCTGTAGGAGCGGATAGGAATGGCCACGACTTGCTCTTTGTTCCACCCCAGGTTTTTGTTCTTGATGAATTTCATCTGTTTGGAGACAACGCCTGTTCCGATGATGAGGGCGGCCGATAGGACAAACTGGACCACGACAAGGGTCCGGCGAAACACCGCGTTTCCCTTTCCTGATCTAAATTTCCCTTTGAGGGTATCGACAGGTTGGAAGGAAGCCAGAAAAAGGGCGGGATAACTTCCGGAGACAAGGCCTGTCAACAACGCGATCCCGGCCAGTCCCAACACCAGCACGCCGGCCCCTGTAGCGTTCCATGACATTTCCTTTCCGGCCAGATTACCGAAGGCAGGGAGAACGAAGGAAACTATTGCCACGGCTAGTCCTAAAGCTATGAACGCGAAAAACAGAGACTCGCCGTAAAACTGCCGGATGAGCTGCGAGCGGAAGGCGCCGACGACTGTCCGGATGCCGACCTCCTTGACCCGGTTTACCGAGCGAGCTGTGGACAGGTTCATAAAATTGATGCAGCCGATGATGAGCACAAAAATGGCGATAATCGAGAACAGATACACGGATTGGACGGCTAGATTCTTTTCGTAACCTGAGTAGGTGTACAGGTGGATCTTTGTCAGCGGAAGGAGCTCGAGTTTCATCAAGCTGCGGGGGACTTTCGTTTGTACGAACCCGCTGATTTTTGAACCGATCTCTTTTGCGGAACCACCCGCATGCAATCGAACCCAAGTGTAGGTCTGGTTGTTGGTGAAATTGTCATCTGTCTGGCCGATCGAATCGAGGTACTTATAAGGAACAAGAACATCGAACTGGAGTGAGGAATTTTTGGGGATGTCCTCTAAAACGCCGGTGACAGTAAAATCGGCCTCTTGGGCCACGTTTATCACTTTGCCGATCGGGTTTTCATCACCGAAAAACTTGGTGGCTAAGCGTTTTGTCATCACTAGGGATGAAGTTCCAGACAGGGCGTTTTCTGGATTTCCTTGGATCATCGGGAAGCTGAACATATCGAGAAATGAGGGGTCCACAGACCAGATATCATACTCTTCGAAGGCCTTGTCTTCGTAGCGGAGGAGTTGTGCCCTCAAATTCAGAGCTCGAGTGGAGTCTTTGATCTCTGGGATTTCGGCCTCGAGGGCCGGCCCGAGGGGATGGGGTGTCCAATAGATATGCAGTGTCCTCCCGTTGAACTCCTGGTTGGATTCTACCCGGCAGATCGCAGATGCATTTTCGTGAAAACGGTCGAAGTTCAGTTCATCCAGGAGCCAGAGTGCGATCAGGATACAGCAGGCCATCCCTGCGGCAAGGCCAAAAATGTTCAGAAAAGCATAACCTTTGTGCCGGATTATATTCCGTATGGTGACTTTAAGGTGATGGATCCACATAGGCAAACCTCCAGATAGAGCTTAAGCCTCTATTCTCCATTTTGTGATGCAAATCCTGTGCCAATTTTACCTCTTGGGATTTTCGGATGTTTATTCAACTCTACATGTCCATTCTCGAACAATTTATGTACACATCTGAACAGAAATAAATATTCCCCATATCAACTTTGTGTCAAAGAACAGCCAATGTTTCATTTTTTGTGCCATTATCATCCTCTATCTTGTTATATAATAACAACTTAGAGTGATTTTGTTAAGTAGTTTTTGAATTTAATACTACCTGTTTAAATTCCACGGACGTGAGTCCGTGGATGGAAATGGCTCCTAAGTCTTCTTTCAATATGATAAGCTTTTGGGATGGAGATAAGAAGACAAGCCCACTGTGTCTACAGGTGT
>Ga0307425_1001530_pt1 | contig 13742 bp, 15 predicted proteins | sample SalMarWE160330MG_FD_202152 | JGI IMG/M metagenome (GOLD analysis project Ga0307425, IMG submission 202152) | Salt marsh sediment microbial communities from the Plum Island Ecosystem LTER, Massachusetts, United States - WE1603-30 | ecosystem: Environmental > Aquatic > Marine > Intertidal zone >... | reverse complement strand
AATATGCTGATGCATGCAATCTATTTGCGTATGGTGGTCTTGAAGTAATCAATCACAAACTTAAGGTTTTGAAGAAACATTGTGAAACCATTGGAAGACCTTACGATGAAATAGAACGTACTGCGTTAAGTACAGCAAACCTGTCTTCAGGAAATATGTCAACTGAGGATATTATAGGAGTGAGCAAAGGACTTGCAAATCAGAGTATTGAACATCTTATTTTCAACATGCCAAATGTAAAAGAGATTACGCCACTTGAGAAGTTTGGGGAAGAAATAATTCCCGCTGTTGCAGACCTTTGATATTAGTGCAAAATCTTCAGACACTCAGTTTTAGTTACAACATAAGAGGGAGTACCTCTAGAGCAATTACTCTGGAGGCTCCCTTTCTATTCTAAAGAAAGATATCATTCAATATAGGATGCTAGCAACCTCGATGTATCTTCAACGTATTTCAAACACTTGTCGAATGCGCCGCTCTCGAATGCTTTCTGCATGTCCAAAGTATCTGCGCTCCCGTCATATTGAATCAGGTCTTGACATAGAATTGATCCATTGATTGCTTTGAATTCTTCAAGTAATCGAGTAGAGACTTCAGCTACCTTTGGGTTCATTGGGTTTTCATCACCAAATTCTAAGCCAATTGCCATTAGAGCACCTGTTAATGCTCCGCACACATTGCCGGTCATATTTATTCCCCCACCAAAGGCAGATGCTAGCTTCATACAAGTTTCGATGTCAACTCCTTTATCTCCCATATAGGGGCCAAACGTAGCCAAGATTGCTTGTGAACAACTTGCCTTCATGCCATTCATTAGCTCCTTTGCAGCGCATGTATCCTTAGATTTATCACTCATTGAATCACCTCCTCTTGGTATACTGAAATTGCAACACTACCCACTTTATGTCCTTTATCCGCATAAGCATGAGCTTCTGCAATCTCTTCAAAGGGATAGGTTCTATCAATAACTACACGCAAGTCATTTGACTCTAGAAGTTCTTTGAGAAAGACTAAATTTTCTGGACCACTTGCTATTGCAAATATCGCCTTCTTTTTTCCAATCTTTGAAGTCCAAAGCATTTGCATAAGGAGCCGATATGAGGGTACAGTTGATAGATAGACACCATCTTCTCGAAGTAGCTTCTTGCAGTTTGAGAAAGAACTCTTCCCCACTGCGTCAAATATTATATCGTATACTTCTTCTTCTTTGGTAAAATCTGTCGTAGTATAATCAATTACTCTATCTGCGCCTAATGATTTTACCAATTCAATGTTCTTTGTGCTGCAGACTCCCGTCACTTCAGCCCCAAAATACTTCGCTAGTTGCACAGCAAACACACCAACCCCTCCGGATGCTCCATTGATGAGTACCTGTTGTCCTTTCTGGATATTTGCAAGTGTTCGGAGGAAGTGTAGTGATGTTATTCCCCCAAATCCAATAGACGCTCCTTCTTCATAACTCATGCCAGGTGGCATTGTTGTTATCGTTGCATTTTCTGTGCAGACGACATATTCTGCATACGATCTATCAACACAACCGAATATCCTATCTCCTTTCTTGAACTTGGTCACATTACTGCCAACCTTAACGATTTCTCCTGCCACTTCGTTACCCAAGATTTCCTCTTTTGCTGGTTTTAGACCCAACATCAGTCTTCCAAAGGGCCAAAGTGGTACGTCTGCACTCCTCGTTCTATGATCCATTGCGTTTACAGAAGTAGCGTGAACTTTTACCAACACTTGATTGTCCTGAATACTTGGTTTCTCTATTTCTTCTAAAACCAACACATTTGGTGGTCCGAATTTTCTGATAATTGCTGCTTTCAAATTTCAATTCCTCCTAACCTAATTCGTATCGTTCATATTTCATGATCTTATCAAGATCAATTAGAGATGCAATTTCCTTTGAGCTCTTATAGAGGTCTTTGTGGAAGAAAGAATAATGTCCAACAATAGTCATGAACATATCCAAATCAATCTGCGATTTGTAGAGATGGGGGTATTTTGCCTCAATCCAAGAAATAAACCTACTATAGAAATCAACTAGTGATGCTAGGTTATCATCCACAAGTTGATTGACATAATCGACCTCCAAGTCTGGGTTCATGTCTTGTATCACTCTCTTCAAAGGATCAAAGAAATCTTGACCGATTTTTGATTGAAGAGGTGCATCATACTGATCAAGAAATGCAATTGAAGTTCGCCCATAATATGTTACTTTATGGCGACCTTCTAGGATTGTAGCAACTTCCCTAAGTAATCCATGTTCCACTAGATCTTTTATATGAAAATGGAAGTTGGAAAGAGAACAGTCATCGCCTGTAGATCTGATATAAGCGTCATGTAATTCCTTAGCGGAAAATGCATGTCTGCGAGAGAGATTGTTTTCCTTACCAAATTCGTCCTCAATTCCGTCACGAATGAATTTGATGATAAACCACTTTATTTCAGACTGACGTACATGTCCAATATATTCAGACGCCTTTTTACTAAAGAAAGCTAGCTCGTGCCAGTATGTGTAAAGCGTTTTCCTATCTTCATCCATTGCAGGTTTTTCAGACGTCATGTATCATTCCCACCATTTAGTCTTTACTGAACGGTACGATTTAGTACAAACTGAATCGTAAAACATTTCCATATATATGTATCTATTAAAAATCCATTAGTGTTCAAGTGGAGAAGTTCTCAAACAACAGGTCTGGGAGAATCCTTCTGAGTGGTTAACGTATCCAAATTGGATAGAACAACATCTAACCGTTAATGGATCACTGTCTAATCAGATTACAGAAAATGTTTGTCTGAGAATCCTGAATCATCAGCACATGTTGCTATCTCAGCTACCTTCTTGCCAATGTTTTCAGGATTTCCAGACACCAATTACAGTGAACTCTATTCACTTTTCTCCTGGAGAATATATGCGATGATAAAGCCTATCATAAATAATGCATAAGAGAGGGTATTCATCCAATTGATTGGATCCAGAGCGATGGGTCCAAATTGTAAATACAGCATTGCAATTGTACTTACTCCACTCCAAATGATTTCAGCTATTGCAGGTATTTTCACTTCAGTCCAGCTTTTACCCATAAAACAACACAACAAGCTCAAAGAGGAAAACCCATAGGCTGCTGTTCCAAAAACATATGGCATTGCTGGATCTGTATATGGAAATAGGATTAAGCTAGAGAAGGCAGGCCAGAAAAAGACGAACAAGGTGCCAAAAGCCAGCTGCATTAATCCACATATCAGAAACCAGATTCTCGTGAATTTGATTATTTCATTATTCATTACTAATTACTCTCCCTTGTACTGTTTCGGGTGGTAATAGTATATTATTGCCCGTCATATAAACAGGATACAATATACGCGATACGTGATACGTTCATCGGTATATATTTCATTCGATAACTCATGAAAATTAATTAAACAACTAAATATTAGTGAAATCTTTGGATTCTGTTAATGTTTATGTATCGATATAGTAGATGTCTTCACCAACTTCTCTTCATTCAAATTGAGGAATGCATTGCTCCGTAAAAACATGATAATATTTCCATTTAATCTCAAGGAGAAGCTGACTACTCTCCAATCTCGGACTCCTTAATCAGTGCATTTAATTCATTGATTTTGTTTTCAATTTTCATTCTCAAGGTTCTGACACCAAGAGAGTCTGTGATAGTCAATGCACTAAGAAGAGTTGCTTTTGCATCCTTGATTTGACCATTTAACCGATAATGTTCAGACTTAAGCATTGCAGCTTGCATTCTGATTCCTGGTAACTTGTAATCTGATCCATACTTTTCAAGAGTAGAAAGCCACTTTCCCAGCTTGTAGCTTCTAGATGTGTCTGGAGTAGATTGTGCGAGAGCGAGTTCAGTTTTTGCAAGGTCAATTAGTATGTAATTTCTTTCAGTGTGGGGAACTCTTTCAGAGATTTCTAGGCATTTCTCAAGAGTGTCCATAGCTGCAACATAATATCCTTTGCGCATCTCTAGGATTCCTGAAATATGATAATAGATGCTCAGATATGCCTCGGAGCCCATCTTTATGATCTCTGAATGAATGGACTCAAGGTCCCGTTCTGCATCCTCGAATCTGTTGAGATGCGCTAAAGCTCTTGCTCTTGCAAAACCCCATGATGGGTATTCCGGGGTACCTTCTTTTTCGATATATTGATTGATTTCTTCAAAGGCTCTTTGACCATATTCTAAGCAGGCATAGATTCTCGAGAGTATAGTACTAGTCCAGAAATTCTCTCCGATTATTTTGATTACTTCAAGGTTACTTGATATAGCTAGGTCATACTCACCAGCGATTTCAAAGGCAATCGCCGAGTCGTTCAATACTTCTGATAATAAGTAAGGCACATCAAAATCCTGGGCTAATTCATACAAATCCTCATAGATACAGAGTGCTCTTTGAACATCTATTCTGGATATGCTCTCCGCATAATTTACAAGAATGACATACTTGTAAAGGGAATCATCATAAACCTCAGCACATTTGAGACCCTCTCCTAATTTTGCAATAGATGCTTCTACATCTCCCTCCATTCTTAATGCATGTCCTTCAAGTGCACAGATTAGAGGTTCAAAGCATTTTAGCAGAGGATTTACATCAAGTAACTCTCTCGCCTTTGTGAGCGGCTGAAGAAGGCTAGGAATATCACCATGATAGGGATAGTGAAAATATGAATGAAGAAGATGAAGTTCAACCTCCATCCAATCCTCAACGTTTGCAGATCTTGCCTTTTCAATTGCTTCAACTACTGAGTCATGCAATTTCATTAACAGAGTCATATTTGCATGAGGATAACCCCAAGGTCGAATACAATGAAGGTGTTTGTGTGTTTCCTGGATACTTTGAATAGTGCTTTCGATTCTGCACCACCAGGCATTAACCGCTGCAATGTAAACTAGATTGACTGGTACTTCTTTCTCTAACACATACTTGGACAATTGCTGAACAAAATCAAAGTAGGAATCTGATTCCTCCATCAAAGTGTCTAGTAACGATTTAGTTTCATCTTCGATGAATGGGTAGTACTTTGTTATTGCCCCGAATGTCTTTACCAAACTGAAATCTCCAATTATTAACAAATCAAGTTTACTGCTGTTTGAAAAAAAACTATATAGGAATATCGAGTATTACAAATACGCGATACGTAATCTTAAACTGTGAATTTCACCACAAAATATGGATGTTACCCGATGTCAAAAAACAAAGAAACGCAAAATAGAATGGCTTTACGTGAACGACTCCTAAAGAACATCTCAGCAGAGGGATTTGAAGGAGAAGAAAGAGACATTCCTGTTGTTGCTAGAATGAATAAAAGGATCGTTGAAATTCTTGACTCAATGGTTGCCATCGGAGTTTTCAAGAGTAGATCTGAAGCTGCAGCTGCTCTTGTTGAAGGAGCAGTATCATCAAGAGAAGAACTTTTTGAGGACATCCGCAAACAGGCGGCAAGTCTTGGTAAGAGACAAGATGCTGCAATGCAAGCCGCACAAGATGCGATCCTTGGAAAACTCAAGTAGAATACTTCCTCTCTTTCTTGTTGGAGAGCAACTATTTGCGTTTCTGTCAGTTTCTATTGTCTTTGGTTTTTATAGAAGATAGTATTCATTAGTCTGGATTAAAGGATGGTGGCAAAATCTCACCTGACTCTTGATCAACTTGTAAGTTTCTATAATAATTTTTAATAACGCCAGGAGGTGCTGTTGGCACATTAGATCTCTTTGCGAAGAGTGGTACAAATAAAGAAGTCATAGAATCCTTTAGCACTTCTATGAAGACGCTCCTCGAATACGTTGTATCAATCTTGGATATTCAGAAATGGAGAACTATCTTTGTAAGGTCAGGACTTGATAGTATTGAAGTTGAAGAGAATTACGATGATGTTCTGATAAATACAAGGAAACGTTCAGGTACAATCAAAGCTACAATGAAGATGCTCTATCACATGTTGATTAATGGCGCTGTAAGAAAACGAATAATGAAGTTGATGCGGTTAAGGAAGACAGCAATTATGAAGGACGACGAAGGATTTGAGCATTTGGGCTATCTCGTATTCACGGGTCGTAAAATGTAACAACATGAAACTAGATATCGATTTGGAAGATGCTCAGATTGCCCAGTTCATATACATGTAAAATCAACTCATCTTATGAATTATACGGGGTGAAGCCTGAGTAATTTTATACATGAGAAATAAAAGACCGTTTATTGAGATGATGATTGAATTAAGGAGATGAGTAATTCGATGAATTATAGGGATTTTAGCGCAACACGTTGGGTCGTGACAGTGTATGGATCATTGGTAGGATTTGCAGGTATTGAGCATGGTATCTTTGAAGCACTTCAAGGCAATATACCGACAGAAGGTATCATGATCAATGCAATTGGACCAGACCAAACCTTCTGGCTGTGAGCAAGTGAACGGGCATTAACAATCATCCCGAATTACCTAATCACAGGAATCCTTGCGATTTTCTTTGGAATCGTCGTCATACTATGGTCGCTATTCTACATTGAGCGAAAGTACGGTGCAACACTCTTCCTTGTGTTTACACTCACATTATTTCTAGTAGGCGGAGGATTTGCTCCAATCTTCGTGTCCCTCACAGCAAGCGCTACAGCAACAAGAATCAATCAGCCACTGAATTGGTGGAAGAATCACCTGCCAAATCAAACATCCAAGTGATGGCCATTGACGTTTATTCTATTCGTGGTAATATTCATACTAGCAGTTGGCATGCAAATCTTTGGTGCACCATTCACCATAGAAATTACCACTTCACTTGTAACCTCAATGACGCTTGGTATGTTGTTACTAATACCTGTAGGTGTTGTAACGGGATTTGCATTTGATATCAGTAACATGTCTGACTAAGTAGTCTTACCTCTAAAATTCAATAGATTCAGTTCACTTTTATGTCAGATAATTGTGGCTGTATGAAGTTTCTTTAATCACTATGACCAATTGGAGAAGGTGTAGATGACAAATACCAAAGACAGCACAACAGAGGAACTCGTTGAGAACTTCGATGAGCGCTTGCCCACCAAATCAAAACTAGCATTCGGATTTTCCCAAGCTTCAATGAATCTCCTTCAAATGATTGCTCTAGGATCAGCAATCACTTTCTATTATAACATCAAGCTTGGTCTAAGTGAAGAATGGATTTCTCTCGCATGGTTAATATTCGCTTTCTGGAATGCCCTCAATGACCCCCTCTTTGGCATTCTCCAAGAGAGAATCAATACTGAGATGGGTAGACGAATACCAGTCCTACGCTTTGGTTCTCTTTTCTATGCGCTAACGTTCGTTATTTGCTGGTTTCCATTTATGGGAAATACGCAAGTAGCTCTGTTCTGGAATCTATTGCTTGTCCTCTTTTTATTCGATACTATGTTCACTATGCTTGGACTAGTTCAAACTGCATTGCCTGCGGAGATGTGTATTACTCAGGAAGCCAGATCTAATCTCAGCCTGTACAATGTGATTCTTGGATCCCTAGGAGGCTTAGTTGCGATGGCTCTGCCTCTGATCTTACTAACGGATGCAACATCGACAGAACTCAATCCTTTATTCCAGCCCTTAATGGTACTATTGGCAATAATTGCTGGAACAGTTCTGTTCGTTTCGAGTTTCGCTTTAACTGAGAATGAGTATGCAAGAAAAGAGGAATCTTTTAGTTTCATTGAATCAATGGCCAAGACAATCAAGAACAGGGAGTTTCTTGCATTTGAGGCGATGAACTTCTTCCATGAGATGGCATTTGCCATTGTAACAGGTTCTATGATTTACTATGTTCAGTATGTTGTCAGGTTAGACGGTCTCTTGGCGTCTCTTCCAATAATTGTTGTCTTTCTTGTCATGCTGGTATTCAGTTTACTAGCGGATAGGATGGTTAAACATCGGGGTCTAAAGCAGGTCTATATCATTGGATTATTGATTTCAAGTTTCGGACTCATCATCTTATTCTTCTCAGGAAGCATATTAGCTCTGGTTATGTTGAGTCTTGTCGTGGTTGGGATAGGTTTTGGGCCAGTCAATTTGATTTGGTCTCCATTATTATCAGATGTAATAGATTACGACGAAACATTGACCGGTAAGAGACGGGAAACAACATATGCAGGTATGAACGCATTAATCACGAAACCTGCAATCTCTATAGCTAATGCGATATTCTTACTCGTTATCAGTGGATTTGGATTTGACAATACGTTGACCGTTCAACCAGACTCAGCAATATTTGGGATCCAAGTTGGATTTGCGCTCCTTACAGCAATTTACTTCATACTTAGTGCAATCACACTCTGGAAATGGTACACACTTGACGGAGAAGATTGGGCATCAAAAAAGGCCGAACTAGGTAAAATACACTTGCAAAAAGAAAAGGAGTACATTGAACAGCTCCAGAGAGAGGGAAAAATATCCAAGGTCTATCAGAAACTCTACAAAGAGCCACATGAAGAAACGGGGAAGGAATAACTTTAGGAATAATCCTCCTGGGGAGATTCTAGAAATCTGCTCATGATGACGACATTCCTCTTATCTTCATCTTTCTGAAGATGTACTTCCTCCTCGCTGTGATAATATAATTAACACTTGTTAATTATCATCCAAGACTTTGTGTATATTAAAAGAGGGATTGATTGCTCAAGCTTATGTTTGATGTTTGAGTTATGCCAAACGTTTATTTACCTTCGGGGGGAGAAAATATTGTACTTTCGAAGTTCAACTAATTTAGGAACTATAAACAATGAATGACAATGAAATTCTAATGGATGATAAGGATAAGAAATTTGTAAGAACACATTGGAGAATGATGGCTCTAATAGCTGTGTTCTTTTCAGTTGCTGCGGCAGCTGGACTCTATGTAGCTCTTTGGTTCGTTGCATCTACTCAGGCTGTAGGATTCGTTCCAGCAGCGATAGGGCAGTGGACAATTGGTTATGTGATCAATTTCGTTCTACATCTAATATTCTGGGAACTTCTCTTGGTTGGAAGTTGGGTCCTTGTTATTGTTGCGATAGTCTTCACTCAGTGGTACAACAAACTACCAGAAGAAGAACGTGGGAGCAAGCCTAAGCGGAATAATAGGAGAGGAAGCAATGCATTCAGCTTCATAGTGGGATTGACATGGTTGATTGTCGTGTGGCTAGATGGTAATTGGAATCTTGCTTTCCAATCATGGACTTTCAATTACATGGTATATTCATGTCTAGCTGCATTAGCCTGGGATTTATTGATCTTCGGTATTCCCATTGCACTCTTCTTTATCTGGTGGATACGTAAGGATTCAGTAGAGTAACCCTAGTATTTTACAGGTCTACAACTTGAATAAGTTGTAGATCTTATACTTTTTTTGAGAGATTGATTTCAATATCACATTGAAATTACTTGATCTTTTCAATAAACGCTTCAAGATCAGCACTATAGTCCTCGTTCTTGAACCGTTTCTCCTGAATTCCAAAATTGGCAATATGCTCTGAATCGGGTGTCATTTCAGCGAGCCGAGAAAACATATCTTTGTACGCCTCAGTCTGTGAGCAGATAAAGAACGATACACGTTTCCCTTTCAAATCAACTTCCTTTAGATAAGTACGAAGCGGAGGAATTGGGTTCCAAGCCCAGATTGGAGCTCCAATAATAATTGTATCATAATCTTGGGGATTCTTCTGATATTCAATCTCTGTTAGCTTTCCAGCCCTGGAGTCACGACCAGCTAGAAGCCAATTGAGTCGCCCTTGACGATTCTTTTTGTCGACAATCTCATCGATATCAGCAGAGATTCTGCTAGCAATAGATTCAGCAATGGTTCTATTGTTTCCTGTTCGGGAGTAGTAAACAACAAGGCAAGTCATATGATCACAAGCAGATTTCCAGTGGTTGGGCATAAAAACCCGTTGTCGTAATCCACTAATTGGCACTTGCTTTGATGTCGTACCTTATTATTCCGATTCAACTTACTTCGCTTATGAAAAAAGAATATCCTGAAAAAATGACATTATCAGAGGTATGGCCACATTTCCAAGCGGGTGGACTAATACATCTTGCAACATTAGACGGCGACCAACCACGTGTACGAATGCTTTCTTTTACGACATATGATAATAAACTCTGGATTATCACAAGATCCGGAGATGACAAGGTCAGCCAAATTCGCAAGAACTCCAATGTAGAATTCACTCTTGCTATCGGTGGGAAGGAGGAAACTGGATGTCTTAGAGTGACTGCAGAAGCCCATATTGTAGAGGACCAGACCATGCGTGATAATGTCACATCAGTCATCGCGTGGTTCACAGGATATTGGAAATCATCTGAAGATCCTGATTTCACCCTCATCAGACTTGATATGAAGAAAATTTTATTCGACCATCATGAAACTAGCTCAAAATACACTATTGAAGTGCAAAAGGACCAACACATATAGAGAAGAAAGAGGAGCAAGGAGCGCAAAGGCTCCTTACGTTATTCTAGGAACCTTTCTTCTTAAGTACAATTACTGCAAGAGCTATAATTACAACAGCTCCTATTCCTCCGACTGCTAGCATAAGCATTGTCGGATCAGAGGGAGGTACAGGTTCATTCACGGTGATCATTATGGTAACTGAAACCGAATGGGAGTACACGTCTGTTACGGTAATTTCTACATAGTATATACCAGGCACAAGAAATGTAGCGTTGGTGAGGAGTCCAGTACTACTAATTGTGAAATTAGTAGTGTCATCTATAGCCCAAGACGCAATACCAGATGGATCACTTGCTTGAAGTTGGTATGATAGTGGTGTATTATAGTCGAGAATCTGATCTGCAGGAGTGACAGTCCAAGTAGGTGCAAGCGTATCAACAACGGTTAATGTTGATTCATTCGCCAACCAATGTCCTGACACGTGATACACGATGAGCGTGACATTGTATACGCCAACAGGAAGCCCATCTACATCCGCAGCTATCTCACCACCATCCCATGTCACATTTCCTTGAGAGACCCCATCGATAAGCAGTTCATATGTCCCAGGATTTAGAGCACTAGAGTTCCAGGTCATTGCGTTTCCAGTGGTTCCAACTTCATATTGAGAAGGACTGGTCGCTCCGCAATACAGACTCATTGAAGGATAGTAATCAATTTCAGCGGAAGCACCAGATATCGTATATGTTCCAGTGCCGCTGTAATCGCTATACCAGTTGCCAACACCGGTATAGTTCCAGAAGTTTCCAAATCCTTCATCCGCAACCAGGAATTCTCCAGACCAACCTATATCATTGTAATAGAGTATGTTGTCCTGAGTTGGTACACCCATGTATATCCCAGGACCGCCATTGTCATAGATGACATTGTGTGAGATGATCCACCCTGTTGCAGAACTCACAGCGAGCCCATTATACTCACTATCATAGATTGTATTTCCAATTGCTTTGCCATCATCACTGTTTTGAATGGTAATACCGTTCTCAGAATTATATCGCAGAGTATTGTGAATTAGTGCTGTATCATAAGACTCTTCCACAAAAATACCGCATGCAGAACCACCACTCTCACCATAAGATCTGTAAATTTCATTCTCTTCAACAGTTGCATTGTTTGTAATCAACAACTCTATGCCATGGTTCATTGATTCATTTAGGAAATTGTTTGAAATATGGCAGAAATCGGAGAATGCAACGGTAATATGGTTCATTATATTCCACCAGAATTCGTTTCCAATGATTTGACAGTAATCTGCGAAAAAGGTACTGATACCACATCCAGTACCTGTGACAGTGATACCTTCACCACTGTAGGCGATGTAATTATCTTGAATTACACAGAAGTCGGACCCTTCAACATAGACACCATGGATGTAGTTATGGTAGATATAATTCTCGCTGATTGTGACATTATCAACATTTGAGATAGTGATTCCATTGTTGGCATTCTCTGTAATGTTATTTCCCGCTATATATGCAAGCTCACCCTCAATAAGATAGATACCGCAGGTTGGTCCCATTCCAGCACCCTCATTCAAGTAAATCGTGTTGTTGAGGATGTCAATATCATAGCTTCCACCAAAGAAGATACCATGATTGTCAAACTCGAAGATCGTATTATTAAACAAAGTTATTCCTTCACAATATTCTCCATAGATTCCTGCATCTGTATCAGTTGCACCTTGCATTACACAGTTCTGTATGGAACAGTCAATTGCTGTATCCATATGGACGCCACTATCCCCCCAATCGGGAACTAACATACTACACCTAATTACATCAATACCTGTGACATTTCTCAAAAAGATACCATATTGGTTGTCCGAAAACAAGCAGTTTTGAATAACACCATTGGTAACATTTTCCAGAGAGATACCACCAAGTGCACCTGTAATATTGCAGTCCAGAATCTTGAAATATAGACTCGTATTTTCGATATGAATATCCTCAATCATAGGATTGATCTCATATCCCTGAATCAAGAAAGGAGTTTCTGGAGACCCATCACCTTCCCAGGACTCAGCGACAGCTACAGCCGCTAATTCAGTATCACTGACTATATAGAAATAATCATGGGATTCATAGGACAACACACTTGTCGGTGATGTCGGATGAACCAATTCATTGCTTGTCATCGAATTCGTTAAAGGAACGAATGCCGATACTAGTAGTACTGTAATCATCATAATAAATAGAGATAACTTTACGTGCTTCAAAATCTCTCCACCATCGCGAATTTAAGCAAATTCAAAGTGTAACGATTCATTGATATGTTTTCTCATCAAAATAGCAAGGAAAAAGAACCGTGTGATTTAAGGAAGTGACATTGGATGGACACGTTATGATAAATCCTTCAGAGTTTCTGAATTTCCTCCGAGAAAAGGAGTTTACCTTTGCCACAGGAGTTCCCTGTTCCTACTTTTCTAGGATGATTAATGAAATCGAAATGCACCAAGAATCAATCACCTATATCCCTGCTACTAGGGAAGATGAAGCAGTCGGCATTGCATCAGGTGTTGCTTTTGGAGGTTCGAGAGCTTTTGTGATTATGCAGAACTCGGGATACGCGACCATAGGAGATGCATTAACCTCACTTGCTCAACTCTACAAATTGCCCATATTGCTATTCATCAGTTGGCGAGGTCTCGAATCCGACCACGATTTCCCAGAGCATTCCATCATGGGAAATGTGACCAAAGAGGCGTTAGTTGCTTATCAAGTTCCATACTGGGAACTAACAGATGAAAATTGGCAGCTGACCATTGAAATGGCTCTAACGAAAATGGAAGATTCATCAAGACCAGTTGCATTATTGGTCAAACAAGGAGTGTTCTGACAATGTATGGTTTTGAGATAATCCAGGAGCTTGCAACAATCATGTCTGGAAAAGAATTAATTGTGAGTAGTAATGGAAATATCAGTCGTCAGGTCTATCACTATTGTCCACGGCCTCAAATCTATCTTCGAGGAAGTATGGGACTGCCCATATCAGTTGGACTTGGATTAGCACTGGCTCGTCCAGAGAAGCAGGTTCTGACAATCCTCGGTGATGGAAATCTATTGATGGGAATGGGATCATTATCAACTGTTTCTTACGTTCGACCATCTAATTTGAAGGTCCTGATTCTTGATAATGGAGTATACGCAACAACAGGTGAACAGGGAACAACTTCAGGGACTCTTAATTACCCCACATTACTGGATGGATTCGGATTGCCCAGTATTGTGCCAATTCTAAAAAATGATACAACTGAAAATGTCAGGG
>Ga0307425_1001529_pt1 | contig 13746 bp, 10 predicted proteins | sample SalMarWE160330MG_FD_202152 | JGI IMG/M metagenome (GOLD analysis project Ga0307425, IMG submission 202152) | Salt marsh sediment microbial communities from the Plum Island Ecosystem LTER, Massachusetts, United States - WE1603-30 | ecosystem: Environmental > Aquatic > Marine > Intertidal zone >... | reverse complement strand
ATGCCAGTTCTTCATATTCATGGTACGGCGGATCCATATGCCCCAATTAATGGTGGCCCGGGTTGGTATTCAGTAGATCAAACTTTAAGTTACTGGATTAATTTCAATGATTGCGTTCAGGTTTCAGGTTGATACCACCATATTGCCGGATTTAGATCCGACAGATGGCTGCACGGTCGAAAAGATTACTTATACAAACTGTTCCGACAATAGTAATGTAGTTTATTACAAGGTCATCAACGGAGGGCATACCTGGCCTGGTGCCGGTCCACTTAGTAACGCGTTTGGTAATACAAACCAGGATATTAATGCCAATGTAGAAATCTGGAACTTCTTTAAAAGCCATAAACTAATCATCCATCCTACTGTCGATTTCAACGGCGATGGCATTGTGGACATTAAAGATCTCCTGAGACTTATCCAATCCTGGAACCAGGACGATCCAATAGTTGACATAGCACCAACTTTCAGTGACGGCGTTATAGATTTCCTGGATCTGGAGGCTTTGATGAGCTACTGGGGACAGGAGGTGGAGGACCAGACGCTGATAGCTCACTGGGCAATGGACGAGGCAGAAGGGATGTACGCCGCTAATAGTGCCGGTGGTAACGATGCCGTAGTTTTAGGTGGTATTGAGTGGCAACCTACTGATGGTCAAATAGATGGTGCACTTCAGTTGAATGGTGTTGATGGCTATGCCATCACTGGTGCAGTCCTGAATCCGGCAGACGGTCCCTTCAGCATTTTAGCATGGATCAACGGCGGTGCGCCGGGACAGGTCATTGTATCTCAACAGGCCTTTGCCGACTGGCTGGCAGCGGATGCCGAGGGCAACTTGATGACGGAGTTGAAAAGCTCTGACCAGTTTGCAGGTCCTTTGCTTTCCGAAACAGTTATCACTAATGGGCAATGGCACCGTATTGGTCTTGTGTGGGATGGTTCGCATAGAACGCTTTGTGTTGATGGCGTAGCGGTGGCTGAAGATGCACAGCCCGGCCTGGAAAGTTCTCAAATGGGTCTTTACATAGGTGTCGATAAGAACTATGCATCAGGCACTTTCTTCTCCGGCCTGATCGACGATGTCCGCATCTATAACCGAGCGATAAGTCCATAGACGATCAAGTCACTTTCGTGTTAGGGCCTTAAGGTCAGAAAGGAGATAATGTATATGCGATAAATGGTAAGTTTTGCCAGGGCTTGCCGTCAATATATCTGGCAGTTGTGTAATAGGGATATATGTGTTTTTCAAAGGTAACTTTTGTAAAGATTCCAATCAAATTAGGAGAAAATTACGATGAAAACAGTAATGAACAAACTAATCACAATTAAGAGCATATCTGTACTTGCACTGGTTTTGCTGGCCATTTTGGGCCCATCTTTTGTTAAGAGCACCGCCCAAGAATCCGACCCCAGCGGCGCCTATCTATCCGATGACGCAGTGGCAGACATCATTGCCGGCAAGCTTCACGCAACAATCTCTTTTCATTCCGTCGAAGCTGACATCGCTGCAATCGAGGAGGTTATGAACCAATATGCTGTCACTGTGAACGCTGGAGATTTAGAACTTTGGCTGTCCTTGATGACAGATGACACGATAAAGATGCCACCAGACGCCCCTGCCATTTTCGGAAAAGAGGACTTACGCGCAAGTATGCAGCCCCTCTTCGATGCCTTCACACTCGAGATGGTCCTCTTTCCCGAGGAAGCTCAGGTAGATGGTAACTTGGGATTCGCTCGTGGTACTTTCACATTTTTATTAACTCCCAAGGCAGGGGGCGAGCCAATTTATATGGATGGTAAATACTTGACCATCTTGAAAAGGCAGGCCGATGGTTCCTGGAAGATTTCCCACGATTGCTACAACAGCAATGTACCACCAGCACAATAGTAACAAACCAAGCCGGCGGTGATAGAAAGAAACAAAGCGCCCAATATTGTCAAAGGGCTGGCAGCATTTGAGACTGCCAGTCCTTCTTTTTTGGTAAAGTTCACCTATGAAGAGCTCAAAGCCAAACACTAAAATTCCTGTAACCACTATTAATTTTCTTTGAGCCATTCATGTCACGATGTATCGGTCGATGTCACTCACTAATTGACGACGGGCATTGAATATGATTGCAATTTTTTAGCCACAGCCTAACTCCTTTATAGATAATAGCTTATGGGGTTAAGGATTTTCTGGGAATTGCTAGATAAGAGGTTTTCGGGTTGTATCCCGGTTGTAGGCGCCGACGGGGTGAAAATCGGGTCATTTTCAGGTTATTATGTCACTCGTCCACAGCTTCTGTTTTGGGCAGTTTTGCTCGCCATTGTCTGGCTTTTTCTGGTTTGTTCCAGGCTTCGTAGAGAGCGATGAGGTTGCTCAAAATCTCCGGATGTTTCTCGACCAGTTTGTGACGCCCTATGCCTACCGACTTGACTAAGAGCTCCTCTGCCTTGTCATATCGTTTCTGCTTAATATACAATTGTGCAAGGCATTCCCACCATCATAGCTGCAACAATTGCCAGAATAAATTTCCTTGTCGAATATTTCATTGTCGTTCTTTTATTCTATCTCCAATATTAAAGGCTGTTTCGAATCGACAGCAAGGATATTGTTTAATGTTATCTTCTCGTCGGTAATAATGTTCTTTGCTGTTGTTCCTTTATAAGCAATTCAGCGAATCGTGTTAAATCAACATTTTGACTGCTCGCAGTTTTGTTTAATACGACCATGACTTTCATTTGGTCATTAAACCGGAAATAAGTATAGACACCGTTTATTCATTGTCTTGCTGGCTATTTGTTTTGGATACGATATAAGTGTGTTTTAGTACGGAGCAGCAATGATTTGCCCTCTACGGCGGGGGATGCCCCAATAAACCCGTCTAACTTGTTGACCGCCAATCTCCGAAATTCCCGTCCGGGTTCTATGATAGTGGTCTTACCATCCTTGTTGGACATATAAATCCGGTTGTCGGCGTACAGCAATGATGCGCCGTAATCACCCTCAAGACGCTCAGTCCACACCGTCTCACCGGTTTTCGCTTCTTTACATATCAGCACACCCTTGTCGCTCATCATGTAGAGTAGCTCACCGACAAGCACTGGTGAACTTTCGTGGCAAACGTCTTTAGTCATCTTCCAGACGACGTGTGTATCGGTCACATCTCCGGTGCCGCCCTGACGCACGGCCCATAAATGGGTAGCGCCCGGGGAGCCGCCGCAATTGATAAAGAGTAGCCCATGACCGGTTACGATTCGAGAGATGGGATTGTCGTCGCGGTATCGCACCCGCCACAGCTCAGCGCCGGTACGTGGATTATGGCCTGTTACGAGCATGGCGCCGTTGCTGACTAACTGCGGTTTGCCGTTTACCTCGACAATAACAGGCGTGTGATAGGATTTGAGGAGATATAGCGGCTCGACATTCTCGTAAAGTTCCTTAGGCCGATCGTAACGCCAGACTGTGTTTCCCGTCTTTTTATCCAGAGCGGCAATGAACTGCACGTCAGTGCCCTCGAGATGAACGATAAGCAAATCCTCAAACAGAATCGGCGAGGAAACCGGGCCCTGCATATGCTCGCAGTTCAGATCGGTCCGGCTCCAGAGCACTTTGCCAGTTTGTGAATCGAGACAGGCTGTTCCATGGGTGCCGTAATGTACGTATACAAAGCCCTCTTCCACCACCGCAGAAGGCGTCGCGTAAGAGTTTAATAGATTAATTCGCTGAGGTTTCTCGGGATGAAAAACCTCAACATCGTGGATGACTCGCCCGCTATTCAGATCGACACAGATGGCGTAGAGAGTTTTGCCGTTCTTAGTGGCCGTAGTGAGCCAGACTTGATCGCCCCATACGACCGGACTAGAGTAACCAAGATCATGTATGGGAGTCTTCCAGACAATATTTTCCGTTTCCGACCATTTCAGGGGCAGCCCGGTTGCATCGCTTCGACCGTCACAGGTAGGGCCGCGCCAATCCGGCCAATTGGCAAGAACCAGTTCCGAGTTTACAAAGAAGGCAACAACAAGGACTATAAGTAACGATTTACCAATTAACTTCATTAACTTTCCTTTCTGAACAAGTATCTTAGAATAAAGGAATTTTACACTATTACGACAAAACATAATATAAGAGTTTATTCATGTCGCAGTGCTTCTATCGGGTCCATGTATGCGGCTTGCCGAGCTGGATAGACCCCGAATACAATCCCCACGCCGAGGGAAATGATCAACTACAAAACAACCGACCAGGCAGCGATGCGTGGTTCGAACGTGTGAACAATCAGCGGCAACAGGTCCGGCGACAACATCGTCACTCCTGACCGAAAGCCTCGAAACAGCGGACCGCATAAAAGGCCGAACAGGACTCCTAAAAGGCCGCCACTTGCTGTTAGTACAACCGTCTCGGTGAGAAACTGTTGGATAATGTGCTGGCGTTTTGCGCCGAGAGCCCGACGTATGCCGATCTCGCGAGTCCGCTCGGTCACCGTGGCCAGCATGATATTCATGATGCCGATCCCTCCGACCAGCAGCGAAATACCGGCGATAGGGATGACTCGGCGAATGCTCGGAATGTTCTCAACGATGCGGCGATATCTAAGTAATCTAACCATCCGAAGACTCTGAGTCTAAAAATCGAACTTCGTTCAGGCCACCATATTCCTCATCATCGAAATTAGCAAGGTTGTTCAAACGTACTCTTTGGGTCTTTAAGTGGTTATGTCCGACCAAGTGACTTGAGGTATTTCTTTGTCTTTTTGAGTCCCATCCTGGATGCTTTTTTCTTTACTGTATCGAGTGACCGTCCCAACCTTGCAGCTACTTTGGCGGTTGGATTACTCGGGAAGAGTTTTCTGAGTAAAGCAACCTCGCTCTTTGACCATAAAACTTTAACAATTTTCTTTTTCGCCATTGTATGACTCCTTTCATATAACCGTACCTGTCGTTCCTGTTGACTTGGTTTTATTTTAACTGGTGACATGGTTATTATCAAAGAATTTATATCTCACCTTCAAAGAATTACCGTCCTTGCCAAAAGCTGTATCGAATCGTACAATATTATTGAAGTACGACTTGGTGCCCTTTTGCTTCTATGACCAGTGGAATGTCTTCTTTGAGAGAGAGACCATGAATGCCTTTACTAAAGATAAGGTTAGCTGAAAAATGCCAGGTAATACCGACATAAACGCAACCCCTGCCGACACGAGTCGGTTTGCAACAACACATTGGAGTGTTGTGCTAGCGGCGGTGAGTCCTTCGTCGCCAAAATACCAACAAGCACTGAGTATATTGTGTCAGACATATTGGGTTCCGCTTTATGCATATTTGCGGCGACACGGCTGTGATACTCACCAAGCTGAGGATTGTACCCAAGCTTTCTTTGCACAAATGCTGGAGAAACATAGTCTCCGTCTAGCCGACCCGGAGCGTGGTAAGTTTCGTTCGTATCTTCTTGCTGCACTGAAGCATTTTTTGGCCGACGAACGTCGTAGGGTACAAAAACTCATCCCGGCATAAACTCTTGAGCCAAAGAGAGATGTATTTCGTTTCATCATAGACATTCCGCCGTACTTGAGGCTGCTCGCAGATGCAATGACGCTAAAAATAGACTTCTCCCTTTCAGAAAACGCGAACATCTTCCGCTGCAAGTTCGATCCCCCCAGTTGCAGCCCCCCCTACTCAAGCAGCCAGTCTGTGGTACGACTTCAGCAATCCGCCCAAACGCTCGATGCAAACAATCTCAGCCGTGTGATCGAGTCGGTGTTTAGGCTCAATCATTCGACCCAGCGATTGATGAATACGTTCGTGATGGTAATACTCTCTGTATTGCTCAAGAACATATTCAAGCTGCTTCACCGAAGACAGAATCAAATGATCCAAGCACTCGGATTTGACAGATTTAACAAAGCGTTCCGCGTAACAATTCAAATCGGGACTTCGGGCAGGAAGCTTCACCAGTTCTATGCCAGAACTCTTGAGTGTCTCATGGAATCCTGATGTTCTATACAGCGGATCACGATCATGGATTAGATAACGCTTTCCGTACAGAAATCCATCTTCACTGTCCGTCAGAATCCTAACCACTTGCCTCATGTACTCCCCATCCGGTTGTGGCTTGACTGGGGCAAAGAACACCTTGCGAGTAGCAAGCTCCATCACAAAGAATAACGTGCAGCGAACCAACTTACGGCCTACAAGAAGCTCAACAGTAAAGAAATCACAGGCAGTTAACACGTCCCAATGGCTCCTGATAAACTCATGCCAGGTTGATCTGAAGGTTAAATCTGGCTCAGGATCATAGCCGTTCTCGATCAAGATGTTCTTCACGCTGGATTTACTGATCTTGTAGCCCAGATATACGATTTGATCCCTGATCTTCTTGTATCCCCAGCGGGGATTCTTTTGCTTGAACCGAATGACGAGATCTACTACCTCGTGCAGAATATGGGGTCGACCAGCATATGTGCGGTTCTGCGATCCATCGTATTTTTCAGCAATGAGTTTTTGATACCATCGCATGATCGTGTCCGGCGTAAACAGTTCTGTGCATTGCTCCAGCATTTTTCGGCTGAGCTGTTTGGCTCTGGCCGCCACCCGCATCCGCTGGCTGTTGGTCAGCAGAATCCGTTTGTTCTCCTTTTCCTGATGCTCCACAAGAACTCGTATCTGTTCTCGCAAGTAATCGATCGCCTTGTATAGTTCCCTGTCGATACAATAAGCCAAGCATGTGATCAGTGAAAGCCATAATTTCTGTTCCATAGTCACAACACAATACGAAATCACCCTTCAACAGGCAATCTCTTTCATCCGTCACGACCTTATGTCAATGTTATTGAAGGAGTTACGTGGAAAGAATAATTGCACCTCACGGGGGCCGCACGATTCAAATATCCGGGGACGCTGATCCATACGCAACCTGTGGCACCAGCAGCCCGGAGGTTTCTTCCTGGAGAGTTACGCCACGATGGTCGGCCGTCACGGGGTAAAACTGATTCGCTTGAGCCAGCTTTAGGGCGATAGTGAACAGAGCTTAATTCTCTATGGGTGAGATATGGAGGACTTGTCCGCCTCCGCTGGCGAGATCCAGAAGTAACGTGTCATTCGCGCTCATTTGACGCTGTGTAAACGAAAGTTGGTTTGGATCTTTGGAACTTTTCAGGTCCGCCCAGGTTTCAACCTGATATGGACCCTCGCCAAGAAAGTCCAACGGCATCGTCAACTCGCGTGGGGTCCAATCGGTTATCACGCCCACATACCATTCGGGGCCTCGGCGGCGGGCCACCACAATGTAATCACCCACCACGCCGCTCAGAACGCGCGTTTCATTCCACGTCGTTGGCACCTTGCAAAGGAAATCGAATCCGGGCTGCCCATCATAGGCGTCGGGTGTGTCGGCCATCATCGGCATCGGGTTTTCGATCACTACGTACATGGCCAACTGATGGCAGCGCGTGCCCATGATGACCGGGTTGACGTTCCAGTGCTTGAACGTATCACGGTAGGCCGCACGAAAGCCACCCAGGTGATAGTCCATAGGCCCAGCCACCATGCGGGTGAAGGGCACGGTCACATCATGTTCAGGCGTGCACTGATCGGACCACTTGAGATACTCCAGGTTCAACACACCCTCGTGATTGAACAGATTCGGATAGGTCCGTTTTAGCCCAGTGGGCGCCGCAACACCGTGGAATTGGATGTTCAGGTGATGACGCGCCGCGCACTGCAAAACCCTTTCCATAATGTTTACCATCTCCTGGTCGTTCCGGTCGAGGAAGTCAACCATCAAGCCGGTGATTCCCCATACTTCATATTGCGTAAAAGCCTCCTCCAGGTGCTTGTTTAACGGTTTCCAATTCACCCATACACGGATTCGCACGCCCTTGGAACGCGCATAGCGTGTCACCTCTTCTAAGGGGAATCCATCACGCGGCCGGGTGACATCGGCATCCTCGCCGGGTGGATTGTAAACAGAGTCGGTCTGGTGGTACCAGGGATGATCTCCCTCAGTCCCGATCACGGCATGAAAGGTGATGCCGTTGTTTGCACAAAAATCGATGTAATCCTTCTCCCACTGGACGGCTTTGCGCACATCAAACGGTTCCTGATTTCCATTCCACCAATAGAACGTTGTTTTGCCTGCTTTGAGCCAGGAGGTGTCTCCGATGGCATTTGGGGCGTTCAAGTTCGGGATGAGATTTGACTCGATTAGACTGCCTGGTGTGTTGCCGATGAGCATGACGCACCACGGTGAAGACAACGGCAGTCGTGAGCGTACTTTGATCCCCTCCAGGCCCGGCAACGGCGCCAGGTCGGATCGCAACCATCGATGAGTTCCTTTGCCGCTAACCTTGAGGTAGAGTCCCGCGTAGTTACGCAGACTCACCTGCGTCAGCGAAACGCTGACGCTGTTGGCAAACTCAGCCAGCAGGGGGACGTCAATCAGTTTGTTCTCGGCCAGCGCTGAAAACCGGGTGTGATCGTAAATACCCTCGTGACTGGTCGTATAGTTTTCGCAATACAGCGGCCACATCTTCGGATCGCCGCTGAAGCGAAACCGGTCGGATTGATCCGTGATGTCGATGGATTCGGTGTTCGGTTGTTCTGGAAACACATAACGATATGCCACGCCGTCATCATAGACGCGGAAGATCACTTGGAATTGCAGCACCGAGCCGATCCCACTGCACAAATCCAAAGTCAGTTCCTTGAAGTGATCGCGAACAGGATTATTTTTGCCAAAGGGCATTGCATACGTGGAATCGGACTGCCGCTCATGGGCCACTTCAAAAGAAAACCGGTCCCATAGGTTGGTTTTCTTCACGCACAAATCCAATTCACCTTGCAACAACTCATTGCCGTCGAAGAGGACCTGGAACTCCGGGTCTTGCGTACCCTGTCCCTCCAGGGAGACATGCAAAGCCAGTCGCAATTCGATGTTGCCGTCAGGCGATAAAAGGGAGGAAGGATATTGTACAGATGCTCTCTGCGCAGCCAAGCCGTTACAAGCGATCACGAGGAGCAAGGCAACACCCCAATAGCAGATCCTGGCAGTTTGCTTCAGGATTCCATGGGGGCCAGGATAAGCGGGCCTCGTGTCCCAGGCATAGATCATTCGCATGGGTCGACGGTTTTGATTTTTAAAGAACTTATTGTAGATCATAATATTTCTCCAAGCTTGGCAAAAAAACTGAATTAATCAATGACGGTTACCGGTTACCTGGTCTGAACCATCCATGTGTCTTTAAACAGAGCCTAACATTAGCGGGACTTCGGTCAATACCCTTAGGGCTCACTCAAGAATTAATGTACAGTTTATTAAGCCTGGAGGCCAAAGGAAACTTTTCACACGATCCTAATAGGTACGAAAATCCAAAATATTTTGGGGATGCTTCTACGATTCTTTGTCTTATTTTGATATAGACCGTTGACAAGCATTTCAGGGAATCCGAAGGTTATCAAATGCCCTTCCGGCAGGAGGATAGAGCAGTTTCGCTATTGCTGGGGGATGAGGAGTTCCAGATCCAGGGGAGCTATTCGCGTGAACTCATTGTTTCTCAGTGGGAACATGCCGTTCCACCCATTTCCATCCGGATCGAAGCATCTACAATGCTTGAAGGCGGTACCATGTCGGTATTGACATTGTCCGGTACGGTAGTGAATAGCCGCATTACTCCTCAAACGCTACCAGTTCTGCACACGAAGCAAAGGCTTGCGATGGGTTGTTGCCGGATGCAGGTTTGCCGATGACACGAATCGCAACGGCTTCCACGGGCTCAAATTTAACGGGAAATCGCAGGCCAAGCCGTATTCCCTTGGGATCGGTGGCTGTTGCAGCAGGGTAGTCTTCAAAGACGGCGATATCGACCCACGGGCCGTCACTCGTTTTCTTGACTTGGAGCTTTGGCTTGCCGCCAGTAGTGTCAAACCATCCGCCATCATGGAAGACGTTTCCCGCCACGTAAACAGCGCGTCTAATCTTGACGGGTTGCTCGATGGCGATTCCAAAGGAGGCTTGCTCCTGGGGTTTTCCATCATACGTAACGCGGAAAGTGCCAAAATCCCCATCGGCAATGCTGCCGTTCACGTTACCTTGGCCACTATAAAGCTCTCGCCCGAATGTGAATGGGCCGATGGCGTCATCATTCAGAACGGTGCCGGGTGCCTGCAGCCAGACTGTGTAGCGGGTGGAGTCCCAAGAACCGGCATCAAAAAAGGGACGAAGCAGAACACGGCATTCGACCTCTTTCCCCTGTGTGGCAGCCGTGAGATCGCGCACGTTGCAGGCCCAAAGTGTTTCATCTTGCCAGGAGCGGTTCCCCCTCGCCGGTTTGCTTTCGAACTGACAGTCTTCAGCTGTCAGACCTCGCAGTGCGACATACTTCGGAATTTTAATTCCGAGATTGTCTGCCTGGTCGAGTGCAAGAACGAGGGGGCCTGCCGTTATAGCCACGCGGCCCTCATTGGAGCCTGAGCCGACATGGACCTGTGGAACAAACGGGAAAGAGAACTTCACAACATCCCCCCGGCGCCATAAGCGCTTGACCTTAAGGTACGTCCCCGGCTGAGGCTGGAAGGTATTGTTGACAATCGATACCTTTGGATTCGCAGTCCATCGGGGAACTCGGATGGATAGGGCAAAATCCAGATCATGTTGCGGATCTATCTCAATCGTGCCAACGCCGTCACTGGGGAATCGGCTCTTTAACGTTACCATGACCGGCACGCTGCCGATTGTCACGCGCCATTGCGCTGGCGCGAACGTATTGATTCTGAAACCATCAGCGTTGATTGTCGCAAGAAAAGTTGGTGCAAGGCCGAGCGCACGAGGCCCTGAGGAGTTGCAGCAGTCCATGCCACTTGTTCCAGGGTAATCCGCACGGAACTGCTTTTGTCCCTCGAGTGGCGTGAAGTAAGAGAAGCCTGACCCGTCCGGCTTCTGTGCGCCCAGCGTCTCATTGAAAAGAACTTGTTCGAGGGCCGCAGCGTACTTCTCCTGGCCGGTCAAACGGAATAGTTGCCAGCAAAGCTGTGTCCATGTGGTGGTTACACACATCTCTTGAATGTGTGCTTCCTCATCATTGGGAAGATGACCATCGAGCTGAAAGTGCTCGCCGGCACTGGAACCGCCGGTGATATACAATCTTTTTGTACTCACATCTTCCCAGGCATACTGTGCAGCTTGAAGGAATTCCAACCTACCTGTAGCGCGGTAGAGCTCGCAAAGACCGACATAGTTGGAGAGCATCTCATAGGCCTTACGATTGCCGACAGCGAGAACGGTTTTCTCCCTGAGCATCGCCGAGAGGATTTGTGGTCCGCCGGGCTCGTCCCACGAACTAACAATGTACAGAGCGAAGTCGAGGTATTTCTTATCGCCTGTCGCACGGTATAACAGCACGATTGGCTCGAGAATCGAGGTTGCAGCCATGCCAATGTGCGTTCCAGCCTTTAGGATGCTACGCTCACGAGGAAACACTGAAGCCAAGAGATCGCCAGCTCGCTTGCATGCGGTCAGGGCTTCCTCGTCGCCCGAAATCCCATAATAGGACAGCAGACCGACCAGGCAGTACTTGTGCACCCACACATCCCAGTCGGCTTCACGATAGAGACCGAAACGCTTTTCAGGCATATACGTTCCAAGGTATCCATCGTCGTCCTGCGTGGCGATAAGCCCCTTTGCGACATGTGTTATCTTCTCGCGCAAGGCCGGGTCCTGAGACCAGAGCCAAAGCAAGGACGCAGCGTGGAGCCACTTGCCCACGTGCTCGCCAATCCACGGGTGGGAGCCTGGCCGTGAACGAAAGCCACCCAGGAGGATGTCTTCGTCGATATTCATGATGCGGCCGAAAGTATGAGCGCGCATCCGCTCGCCAAGCACGCCGGAGATCTCGACGGCGTTTGGAGCCATGGGTGACGTTCTGTCAGCCACAGCCGGTTCCACCGTAGCACGAACGGGAATGGAACTCGAATTCTCCCACGAATTGATCGGTGCAGCAAGCACGAAAGATATTATAAACGCACCAAGCATTGTTATCCTCCTATGAATTTATGGTGGAAAATCCTATTATTGTTATATTCTCCTATTGACTTGAATTAACGCTCATATTGTCATTCTTTTCGGCGATATTAGCAATGTAAAGTTCATCTACCCCAGCCACCAGCCACCCTATTCATTGCTTGTCTGTATGGTACTCCTGTACATGACCTTGACATACTGTGCGGTCTGCGAGGCAAATCGCATCACCGTGCCAGGAGCTTTCGTACATGTGCCAGGGCACCATCTGTACATCATAATGTTCGCCCATGCGGCATTCTCAAACAGAAGGACATACTCCCCGTTGATCCTCTTAATGACGGTCATCCCATAAGCAGCATCTACCTGCCCTTGGCTGCCTTTCCAGCCATTTGCCACGTTTTGCTGCAGGGTGCCCACCAGGCTGCCGTCTGATTTATTCAAAATGCGAGTATGTCCGTAGCCGTAGAGTATAAAGATATAGTCGCCGGCAACACTGAATACAGATGGTTGTCCGCCACCATAATTAGTGTCTGGAGTATACTCTTTATCCTCATACGGCAAATTTGCGACTGTATAGCTTGAAATGCGATTGCCCGTTGACCAGCCATTGAATCTCTTGACCTGAAGGAATGTGCCCCAGTTTTGGTTTGGCACCTCGCCCGCAATATACATGACATCTTCATCAGAATCATAATAAAGCCTGCGAGTATCGGAAAATTCAGGAGCCGGAGTTGATGTCGCATTGGAAGCATCCCAAACAGGGTTGCTGTGGGCATCTAATCCACCGTAATGATACTGAATAACAAAATCAGGATTATCTGCAATGGTAAATAGGTCCCCATTTTTGGCAATACACCAATAACAGTTATATTTATTGTCCTTTTTGGGCTTGTCATACCATGTTTTGGTCGAGGCATTGTAGAAATGGTTATTGGCATCACCGCCACAACCCATCATGACAGACGGTACCAATACCTCGCCGTCGGTTGAAGTCTCCTGACGGTATAATTCCCACATATACCCTTCCTGGCTACTTCGGCCGACAAAGAGCTTTCCGCTAATCCTCCAGGCTCCGGCACCTAAAGATCGCGAGCCGACATCACGGTTCTGATCGACACGGTAATCATTGGGATACTTAAACCTGTCAACCGTGAAGCCCTTTAGAGACCACTCTGTGCCAGGGGTTGTCTTTGTATAATCGAGCGAATAATGGTGGTATTTTGAATACACTTCTGTTTCGTGGTCAGGATCAATGCCAGCACAGTCAAGCGATGTGCCGGCAAAGACCCTCCATATAAGTGAACCCGAGGCATTCCATTTCTCAATGCAGTCGCCCCAAAACGTGCCATAAACGCAACCGGTATATATATTACCATGGACATCAACTGCAATTGATTTAATCCAGTGCAATTTGGCAGAATTGGTGAATGCTCCTGGGGTTCCTGAGAATATGCCCTTATCGGCACCAAAAGTTCCCACTTTTGTTGGTATTCCGCTTATGTCATAAATCCAAACCTGGCTATGTTCATTCAAGCCACCTACCAATAATTGGCCACTATTATCTACAGCCACAGACAATGGTTTCGCAAAATCAGTTATTTCAGGCCCTGCTGTTCCAGTCGAAGAAAAGGACCTCACCTTTTCGCCCCACCACATTGGGCCATTATTGGGTGGTTGCACACTTGAAGGACTATAAATAACGACCCAGACATTTCCGGCATTATCAACCGTAAGCTTTGTAGGGTTAG
>Ga0307425_1001523_pt1 | contig 13776 bp, 9 predicted proteins | sample SalMarWE160330MG_FD_202152 | JGI IMG/M metagenome (GOLD analysis project Ga0307425, IMG submission 202152) | Salt marsh sediment microbial communities from the Plum Island Ecosystem LTER, Massachusetts, United States - WE1603-30 | ecosystem: Environmental > Aquatic > Marine > Intertidal zone >... | reverse complement strand
TGGTAATCGCAATTCCAGAAACTTTTTATTCCATGGGCAACACATCGCTTGATCCAGAGAGCGATGATGTCGCGAGGCGTATCGATATCGAAAGAGGCAAGATTCATAATCGAGAATGATGTTTCCAGGGGGGTTTTCGGCATCAACTTGGAAAGAAGCCGTATCCTTTCCCAGGGATCCTCATTGAGAACTCGCGCCTGAACTGTAATACCGTGGCCCCCGACAGTACCTACAGTTTTGAATCCCACCTGATCCATGACTTTTGCAATAGGGGTGATATGGTCGGTCCTCATAGTAAAAGCCCAGAGACTCTGCTGGGCGTCTCTTAACGTCTGATCAACAAAGGTAAGTTTCTTTTGTTCCAACATTTTCTCCTAAATCCAGGCACTGTTCTTCAGCAAAGAACCGGGTCGCTTTTCTCTGTCCTGTCAGGCCATTATGCAAGAGAACAGTTTATTTCCTACCGTACAAGGCATGGAGTTTGGACTTGAACTCTCCCTCTGGATTTGCAATGTGAAGTAAAAGCTGCTCATCAGAGATCCCGGGTTCAATTTTGCGGAGATCGTCTATGGTTATGTCTGCGGGTTTCCAATTGATAAAGCTTTTGGCCTTGGGTGAACCCAGAATTTTGTCCAGGACATTCTGATCCAGGGGACCTTCAGGCTTCCCCAAATATCCCAAAGTATACTTGATAACCTCGTCCGAAACTATCTTGTACCGCTCACCCGTGGTAATATTAAATACTGCTTGGGCACCCACGATTTGCGAGTAGGGCGTTGCCATAACCGGGTAACCGAACTCCTTGCGAATTTGAGACACCTCTTCGAGAACTTCCTCCAACCGCCCTTCCATCCCCAACTCAATGAGCTGATTCCTCAATGTGCCCATCATTCCACCCGGAACTTGATGTTCAAAATGGAAGACATCATGTTCCACCGGCCTTCCCTGCTCCATGCCGCTTTCTGCGGTCTCCTTCGTAAAATGGTCGGAGACGACTTTAAGTGCGTCTTCATCAATGTTTGTCGAATAACCGAGGCGGCGAGCATTTTTCAAAATGTTTTCTGTAGAGGGCAGGGATGACCCGTTGGCCAGGGGAGAGACGGCGGTGTGCACCAGCCGGGTACCCATTTTAATGGCCTCAAGGTAGGCCAAAGGAGCTAGACCGGTGTTGCAATGTGCATGGATTTCGATGGGCACTCCTTTACATTCCCTTTCAATTGCCGGAAGGAGCGTCTTGATGCGCTCGGGAGTCAGGATGCCTCCTGCATCTTCTACATGTATGGCATCAACGCCACCCATATCCACAAGCATTTTAGCCTTTTGTGCATAGAGTTCGTCCGTGTGGACGGGACTCAACGTGTACATCAATGATGGGATGACTTCCGCACCCTCCGCTTTGGCCATCTTTACAAGATATTCGAGCCTGTCCATCATATTCTGGTAGTCACAGACCCAAAAGCTTCGAATTCCACTGGCCACAGTCTCCTTTATCCAGAGTTCATTAGGAGCAAGCGGTTCGATATCAAAACCGAATGCTGACCAGGGAACGAAAGAGGAACGCAGAGGGGTCTTCGTTATGATCCGGGAAAGGAGCCGGAATCTTTCAAAAAGACTCTCTTTAAGGTGCCGGGCAGCCACGACCACGCCACGCCCCCCATTTACGCAGATAGCCTTATATCCCACCCGGTCCATCACCGGTGCAATGGGGAGGATAATCTCGGTGCTCATCCGAAAACCCCATAAGCTCTGCTGAGCATCTCTCATGGTCTGATCCACAAATTCTATCTCATTCATATGGATGGCCTCCTTAAAGCCATATGGGTTTAGCCAATGTTATACACACAGGATTATCAAACAGAATGTGGCAGGGCAGGGTTCCCAGTGTAGGTTTTTACCTTATAGACCTTGCACATCAGATTTTTAAACGGCCAAGTTCCGATTGCCTCATCCATCTGGTCAAGCTCACTGTTTGTAAGCACGTTTATATTCGAGATCCATACCCCATGAAGCCAGGGTTCCTCTCCAGGCAATTCAGGATACCACCACCCGTGTTGGGCATGGACTATCCTTGGATCAATGTCATCAAAATACTTACACTTCTGCATGATTCGCCCTCGAGGCGATTCGATCCATACCCAATCGCCATCATCAATACCCAGATCCCTGGCCGTATCAGGATGTATCTCGACAATGGGATGGGGATACTTACTGCGATAGGAATCGATCTGTCGCCATTCGGAATGAAAGAACGGGAGAAAACGGCCTCCTGTGATGAGTATCAGTGGGTATTCTCTGGCAAGTTCCGGTTGGCTGACAGGACTCTCCGCAGGTTCCCTGTGATGAGGTAGTGGATCGTAACCCAGCTTCTCCATCACAGTGGAATACAACTCAATTTTACCTGTTGGGGTACCGAACCCGTTCTGCTCATATTTTTTAAATCGCCGCGGCGGATTGTATATGCCTCCTTGATCCAAAAATTCCCTAAAAGTGAAGCCTAATGGTTTGAGCCGATAATCGTAGCATTCCTCTATGGTCTCCCAGGGCCAATCCGTATCCTGTCCAAGTCTCAGGGCCAAGCCCCGCCAAAAATAGTAGTCATTCCTGCGGTCATACTCGCCGGGAATAACCTCCGGCACAGCCTGCTCGCCACCTACGATCAGGGGATGGACATTGTGGTAATTATATAAATGGGGTCTTTCCATCCAGCACGCGGCGGGAAACACATAGTCGGCCAGTTCCGCGGTTGGCGTAAGGAAAAACTCGGCGGCCACCAGCAGATCCAGGCTTTTGAGTGCTCTGTAAATAAGTTTGGTATCGGTCTGGGAGAGCATCTGGTTCCCGGCCACAGTAATAAAAGCCTTCACCGGGTATGGTTCGCCATAAGCCATTGCCCTCCATGTGGCCGGAACGGAAGCCCCTGCGAGAAGCCCTGCGATGTCGCACTTCTTGCCCCAGACCCGTTCCACATGTGGTTGAGTCAGTTGGTACCCTGGTCTGGCGTAAAGTCTATACCTGTCGCCACCTAATAATTTTCCCCATTGTTCCTCGGACAGCCTGTCAGGGAGTTCGATCTCATGTTCGGTGATGAACGGCGCTGGCCCCAGCAACTCATCACCTCCTTCAACATCAATATTACCTACGATTGCAGAAAGGATATACTTGGCATGTAGGGCATGGGTGGAATTGGATTGTTGGGCGAGGCCCATACCTTCCACCGCGCAAGAGGGTTTATTGGAAGCGAACATTCGGGCTGCCGCCCTTATCTTTTCCTGAGGAACCCAGGTGATCTCCGCCACCTTTTCCGGTTCATACTCCTTTGCCCTCTCAGCAAGTTTTTCGAATCCATGGCACCATCCGGCGACAAAATCCTTGTCATAGATCCCCTCTTCTATAATCACATGGATCAGGGACATCAACAGGGCACAATCAGTACCGGGCCTGAGCTGTAAAAAGATATCGGCGTTTTTTGCTGTTTCCGTGTTCCTGGGATCGATTACAATTAACTTGCTCCCCTTCTGTTTTGCCTTAAGGATGCCTTCCCAGGTTTGCTGGAAACTAGGCGGGGGGTTTCTGCCGATTAACATGATACATTTCGTCCGGTCCAGTCGGGCGGTGGAAGACCAATGGGGAAACCATCCATAGGTCATTGAAGCAACGACCGCTGAATTCCCATGACATTGCTGACCTCCCCATGCGATATTGGGGCTTCCGAAGAGATACATAAATCTTTGCCTGAATTCCTCATATGTCCGGCTCGTTCCCCCACCAGCGGCAACGGCCTCTGCGCCGTATCGATCCTTTATGTTCCGCAGTTTGTCGGCAACCTCATCCAGTGCCTGATCCCAGGATATTTTTTCCCACCGGCCTTCGCCCCTCTGGCCAACCCTTTTCAAAGGCCATTTAAGTCGATCGGGATGATAGAACCACTCAACGGCTTTGGCTGCACGACAGCCCTTATGGGGAGAAGGATCTACACGTATTAACCTATCGTCCTTGACATGGACATTTGCCCTGCAATGCGGCTTACAAAAAAAGCAGACTGCTGTTTTTACTTCCCCTTTTCCCATTTAAATACCTCGCTTCAATCTAAAATCAGGTTATTATTCAATGAATTTTGTTTGGTTCCCTATCTCATCATATCGAGGATCCGATCTATGGCATCTTTCTTTTCAGCCACTTTTGTTATGGGGCGTGCCTGCACCAGGAAAACATTCCGGGGAAAAGATAACGATTTCTCAATAGCCCACTCGATATCGAGGGGCACGCCGTATGATTTTTCCAGAGATTTGGCAAACCCGGCAATTTTTAATGCCTCATCATCACTCAGGCAGGGGACAGACCGCTTGTCTTCTGGAACATCCTGTTCTTCGGTGCCCCCTTTGCACTGGACAATCTGCCTCAACTTGCAATTGACCACTTTTTTCTTCAGTGTTAGTGTATCCTTGTCAATAATGAACTGGTCGGGGATGGTTATGCCCTGCACCACGCTCTCACCCGTCCCCCAATTCCCTTCAAGTATGATTTTGGTATCATCGCCGGTCCCTGGATGGACAGTGAAGCCAACACCGGCCGACCGGGCATCTATCATTTTTTGCACACCGACGCTTATGGAACCAGCCAGAACGGGAAGGCTATTCTTTACACGATAGAGGATTGACCGGTCGGTAAAAAAACTGGCCCAGCACTTTTTCACATTTTCCAGAAGGGCCGCATCTCCCTTCACATAAAGGTAACTGTCGTATTGACCTGCAAAGCTGGCCGTGGGCAAATCCTCTGCCACACCACTTGATCTCACGGCTACCGGCACCTCATCCATGTCATACTTCCGGCCCAGCTCAAAGTATGTTCGGCATATGGCATCTTTTATTTCGGCGGGTATTGCCTTGGATAGTGTTATTTCTGTTGCTCTTCTACTCATCTCCTTGTAATCGTTCAGGGTTGCCCCTTCATGTAGGAATTCAGACATGCATTGCTTTATCTCCTCGCCAGCCCCCGTCTGTTCAACAAATTGGGTATATGCCTCGGTGGTTACAGCGAATCCGGATGGGACAGGGACCGCCATTCTCACCATCTCACCCAGATTTGCGTTCTTTGAACCTACCAAATTGGTATGTTCCTTTCCGAATTCCTCAAGCCATGCCACCCACTTGCCAGGACTTTCCATAATCACGCTCCATTTGTTAGAACATGTTGCTTCTTCATGCCCTATAACAAGCCACAGGGTTTGAAAAAATTTATGTGTCCATATCTGCTGGTGTGAATCGTTTTCACAGAGATAAGGCCGATGCGGACTCCCTTTTATGTATAGGGGAGTCCGCATAGTGCGAATTAAAAATTTGATGCCCCACTATTTGCTTAAAAACTAATCTAAGATATAAACCGTGCACTTATTGCCATCCACTCGAATTTTATCCCCGGATTTCACCTTTGTTGTGGCCTCTTGCGTGCCGACCACAGCCGGAATTCCGAACTCACGGGCAACAATCAGGGCATGTGTCAGATACCCCCCTCCGTCTGTAACCACCCCCTTGATCACATTGAAGACAGGGGTCCAACTGGCCGTTGTTGCAGGCGCGACCAGAATGGTACCCGGCTCAATGTTGTCCATCTCTTCCTCGCCCTTGACAACACAGGCAACCCCTTCTACCACTCCCGGTGCACCTGCGCATCCTACAAGAGATGCGCCGAGTTCCTCAGGGGTTGCTATGGGCGGGGCCACACTTACAGAGAAAACAACATCGGCATCAACCAGTTCAGGGATCTTGGTAGGATCGCCGAGAAAAGGCGGTAATGTTCCCTCAAGTGCTCTGTAGTCGCTATACTCTTTTTTTCTCTTTTCTATGAGCGTTTTGAGGTCACACCTTTCTTTGATGATACCGGCGTGAACCAGCTCCTCATGATTCAAGAATAATGTGTCGTCATGGTTTTCGATCATACCTTTTTCCACGAATCTGCGGCCAAACTCGAGAGCGGAGCGCCTGACTGCGCTGAAGCTCATCATCTCCACGTATAGGGTGTGCTCTTCACTGAAAATATGGGAGGCCTGACTGCACGCAAGTAACTTTTTGAATACTTCATGCTCTTCCTCTGGTAGTTTGCTCAGCAATTTTTGGACGACTTCTTCCCTGCGACTTTCAAGTTCCGGCTTCATTTCCACAGTATTGGCCGTTCCTTTCCCTTGGCTTACATAACGCTGAAGGTCAATCAGGGCAAGCGTGTTGTCCTCCTCCCATGTAGGGGTTGCGACCTCAAGACCACGCCTCCGCATCCAACTGTAATCTTTCACCAATTCTTGAAATTTCTCTGTCCACTTTTTTCCGTTTTCAGAAGACTCCAGTTTACCGAGTAACTCCTCCGGCTTTGAATCTTTGAAGATCTCTTCAAGGCCCAGATCAATAGCCAGCGCCGACACTTCAGCCATTCTTTCAACCACTGGTGTGAAATCGTTTTGAAGTCCCGAATGTAACTGGGAATACTCCACATCCGCCGGAGTAATATTAAACTTCTCTTTCAGGTAACGGCGAAATTGAATGTTTCCAGACCCCAAGGCATACATTGGAAAGAAATGCGCCTCTTGACATTTTTTCTCAAAATGCCATAATTCCATAAAGTGGTCACATAATTCGATATCATTGAGTTTTGTGAGGTCCACGGCCAGGATCTGGTTGAGCCTTTCACGCAATTCGTTTTTATACTTTGTTTCCCATGCTGTTCTGGGATCTTCCAGTATCTCCCGCATCCTCTCCCGCCATACAGGCTCTCGTTGCTTTTTCTCCTCTTCCGTAGTTTCAATAATAGTGCAGTAAAAGGCCCCTTTATAGAAACGCCAATCCCATCCCTTGGTCTTTGGTTCATAGATCATCTCAGGTCCAAACTGCATGCCATATTTGCCGTAGCTGTAATGAAGGTCTACAAACAAAGGGAGCCATGGAGGTGGATACCACTGACTTCCCAGCACCCATGCCTTGTAGTTATTGGGGTCCAGATCTTTCTGTTCATTGAAATCATACATGGTTCGATCATACGGCATTTTAAGTACCTCCCATAATTCATTGTGGTGAATACAATTAAGGGTTACGCACCTTATAATAAGGGACCACTAACCTGTTTATCTTGATCACCCCCCTTCGGTAGACGATGTTGACAAAAACCTCCCGGACAATAACCAAAAAATATTTTATTAACGGATCCTACAATCAAACGCTATTCATCATCTGATCAAGCTTTTAGAGAAATGTAGAGGAGAAAAAAGACGAACAAGGATTTAAACCCCTACCAGGACGAACCTAAAAATAACGGGCCCATATGTCGAATCCATCTGTTTTAAATTTAAGTATCTATTTAAAATAAAAGAACAGCAGGCATAAAATCAAACTAAAAATTCTAAAGTTTTAATTGAAATTAATTCAAGCATAATGACAAAAAACTACCCTAAAAACTGCTTGGCTGGATGAAATAATAGGTGATATTTATCCTGGAAAATGCGGTCCTTTGAGCGCAGTTGCTGATTTTAAGTGAAAGGTTAAGGAGGGGAGCGGAAATATTTTTGATTCTTCTACTCAAAGGAGTCAAAATCAAAATCATTTGACAAAAACCTTATCAATGCTCTTGCTGCGGGAGTAATGTACTTCCCCTTTTTCAGGAGTATTCCATACCGGGAATACCCCAGGATATCTGATGCAGGCCTTAAATAAATCCGATCATTGTCTTTGGCATTTTCACATATGGAAGGGAGAACGGAGACGCCGAATCCCAGTTCAACGTATTTCATAACAACATCCCAATTGCCTGCCTCCACTGTCACTTTTAGATTCGGATTGCTGGATCTCAGTTTCCTATCCAGCGCTTGACCTGATGTGCCTGCCTTGTCCGGCATGACTATGGGATACTTGGCGACATCATGAATGGTCATCTGTTTTTTCTTTGAAAGGGGGTGACCCAAAGGGGTAATAATATACCGGTCAAATTGCCACAGTTCCCTTCCTACAATCCCGTCGGGAAGGTTTTCGATTGATCCAAATCCTAAATCTACTTCTCCTGATAAGACCATTGAACGGAGCTGTTTTCCTGCTACGCTGAAAAGGAGGATCTCACATTCGGGGAAGGCTTTACGAAACTGATCAAGATACGCTGGAAAAACGTGCAGTAACATAGCTTCGAAGGATGCAAGCCTGATTTTGCCTCTTAAGACTCCCGATTTTTCCTGAAACTCATCGACAACATTTTCCAGCCTTTCGATAATGGGGGCGATAAGAGAAAATAGATCTGCTCCATCAGGGGTCAAGATGGTCCTCTTGTTCGACCTTTCAAAAAGTTTTTTTCCCAAACGAGACTCAAGATCCTTAATCTGATGACTGACAGCTCCTTCAGTCACAAACAGGCTAAGTGAGGCTTTCCTGAAGCTTTTATTGACTGCTACGTAATAAAAGGTCTTTAGCTTGGAATAGGGTATTTCAGGTTGCATTATTAATACCAATAAGTAAATTTTTCCCAGAATTCCTTATCCTCTTTCTGCCAATCGGAACCGAACTTTTTGTCATAATAGGATGCGAATCTATCCAACCAGCGCCACCAAAAGTGCTTCCCCCCCGCCTTTGCCTCCAGGATGTCAGTCAAGTAGGTTACGATATTGACCATCTGTTCCTTGGGGATGTAACTGGCCGCCCCCTTCTTAAAGGACTTGACCGTATCTTCCGGGCTTAGGGCATGAGCCGTGAGCATAACGGATATGACACCTTTCTGATTGGCTTTTTCCAGTAGCCCATAGCCGTTGACCCCCATGATGTCCAGTATGGCGATGTCTAGGGGTTGTTCTTCAAGGAGCTTCGCAGCCTCCCCATAGGTGGAGGCCTGAAAAACCTCACACATAGGTAGAAGATCTTTAAGAGCCTCAAGTATGTCCGGTTCATCGTCCACAATCAGAACCCGTTTGCCATCTAATAAACCCTCTGTCATTTCAATGCTCCTCTCAGGTGGAGTGCTGATCTTGTCTTGTTTTAACCTTATTGCCTTTTTATTGAAACAAGAAGGAGGCTTTGGCTTTAAACTGTTCCGTCCCTCCTTTGCCAGAACTCCTCCCTGATCACCCTTTTGAGAATTTTCCCGGTAGGACTTTTTGGTAGTTCTATTCTAAATTCAACGGTCTTGGGTTTCTTGTAGCCAGCCAGATTTTCTTTGCACAGATCTATAAGCTCCTCCTCAGTGGCCTTCATCTCCTCTTTCAGGACGACCACTGCCTTCACCGATTCCCCCCAGTAAGCATCCGGGACCCCAATCACCGTTGCTTCAAGCACGGCTTCGTGCTGATAAAGGACCTCTTCAATTTCCCTGGGATAGATATTTTTCCCTCCGCTGATGATCATGTCGTTTTTCCGGTCAACAATATAGATATATCCCCCTTCGTCATACTTGCAGAAATCACCGGTATGCACCCAGTCATCTTTGATGGTTCCAGCTGTCTCTTCCGGGAGATCCCAGTATCCGATGGTAGTAGATTCGCTTCGTACGATGAGTTCTCCCACCTCGCCGACAGGCGTATCATTGCCCTCTTCATCCACAATCCTGGCTTCGAAGTGCAAAACAGGCTTTCCTACAGAGGCCAGTCGAGCCATCTGTTCGGGGGTTCCATCCAGTACGTGGTCCTCCGGCTTCAGAGCCGTTGTGAGTGGTCCTGTTTCCGTTTGACCGTACATCTGAATGAACTGGCACCGAAATCGCCTTATGGCCTTTTTCAGGAGCTCGACCGGCATAGGCGCCGCCGCGTAAGGGATAATCCTTAAATGAGTTAGATCATATTTATCGATATCTTTTTCCTGAAGCATGGCGTTGATCATGGTGGGAACGAACTGGCAGACGGTTATTTTTTCCTCGGACAGGATATTCAGGATTTCTTTGGGATCAAAGGAACCTTCCCTTCGGATATACACCGTGTTACCCATTAAGAAGTTCCTGATATGGTCTTCAAAGGTGACGTGGTAGAGGGGAAACAGGAGTACAACCCTGTCACTGCATTCCAGTTTCAGCTCGATGGCCCCGGCCATGGCATTGATGACGCAATGTCTGTGGGTTCTCATGGCCCCCTTGGGTAGTCCTGTTGTGCCTGAGGTTAGAAATATGCTTATAAGATCCTCATCCAGGACCTCTACATTGGGCTCCTCCGGCCCACCTCTATCGATTACCTCCTTTAAGGGAGAAAAGCGGCTGGAAGGTTCCTCTTGTAGGCTAAACAGGTGTTCTATGGAGTCCAAGTGTTCGGTAAGAGAACCGATAACTTCTTCAAAGTCATGATCGATAATGAGCATGCGAGGTCTTATATATTCGATAATCTGCCTAAATTCCTTCTTCTTGAATAGATTGTTTATGGGAACAAAAACGGTCCCGGCCTTGGCGCAGGCGAAATAGATCTCTATAAATTCCGGGCAATTGTGGAGAACGACTGAGATCCTGTCGCCCTTATTAAGTCCCATATCAAGAAACCCATTGGCCAGACGATTTATCCGCTCATTGAGTTTGCCGTAGGTGATCCTGCTATCTTTATAGATTAGTGCCGTCTTATTCTGAAATTTGTCAGCACTCCGCCTAATAATGTTGCCTATTGGCATGTGATTATACCTCCCTAGTCCAAACTTCATTAACTTAAAAGGGGCCGCTCCGGGATAGCAGATAGTCAAATCCGGTAACCAGGCTTCCTGTCCATTTTTTCCGAAACCCAGGCCACCATGAGTAAACATCCATATTAGTAGGTTCTCCTTTCTGCTAACTTGCTTCGCTATCAATATAATTTAGAGGAGATATGTGCAGAACCTGACATTCTGTGTTCACGCCTGTTTTCTCTTTTCTTTGAGCGCCATGACGATTTTTTCAGGGGTTAAGGGTTGTTCCTTGAACCATATTCCAGTTGCGTCATGGACAGCGCTCACGATTGAAGGTGGGGAACTCACTATAGCCCCCTCGGACGCCTCTTTTGCCCCATAGGGGCCGTTGGGATCATCGGTAATGATATCCACAACCTCAATATTTGGCACATCCAAAGATAGTGGCATCTTATAATCTGCAAGATTAGGATTGAGGGTCTCCCCATGCTCCATTACGAACTGTTCGTAAAGAGCCTGGCCCATCCCCTGCACAGCAGCTCCCTGGTTTTGTGCCTCCACGTTGATCGGATTAAGGGGCCTGCCGCAATCGTGGGCTATGACCATATCCGTGCATTTGACAAATCCGGTTTCTATATCTACATCTACTTCGGATAACTGGGAAGTAAAACTGTAAGATGTCCCGCAGTTTCCCAGTCCTTTATCAAAATCATAAACCTCCAGGCCATATTCCGAGTATCCCTTGCCCATTATTACAGCGCCGGTACCTGAATAACACGCAATTTTTGCCAGCTTATCGAATGGCATTGCCATTTCAGGGGCATCCTTCACATAAACCTGACGATTTTTGAATACAATATTATCAGGGCTTACCTCCCATTTTCCGGCTGCAAATTTGGCCAGCTGCTCTTTCACATCTATTGCCGCTTTTTGAGCAGCCTGCCCTGCAAGAACCGTCACACGGCTACCATAGCTCCCTGCATCACAAGGCGTAACAGCGGTATCGACTCTTTTGATATCAACATCCTCTACCATTAGCCCCAACTCTTCAGCAATGATCTGAACCAGGACAGTATCTGAACCCTGACCGCAATCCGTGGCACCTGTAAGGTAATCAACGGTTCCGTCCTCACAGAGCCGTACAATCGCCGCGCAGGATTGATGCCCCCTTTGCCTGGCTCCACCTAAATATGCCGTGCCTGATATCCCAACACCATGGGATATATGCCCTTCATCAGCCTTCTTATTGTCCCTCTCCTTCCAGTTGGGGGTATCAGCCAGGGTTTTGAGCCCTTCACTCAGACCGCAAGACAGCACAGTTGCCTTGTTAATTGTTTCATGCGGCGCTATGATAGCGTTCTTCAGCCTTATGGCAACAGGATCAATTCCCAGTTCCTCGGCCATCATCTCCATCTGGATTTCTGCTGCAAACCGCGTATGAGTGACACCATGGCCCCTCATGGCCGCACTGATGGGATTGTTCGTATAGATACGATACGCATCGTGCTTGAAATTGGGCAGTTTGTAGGGAAGAGTGCTCATGCAGCCTGTCAGGTACATGGTCAGAGGGCCGATGGCTGTGTGCGCTCCGCCGTCCGCGATCACACGGCTATGCATGGCCGTAATGGTGCCGTCTTTTTTCATGCCCATCTTGTTGTAGACGATCATGTTGTGTCGCCGCCGGCAGGTCATCAGCTCTTCTTCCATGTTGTAGACGAACTTGACCGGCTTGCCGGTCATTTTGGAAAGCATGACCGAGCAAAAATCTCCCGCCAGAGAATCATTTTTCGTGCCACCGAACCCTCCTCCTATAAAGGCCTGGATTACCCTGACTTTGTTGAGGGGAAGTCCGAAGCAGGCGGCCAGGTGCCTGTAGACAAAATAGGGACTCTGCTTGGCAGCCCATATGGTGATGCCCGATGAGTCGTAGTAGGCCACAGCGGCCGGCGGCTCCAGATACCCGTGGGTGACCCGGCCCGTTACAAAACGGTCCTCATGGACAAGGTCCGCCTCCCGAAACCCTTTTTCCACGTCCCCAAAATCCATATGAAAATCCCAGCTGATATTATTCTTGACATGATCATAAAGCTGGGGCGCATCTTCCTTCATGGCCTCTTCAGGATCAAAAACTCCCGGAAGTTCCTCATACTCAACCTGAATCAACTGGGTCGCTTCTTCCGCCGTATCTTCATCAACAGCCGCTACAGCCGCCACAGCCTCCGCCAAATACCGGACCTTATGGGTCGCCAGCGGTTCTTCCTCCCGCGTTTTGGGCATCCACCCCCATTTCCATCCCTTAAAATCCTTTCCCGTCAAAACCCCCTTCACACCTCGCAGCCTCTCCGCACGGCTCGTGTCGATATTCAAAATCTTAGCATGGGCATAGGGACTCCTTGCAATCTTGCACCACAACATGCCGGGCATGTCATAATCCGCAGCATACTTGGCTTCCCCGGTTACCTTGGCCCTGCCATCAACCCGGGGGATTCTCTTCCCAATGATAGAAAATTCTTCCATGCCTATTTCCCCCCTTTCATCATTTCCGCTGCAGCACTGATGGATTCAACAATCTTGGTGTAACCGGTGCACCGGCAAAAATTACCGGCAATCCCTTCTTTTATCTCCTCTAAGGAGGGATCAGGGTTTCGATCCAATAGGGATTTGGCCGATATGATCATCCCAGACGTACAAAATCCACACTGCATCCCGGCGTGCTCCACAAAAGCATCCTGAATAGGATGAAGGTCCTCCCCGTCCGCAAGGCCCTCTATGGTGATTATCTCCTGGCCATCCGCTTCCATCGCGGGCACCAGACAACTGTTAACGGTTTTACCTCCCATAATCACAGCGCAGGAACCGCACTCCCCCTGCCCGCAACCTTCCTTCGTACCTGTTAATTTTAAATCCTCCCTGATTACTTCTAATAGGGTCCTCCAGGGCTGGATTTTTAACTCATAGGATTTTCCGTTCAGAACAAATTTAATGCCTTTCATCTCCATCTCCTGATCTCCTATCACTTTCCCTCAAACCAAAGGTCTCTTATGATTTTCTAATCCCACCGCCTGATGAATAGCCCTTTTAACTAAAACACTTACCATTGCCTTTCGGTAATGGGCCGATGCACGATGATCATCTATAGGCTTCGACTCGTCAGCGGCAACCTGCGAGCACTGCTCAATCAGCT
>Ga0307425_1001521_pt1 | contig 13788 bp, 12 predicted proteins | sample SalMarWE160330MG_FD_202152 | JGI IMG/M metagenome (GOLD analysis project Ga0307425, IMG submission 202152) | Salt marsh sediment microbial communities from the Plum Island Ecosystem LTER, Massachusetts, United States - WE1603-30 | ecosystem: Environmental > Aquatic > Marine > Intertidal zone >... | reverse complement strand
GGAGATGATGATAGAGATTCTTGCCCAGGCAGACAGGGCCAGCCAGGTGGTTAAAAATCTGCTGGAATTCTCGAGGACCGAACGCCCGCCATTATTAGACCTTTTTATTGATGATGTTTTGGATCGTACGATTAAACTCATAAAGAACCAGATTATGGTAACAGGCATCCAATTAAAAAGAATTAACAGCAAAAACCTGCCTGCCATTAAAGGAAGAAGCCAAGATCTTCAACAGGTTTTTATTAATATTCTTTTAAATTCTATCCAGGCCATGAAAGATTTGTCAGGAGAAAATATCATTACCATCCGCACCGGACCGGGACCGGATGGCTATATAAGAATCGATTTTTCAGATACCGGAATCGGGATAAAACCCGAAGATATGAAATATATTTTTGATCCGTTTTATACCACCAAGCCCGTGGGCCGGGGAACAGGTTTGGGGCTTTCCCTGGTCTACGGTATTATTCGGACACACGGCGGTTACGTCGAAGTAAAAAGCGAGATAACTAAAGGGACTACGTTTTCGATTTACCTGCCGATTTGCCACGATTGTGGAAAGGAAGCGGATTATGCAGCTTAGAATCGCCGTCATTGACGACGAGATAACGGTATGCCGCCGACTCAAACAAGCCCTTGAAAAAGATGGATATGAGGTGGAGTCTTTTCAGGAGGCCGACCCGTTTTGGAGACGTATGGTTCAGGCGCCTTTTAATATTATATTTCTAGACTTAAAGCTTCCCAATGTCAACGGGCTGGATGTCCTTTCCCAAATTAAAAAAAGGTATGATAATGTGGAGGTCATTATCATTACGGGTTACGGTTCCATCGATACGGCAATCATTGCAATCAAAAAAGGCGCTTATCATTATGTGACCAAACCCTTCAAGCTGGCCGAAATCCGATTGCTTACCAGAGGCGCAAGAGAAAAAATAGGCCTACGAGAGGAAAATCGCCGTCTACGGCAAGCCGTTAACGGACAGGATATTCTAAAAGGTTTTATCGGAACCAGCCCCGCCATGCAGGAAACCTTCTCCATGATCAAGAAAGTTGCCGTCGTAAATTGCAATATCCTGTTGCAAGGTGAAAGCGGTACCGGAAAGGAGCTTGTGGCCAGATCGATTCACCGATTGAGCCCGAGAAAAAATCGCCCGTTTATTTCTTTCAATTGTGGGGGATTCACGGAAGAATTGATTTCCAACGAACTGTTCGGTCATGAAAAAGGCGCTTTTACCGGCGCATCTGTTACTAAGGTCGGTCTCATTGAATCGGCTGACGGCGGGACGCTTTTTCTCGACGAAATCGGAGAAATGCCCGCTTCCATGCAGGTAAAAGTGCTACATGTTATTCAGGAAAAACAGATACTGCGTGTGGGCGGAACGACACCTGTTGATTTGGATATTCGCCTCATTGCCGCCAGCAACAAAGATATCAAAAAGGCCACTGCTGAAGGATCTTTTCGTGAAGATCTCTTCTATCGTCTGAATGTGGTCACATTAAGGCTCCCCCGACTGTGTGAAAGAAAGGATGATATCCCTATGCTGGTCTCCTACTTTATCGAAAAATACAGCCGTCCCTTTGAAAAAAAAATTAGAGGAATATCATCTGATGCCCTCGAGATTCTGATGCATTACAATTTTCCCGGTAATGTACGAGAACTGGAAAATATTATCCAGCGATCCGTAGCCCTTGCTGAAAGTGATGTCATTCGCATCGAAGATCTGCCCCAGGATCTACAAAAACTCGAGTTTAATACCCTCGAAGGCGAAGGCTTGCTGGCTCTTGAAGAAATGGAAAAACATCATATTGCCAAAGTTCTGGACAAAACCGGGTATAACAAAAGCCTGAGCTCCAAAATACTCAATCTGCCCCGCACCACATTATGGCGAAAAATGAAAAAATACGGTCTGCTGAATAAAAACTAATCCTCACTTTCCCCATTCAATCCAATTTTTCATATTGAAACATTCTTTTATTACCCGCCGGCTTCAACCCCTTTATTTTGTAGCATAATATTAACCCTATTACCAAATGTTTCAATTTGAAATAAAAAGGCTCTGCTATTCCCATCTTGAATTCATTTCCGCTTTATGTCCAGTGGGAGCGCATCCGCCATAAAACCGGCGGACAAGCCCTCTTGATCCGTTTAAAAGTAATTTAATATCAAATAGATAGGATCTTTATCTTTGGTCTGGTTTTTCATCCTTTTAAAATTTGTCCGCGGGTTTTGTGGCGGATTGTCCATTTTGGCACTTAATTTGCTCATATGTCTGGATGAGGAGGATTTAATGGAAAAGATCCTTGTGGGATTGGATCCCGGAAAAACCAGTTTATGGGCTGCGGTTCACGCCCTCAACCTATCCAAAAGGATAAACGCCAGATTATATTTTCTTCTGGTTATTGATCCAGCGGCCAAAGGGTCGGACAAAAGCCTGATACGCCAGGTAGAGGCTTCAATGAAGTCAAAACTTGAGTCGCTGATCGAAGAAGGAATATCAGACGGCATACCGGTGGATTACTATATCACTTACGGCCAATACGATAATGAACTGGTTAAGTTCGTCAAGGAGAACAAGATCACCATGCTGGTTGTGGGATCACCCACTCCCCAGGATGGGCGTTTAGAGGATTTTGATGATCTTCTTGAAAAAATCCGTCACAGGATCGATTGCCGCATCGAAGTCGTGCATGAAAAAACCGTAAAAACAACAAAGAAAAGGAGAGGATGATGTTTCACCTGTATTTACCGATCGCCGGTAATAGTGTAAATGTATTACTTATTTTTGGTTTGGGCGGCCTTGTGGGAATTCTTTCGGGGATTTTTGGGGTTGGCGGCGGATTTTTAATGACGCCGTTGTTGATTATGATCGGCATCCCTCCCACCGTTGCCGCCGCGTCCGATTCCAACCAGATCGTCGGCGCTTCCACCTCCGGAACCCTGGCGCACTACAAAATGGGAAATGTCGATTTCAAAATGGGCATCTTGCTTTTGATCGGCGGTGTTATAGGAGGTACGTTGGGTGTTCAGGTCATCAAAGTTTTAAGGCAAATGGGAAATGCGGGTTTTTTAATCAAGATCACCTATGTTCTGATGCTCGGATTTGTTGGATCGTATATGTTCATTGAAAGCCTTCAGGCGTTAAAAAAGAAGAAAGGCCCTGCCACCGCCGCCCCCCAAAAAGAGTCAAAATACGCAAAATTAATCGGTAAACTGCCGTGGCAAACCGATTTCGAAAAATCAGGGATAAGGCTATCAATAGTGATGCCGCTGGTGCTGGGCACTTTCGTCGGAATTTTGGCGGCAATAATGGGTGTCGGCGGAGGTTTCATTATGGTGCCGGTGATGGTTTATCTGTTGCGCATGCCCATGCATGTGGTTGTCGGGACCAGCCTTTTTCAGATTCTTTTCACCTGTGTGGATGTAACTATCATGCAGTCTTACAGCAACCATACCGTCGACTTTATTCTGGCGTTGATCCTACTTTTAGGGTCTACACTGGGTGCACAGTTCGGTGCCAAAATCAGCAAAAAACTCAAAGGAGATCAACTGAAGATCCTTCTGGCTTCCCTGGTTTTGATTGTTATGGTTAAAATGCTTCTGGATCTTTTACTTACGCCGCATATTATGTTAGCTTTAAAAGGGGGTCATTAAAATGATAAGAAATAGAATATGGATACCCATTGTCATCATGATTGTATCTTTCATGTGGCACGCCCAGCCCGCAGATTCAATGGTGTCTGTAAAGGCAAAACACGAGCCCAATCTTATATCCATCGGCACTTTTTTCAACGGTACAACATTAACGGTTTCAGGCAAGGTGGCCACCGAAAATGAAGTGGTGGTAATTGTCAAAGGAAAACAGGAAGAATTAACGCTGAAAAAGAAAGGAAAAGCGTTGGGTTTTTTGTGGATGAACCTGGGAGACGTGCATTTCAAAAATGTGCCGAATCTCTATATTCTGTACTCCTCAAAGGGGATAATGGAATTGGCTGCGTCAGACGCAAAAGCCTGGGAACAACTGGGAATCGGTTTCGAATATTTGAAAAAAGAGATGGAAATAGAAGCCGTGCAGGCCAAAAGGGATGACTTGGCCAAAGAGTTTTTTAAATTAAAACAGCATCAGGGGTTCTATGCGTCTCACCCGGGCGAAATCAGCTTTGGAGAGAAAAGCGGTACAGAAAAATCTTTTAAGGCATTGGTCTGGATACCGCCGCGAATATTTCCCGATGAGTATCAGGTACAGGTTATGGAAATTCACAACGGGATGATTGTGGGGAATTCCATGGACCAACTCAAGGTTGAGGAACAGGGGGTCCCCGCTATGATATCTTCGCTGGCCTTTAATCATAGCCTTTTATATGGTTTTTTGGCGGTCTTGATCGCCATTGCCGCAGGGTTGGTGATGGATTTCTTTTTTGGAACCGGCAAAGGCGGTGGGGCTCACTAAATGGATGATGAGTCATGAGTACATTTACAGATTTGATAAAAGCAGCTTTTAGGGGCCGTAAAAAATCTGCTCCGCAGGTGCCTTTTACCGTCCTTTTCAGTCTATTTCAGAAAATTCTGGAATACAACAACCAGGTGTTGGAACTCATGGCTGAAATGGGAACCAAGTTGGGTGGTGCTTACATTTTTGACCAGCAATACATCCGTTCGACATGTCATCATATTGCAGATAAAGTCTATAAACTCATATATAATTTAAATGCCATGGCGCCCAAAAGATATCTGAAGCTTTATGATACTTTCGGCGCCATCAACAATGATATTGAAGAAGAACTTGCCGGCAGACCGGTTATCCCGCAAACGGAATATACCATGCCCTACAGCCTGATAACAGACGATCTTACCGAAGTTGTCGGAGCGAAAAACGCTAACCTGGCGGAGATTAAAAACCTTCTCGGCCTGAATACACCGGAAGGGTTTGCCATCACTGTCCGGGCATTTAAGGCGTTTATGGAATTCAATCGGCTTCAGCCAAAAATGGATACATTAAATGAACTTTGGCAAAATGGCGATGCATCTAAAAATCAGGCGACAGAGGAAATTCGAAGGCTCATTTTGGAAGGAACGATTCCTCCGGTTCTACAAAAGCAGATTCACAACAGTCTGGACAGACTTTATCTGGGTGTAAATTCCGAAGAGGTCCTGATAGCCCTTCGCAGCAGTGCTATGAGTGAAGACACGGAACATACCTTTGCCGGACAGTATTTGAGCCTTCTCAATGAACCCCGCGGAAATATTTTACAGGCCTACAAATCCATTCTTGCCAGCCTGTTTTCCGATACAGTTATGGAATACAGACGGCAAAAAGAACTGTTAGATTATCAGGAAACCATGTCCGTGGCATGCCAGCTTATGGTGGATGCCAAAGTGAGCGGTGTTCTCTACACCCTCGATCCAAGAGCTCCGGATCGTGACGTCATGCTGATTAATGCAACCTGGGGACTGGGTGCGCCTGTGGTCTCCGGAGAAGCAAGAGCGGATCTGTATACCATGGATCGGGAAGAGCCGTATCCGCTAAAATCTCTTGATATCGTTCGAAAAAATGAAAAGCTAGTGGCTCAAAAAGGCGGCGGTACGAGGGTACAGACGGTACATCAAGACCTTCAAACCAATACCTGTCTGACCGATGAACAGATGAAACAGATCGCCGAAGCCGGTTTGATGATCGAGCGTCATTTTAAAAATCCCCAGGATATCGAGTGGGCCATCGATGAAGAGGACAACCTTGTTATTTTGCAGGCCAGATCCCTTAATATCAAGGACCAAGTCGCAAAATTGGTGTGTGATATTTCATCTGTTTTGGATGATTTCCCGGTTATATTCAAAAACAAAGGATCCATTGCCCAAGAAGGAATTGCCACTGGCAAGGTTTTTCTCGTCAAGACCGACGAGGATCTTGATCGTTTCCCCAGCGACGCTGTTCTGGTGACCGCCTATACTTCTCCCCGGCTGGGAAAGGTCATTAAGAAAACCAGCGCTATCATTACCGATGTCGGCTCACCCACAGGCCATATGGCAACCATCGCCAGAGAATTCAGAGTGCCGACCATCGTCAATACAGGCGTTGCCACACAACTTCTGCACCCCGGTCAGATCATCACTGTGGATGCCCGGGAGAATGTGGTCTATGAAGGGGCGGTCAAGGCTCTGTGCTATTACGAGTTTGCCGAGGAAACTTTTGAAACGACATACGAATATCGGTTACTGCAAAGAGTTCTGAAAAAAATTGTACCATTAAACCTGTTAGATCCATCTGAAAAAAACTTTACACCGTCAGGCTGTAAAACGTTTCATGACATTACGCGATATGTCCATGAGAAGGCTGTGTCAGAGCTGATCGAACTGGAATATGCTAAAATCGGTGACACCGCCAGTTCCGGAAAAAAATTAAAATTCGACATTCCTTTAGACCTTATTTTAATCGATATCGGCGGTGGTATCAGTGGATCGGCGCGCGTTTCAGAGGCAAAGCCTCAAGAGATCATCTCCGTACCCATGAAAGCATTTTTGAAAGGACTTTCTGTGCCCGGCGCCTGGGATACGGAACCGATGTCTGTGGATTTCGGCAGTTTTATGTCGAGTCTGACCCGAACGTTTTCATCTTCCATGGCTACGCCGAAATATGTTGGACAGAATCTGGCGGTGTTGTCAAAAGAATATGTCAACATAAACTTGCGTCTGGGATATCATTTTACTATGATTGCGGCCTATATCGGTAAAAACTTGAATGACAATTATGCCTATTTTCGATTCCTTGGTGGTGTGACCGATATATCACGCAGATCACGCAGGGCCAGAATGCTGGCGGAGATTCTGGCAAAAAGCGATTTTCGTGTCGATATCCGGGGAGATTTGGTTGTCGCCCGAATCAAAAAACTGGATATTGAAATGATGGAAGAAAAGATGCAAGTCTTGGGATTATTGGTTGCATTTACGCGTCAACTCGATGTCAAAATGAACCACGAACAGGAGGTGACCAAGCTCAAAAATTTCTTTGAAGATTTAAAGAATGATCATATCAAACAAAAGGTAATTTAAGGGGGTATCATGGGCAGCGAACAAAAAACAAAAGTCCTTATTCTGGATGATGAACCGATCGTCCTGAAACGATTAAAACCGGCACTGGAAAAGTCAGGATATGACGTTGAAGCCTTTTCTCGTAGTCTGGAAGCCTCGAACCGAATCATGGAAAAAGAGTTCGATATTGTTATCACCGACCTTAAAATGGAAGGAATCGACGGCATGGAATTTTTAACCCGGGTAAAGGACCGATCTCCTGTAACCGAGGTTATTGTTATCACCGGGTTTGCCACCATGGAAACCGCCAAGGAGTCTTTCAAAAAAGGGGTTTTCGATTTTCTGGCAAAGCCCTTTAAACTGGGTGAAATCAAAGACGTTGTTGCCAAAGCGGAAAGCAAGATTAAAGAAAACAGATAACCGTTCTTTAGAACTGCCATGAGGGACAATATCTAAGATTTTAATATTTAGTAAAAGGGGGAATCAACATGTTAAGAACGCTTGTTTACCTCGATGCAGATTTGGCGTCGAGTATCGCACTCCGCTATGCCTGTCAACTGACCCATATCATTAATATGCAGCTGCATACGGTTCATGTGGAGGAGCCGGATTATGACGGGCATGCGCCGGGTACCGGATGGGTCCGCCGAACTTGGGAAAGTGCGATGTTAAAAACAGGAGAATTTGAAATTGCACAATTGATTAAGGCGGAGAAATCTTCATGCCCGATGCTCGGGACCCCAAAAATGCTTGTCGGAGAGCGCGAAAATGAAATTCTTCGTGAAATACAAAGGGAATCGTATGATCTGTTTGTGGAAGGATCTCTCCATAGCTTTACCCCCAAAAAACTTTTCGATAAAATACATTCCCGGCTTTACAGGAATATTCCCTGCCCGGTCATTGTGGTTAAAAACCTGGTCAGCTTGGAGAAAATTGCGCTGATTGTAAGAGATGAAATAGAGTCTAAACAACTCGTTTCCATGTTTTTGAAAATATTTAGCGGCGCGAAGCTCAACTTCGATCTGATTTATTGTGAATTTCAGGAATCCGGGAAACTTTCCTCTAAAGGTAAAGCGGACGCAAATGGGACGCTAAATGCTGTTGAACAAATTTTAATGGAACAGAATTGGCACCCCGAAGATTGTCGGACGCTTCAGGGTGCGCCGGAAGAAATCGGTGATGAGCTGCGAAACTATGGGCTGGTAGCGTCTCCACTCCACCGCTCCATAAGCAAAAAAAGCAACTGGTTTCAATTGTTGAGCCATATCCCGTCTCCGATTCTTATTTGCTGGCAATGAACAAATGAATCAAAAGCAAGAGAGGTTATTATGAGAATTCTTGTAGCTGTCGATCAACATCCTTACAGTGCTCACGTCGTCAATGATGTGGCTAAACTGGCCGGGAACACCTGGGCGGACGTAACATTGCTTGGCGTTGGATCTAAGGTGACGGACATCAGCCGGTCATCGAGTCACACCGAAATAAAACACCCTATAATGGAAGCATTACAAAATTATCGACTCAACTTTCTTGATTATTTTGAAAAAACAGAGTCTCCTTATGAAAAACGGGCGTGTAACTATGAATTTGTCGAAGTTAAAAGAGGAGTTTGGGAAGAGTTGTACATATGCCGGGGAGCCAGAAAAGATTTAAATGTCGTGTTAAGATCCGGCAATCCGATCAAAGAAATATTGGCTCAATCCCAGGAAAATGACAGTGATTTAATTGCCATGGGATGCTATAAAAAGGGAGGTTGTCAATGGGAAGATGCCGTCAACCTTCCTCAAAAGGTCGCCAATAATGCATCATGTTCGGTTCTTGTTATTAAAGAAGAGAAAAAAATACGCAAAATTTCCTGTTGTCTGGACCAGGAGAATATCAGTCAGAAATCGATTGAAATGATCAACCAGATGGTGACTCTGTATCAAACCGAATTGGAGATTGTTGGTCTGACAGACGGAACAGCACTGAAGCCCATGGTTGAGAAAAATTTGAATGCCATTTTGAAATATTATAACGCTCGACAAATCAAGGCCTGGATTAAACTGGTGGACGCTGCTTCATTGGCATCATTCATATCACAAGAAGCCAGGCGATCAATGATGGCGTTATGGATGGGGGAACACTCTTTGCTGTCCAAAATGTTCTCCAGAGGTAATGTGGAAAAACTTATTCAAGGGAGTGAATCTTCAGTACTGTTGCTGAGATAATCGTCAAGAACACCCATTAATACAGTTTTTTTAGGTGTAATGCCAAGAATACTTCCATGCGAATTTCAGAATCCATAATTCGGTCTCCAGCGCTAACTGTTATTGTTGGATTTGCACTTTTTATTTTTATCGGGACAATCCTGCTGATGTTTCCTGCCGCGTCCACGCATGAACACCTTGGATTTGTAAACGCACTTTTTACTTCGACCTCCGCAGTTTGTGTTACCGGTCTAACGGTTGTAGATACAGGGAACGCCTTTAGCCCGTTCGGGCAGCTTATCCTCCTGATCCTGATTCAGGCCGGAGGTCTGGGCATCATGACCATGTCGACGCTGTTCGTCATGTTAATGGGCCGGAGACCCGGTCTTGCCGGGCAAATCATGGTCCAGGATACGTTCACTCATTCAAGAGAGCGAAATGTTTTTTCTATTCTTAAGGATGTTGTTCTCTTTACTTGTGTGATCGAAGGGTTGGGGATGATCCTGATGTTTTTCTGTTTTTTTTCAGGAAATAATATTAAGCAGGCGCTGTTTTTATCGATATTTCATTCAATCAGCGCTTTCTGTAATGCAGGATTTTCCGTATTTCCGGACAGCTTCATTGGATATCAGGAAAATTGGCTTTTAAATCTGACACTTTGTTTTTTAATTATATCCGGCGGTATCGGCTTTTTAGTATTGTCTGAGCTTAAAATGAAGTTTTCCTTCAAATATCGATTCTGGTCTCGACTCAGCCTTCATTCAAAGCTCGTACTATCGACCACAGCCGTTTTGCTCGTCGTAGGTACGTTTTTGATCATCACCATGGAGTGGCACAATACGCTTTCATCCCTCTCTGTTGAAGGTCGGTTTCTATCTGCTTTTTTTCAATCGGTTACTTCCAGGACTGCCGGATTCAACACATTATCCATTGGCAATATGACCAACGAAACGCTTTTCTTCATTATTTTACTCATGTTCATCGGCGCATCGCCAGGTTCGTGCGGAGGCGGTATTAAAACCACTAGCCTGGCGACGATGGCCATACTTGGGACATCGCGTTTTCGCGGTCATAAACATCCTCAATTGTTTAACCGTACGATCTCAGACGCAAGTGTCGGCAAGGCAACCAGCGTAATAATGCTCAGTATGATTGTGGTATGCGTCGGCACCATGCTCCTTTTAATGACAGAGATTGGAGAGACGGCCCATCCGCAAAGTCGAGGAAAATTTTTAGAATTGCTTTTTGAGGTGGTCAGCGCTTTCGGTACGGTGGGACTTTCCACAGGGATAACCGCAAAGCTTTCGGTGATGGGTAAAATAATCCTTTCCGCTATCATGTTTGTGGGACGTCTGGGGCCGTTAGTCATCGGTGTGGCCGTAAGCCGCAAGGTTGTGTCACGCTATCGATATGCAGAAGAAACCATCATGGTGGGATGAGGTACAAGATGAAACAGTTTGCTGTTATTGGACTTGGGAATTTTGGTTATTATCTAGCGACGAACCTTTATAAAAAAAAACACGATGTGTTGGCCATCGATAAAGATCCCAATCGAGTTCAGGAAATTAAAGACAAAGTGACCCAGGCAGTGGTGGCGGATGCTACTGATATAATGACGCTGGAGACCCTGGGGATAAAACAGATGGACGCCGCTGTCGTCTGCGTCGGTTCGGTTCTTAGTGATTCAATCCTTACTACCCTCAATCTCAAGGATATTGGTGTTAAACGAGTGTTGGCAAAATCTGTTTCAGAGTCACATGGCCGAGTCTTACATAAAATCGGAGCGTCGGAAGTTTTTTTCCCGGAAAAGGACATGGCCAATTCGTTGGCCGAACGGCTTCATAATCCGAACATTCTTGATTATCTGCCATTTCTAGAGGGACACTCCATTATTGAGTTGATACCACCCAAAGGTCTTGTCGGTAAAACATTGAAAGCACTCAACCTCATAAATCGCTATGGTGTTCAGGTCTTGGCAATAAAGGGAATGGCCCAGAATCAGTTAAGTATGATTCCAACCGGGGAATATGTTTTGAAAGATGGAGACATTCTGATTCTGCTGGGACCCAATGATAAACTCGATTTGTTGCGTGAAAAAGAAAAATGATGGCGCAATGCTTTCATTGTTTACACAATATTATTGAGAGAGAGATTTAACGGCCTGAGCGATGTTGTGGCTAAAGGTGGCGATTAATCGGCTGTGAGCAGCCACAAGTGCTGAATAGGTGGTCTCGTTAACGGATTCGGTGTATTGTGATTTTTTTGTCAACAGGACGGATTTTTCAGATACATCAACAATAGCCCATTGGGTGACCAGAGTGGCTTTATCGCCGAGTTTACCATCCATCCAAACGATTTTAATGTCTATTTGGTAATCAATACGGGAAGATTTTTTCCAGGGGAAGGTGACAACATCCGCTGTGCAGATCAATCGGGATATGTTCTCAGCGAGAACACGAGCAATATTGTCTTTTAATGGCTCTGCCCAGTTATCAAGCTCAGCGAGTTTGAGTTCATTGGGATTGACACGTGTCACGATTTGGGGTCGATCAAGATACGCCGGCAGATGAAGAGGACCAATACCTATTGTCTTGCATTTCTTCCCTTTTAGATCCTGTTTCTCAACCGCAGGGCGTGCCAGCGGGCTTAAAATGTAGAATTTTGTTGTTGTACTCGGTCTTAGTGCACAACTTCCCAAGATCAAAAAAGCAACAACCCATACGATGGTTATCAGAACCACGCCATATTTTTTCATGGTTTTCACCTATTGTTCCCCTTGTCCACCGTTTTTCCCCAGAACAGGGTTTCAGGATGCCTGTTAAGATAATCCGCCAGGTTACGTATGGATCTTGCCGCAGATGAAAATTCTTTTAGCGATCTTGTCAGTTCCACTGCTGGAACGGCGTCTTCACCGACCACGTCCTCAATGGCCTGAAATGTCTTATCTGCTTGTTTCGATGCTTCGGTAACCACTTTTACAAGTTCCTGGACGTTAGATGCCAGAGGGTCAATCTGCCGGTCCAAATTTTGGGCAAGTTTGCTATAGGTCTCCAGAACTGCATCTAATTTTTTTATTAGGGGTTGAATTTGTTTATTTGCTTTGTAAGAAAACTGTCTTGCATCTTCCATGGCCAGCTTCATGGATTTCAGGATCTCTTGTATTTCAGGTGAGTTCAACAGGGTACCTATTCGATTCAGCAAAGACGTTAGCTTATCAATAATTTCCTCAAGAGGAAGATTTTCTAGTGTCTTTGTAAATTTTTCAAACGTGGAAGGAATTGTCGGGATCTCTTGACATTGGTCGTTTCCTCCAAAAAGTACGCCTTTTTCTTCCGGCTTAAAATCGAGTTCTATTTGCAACTGGCCGGTGACCACGCTTTGTAATCCAAGCTGTGCTCTTAGACCCTGTTTTATAAGTTGATTGCAATACTCATATGTTTCTTTAGATCCACGGGTCTCCTTGGTAAGAGATTGTTTGATTTTACCTGATGTCAGCTCAATGATGACTTGAATGTAAAAGGATGAATTCAAGGGATCTTCTACCACGGAAATATCTTTCACTTCACCGATTTTGACACCCAGAAAAACAACAGGGGCTCCCACATTCAAGCCTTTCACAGAGTCTTTAAAAAATAACACAAATTTGTATCTTTCCTTCAGAAAGTCTCCGGAGCCAAAGATGAGAACGGCGGTGACCACCAAAGCCAACGCACTTACGACAAAAATACCGATAACGGTTTTACTGGTTCTTTTACTCAAGGTATAGGTCCTTTCGTGTTTCCCCTCATAAGGAAATTCAGTACTTTTGGATCTCGGGAATTTTCAAGCAACATCCTGGGATTTCCTTCGGCAATCATCGTTTTGGTTTCCGGGTCTAAAAATATCGAGTTGTTGCCGATGGCGAAGATGCTTGCCAGTTCATGGGTTACAACGACAATGGTTGATCCGAGGCTGTCTTTTAATTCCCAAATAAGGTCATCCAGCCTTTTTGCACTGACAGGGTCCAGACCTGCTGACGGCTCATCAAAAAACAGAATTTCCGGATCCAAGGCAATGGCACGCGCCAGAGCAGCCCGTTTGCGCATGCCGCCGCTGATCTCTGAAGGATAAAAGTCTTCAAATCCAGCAAGGCCTACCATGGAAAGTTTCAAAGACACCAGTTCGCGAATCTCGCGGTGGTCCAATACCGTGTATTCCTCAAGCGGAAAGGCTACATTTTCAGCCAGGGTCATGGAACTCCAAAGTGCACCATATTGATAAAGAATTCCGGTATGTTTCATTATATTCTTTCTGTCGGAAAGGTCTGCCTCCCAAAAGCTCAAATCATCATAAAAAACCTGTCCCTTTGCCGGTTCCTTAAGTCCCACCATTATTTTCATGAGAGTGCTTTTCCCACAGCCGCTGCCCCCCATAATAATAAAAATATCGCCACGATTTATTGTAAAGTTCAGATCTTTCATTAGCACAAAGCTGCCATAGGCCATGGTTAGGTTGCGAACAGTGATGTATGGATCGGTTTTCATAGTTTGTTGAAGGTCAGACATTTTATCTTGTTTTGAAAAACCTGGTCCTTTG
>Ga0307425_1001520_pt1 | contig 13793 bp, 10 predicted proteins | sample SalMarWE160330MG_FD_202152 | JGI IMG/M metagenome (GOLD analysis project Ga0307425, IMG submission 202152) | Salt marsh sediment microbial communities from the Plum Island Ecosystem LTER, Massachusetts, United States - WE1603-30 | ecosystem: Environmental > Aquatic > Marine > Intertidal zone >... | reverse complement strand
GTGCCGGAGTAGGATCCATGAGTGTTTTGGACGCAGCCTCGACAACGTCTGCAAGCATTACAAGCCCGGCCTCCTTTGTCTGAGGCTTGGGCCCGGGGTAGCGGAAATCCTCTTCCTTTCCCTGAAGGTATTTTCCACCCTTCTTCTCCCCCTGCTTTTTGGACTTCTCGTAAAAAAACGTAATCAGCGATGTCCCGTGATGCTGCCTGATAATATCAATAATTTCCTTTCCCAATTTATGTTCCTTTGCCAACTCAACGCCATCTTTGACATGAGAAATGAGTACCAGGCTGCTCATGGAAGGAGCCAATTTCTCATGCTTGTTTTCCCGGTCTCTCTGATTCTCGACAAAATAAAGAGGCTTTTTTACCTTTCCTATATCATGATAATAGGCGGCCACTTTTGCAAGAAGCGGATTGGCATTGACCGCCCGGGCCGACGCCTCTACCATGTTACTCACAATAACGCTGTGATGATAGGAGCCCGGGGCCTGGACCATAAGTTCCCTCAAAAGAGGCTTATCCAGATTAGCCAACTCAAGGAGTTTAATATCCGTGGTGTAGCTAAAAGACATTTCGATCAGGGGCAGAATTCCAGTAGCCACAACTCCAACGAAAACTCCGCCGATTAGGGCTGAACAAAATGCTATAAGAGCGTCCAAGGTAAAAAATGAACCGAATAAGGCTTCTATAGAAAGGGCCAGGATCATGTTACATACACTTACTTTTAATCCGGCCTTTATAAGAGCGCTCCCTTCTCTATATCGTCTGACACCGTATGCCGCCACGATAGAACTGATAAAGAAATAGACAAAGAATTCCACCCGACCGTCCACAACAAGACAGGCTAAAACCGAAATGATGAGAGAAAAACTTGCTGCCACGCCCATTCCATGGAAGATGGATATAAGCATGGCGCCGCTCGCAACCGGTACGGCAAATAGCAAGGCCTTCGGGGAAAAAAAATGAAAGCCTCTCGCAATTTCGAAGGCTACGGAATTAAAGGCGATGACTACCAAAAATATAAGCAAAAGGGTGACTGCATTAAAAAGGAGGTCTTTTACCTCGGGACCGGATGATTGATTGCTGAACAGACCAACAAAGTACATGCACGAAAGAAGAAAGGCGATAAGAATTGCCATCGCAGGGACCCTGCCTAACATCTCTTTCTGTTTTAGGAACTTGTATTGCTCGGAAAGTTTGAGAAGATGCTCGGGCGCAATCCTTTCACCCTCCCTGATAAGCATTTCACCTTTTTTCACTTTGAAATAAAAGGGCTTAACCGATTTACGGGCATCCTCTTTTCTTAAGGCAGTTTCCCTTTTGTTAAAGGTAAGATTTGGTTTGATCAGGGCAGCAGCTAATTCCAATGACGCCTTGGCAAGTTCTTTGGACTTTATTCTCCTGGTCAAGACCTTGCCCCTCCCATTTATAAACTCCCCGGCGGTCTTGAGATCGTGGAATCGTTCAAGATCAAGGACTTTATCTTCTTTCCCATCGTGGATATTATGCAGGATAATCCCTTTGCCACTCTGGTTCATCAGCATCATCTTGTTGCCGACAACCCCGCTGTGAAAAAGATCAGTGACCACTCCGATCACTACTTCTTCCGCTTCAGGGGAAAAATCATTTCTGATGAAGATGTCGATAAGCGTTTCGTTGTAAGGAATATCAAGGATTTCAAAAAAACGGCTCTTGAAGGCATTTTCAGCCTCCAAATGATCGCTGAGACCTTTTTCAGATGTTACAGAACTACTGTCGTAGGAGTAGGAAAGATCGAGAGATTTGGCTAAATACTCGCTCCCTGCTTCAAAGGCCTCTTTTATTTTAGAAACAACATCAGTTGAGGTCGGGTCAAAATCGTATACTGATAAAACAACTCTGACAGCCTCCTGCCTGTCTTTCTCAGTCAGTTCAAGGTTTTCAACAAGAAATTCCCGAGAGGCTTTGATATCACGGTCAGCCACATCCCCTAACTTATATGCCTTGGGAGGGGTCAAGATGCTTGGAAATAGGAGGATTGAAATGATCATGCTCAGGCTGAGCAGTATATACCACCTCTTCGCCTCAGGGCGGAACCAGACAAGAGCATTGTCTCGCCTTTTCCTTCCGGAAGAGGCGGCTTTTCTTTCCCTTTTCCCTGATGCTTTTTTTCTATTAAGGGATTTCAATTTAGACTTATCCAATTTATTCGCTGGTATAACAGAGATACACAGCCTTAGGCTTGCTTCAGTCTATCAATCTTTTCATAGGCATCAATGATTTTTTGGACCAACCGGTGCCTTATAACATCTTCCCTTGAAAAATAGACAAACCGGATACCTTTGATTTCCTCTAAGATCTCCTTAGCTTCTATAAGGCCGGAGATTTTTCCCTTTGGAAGATCTGTCTGGGTAACATCTCCCGTAATAACGGCCTTGGAGCTGAAACCGAGACGCGTCAAAAACATCTTCATCTGCTCTGGGGTAGCATTCTGGGCCTCGTCCAAGATTACAAATGAATCGTTAAGAGTCCTCCCCCTCATAAAGGCGAGTGGCGCTACTTCTATCACTCCCTGTTCAAGCAGGTTAGATGCGTTTTCAAAGGGCATCATATCATGGAGGGCGTCGTACAATGGCCGGAGGTAGGGATTCACCTTTTCATAAAGATCGCCAGGCAAAAAACCTAAGTGTTCGCCAGCCTCCACCGCAGGTCTTGCCAAGACAACCCTGTTTACCTCCTTTTTAACCAAGGACGATATAGCCATAGCCATGGCGAGATAGGTCTTTCCAGTCCCGGCCGGACCAATTCCAAATACAATATCAAACTTCTTTATACTATCAATATATTTTTTCTGATTGATTGTTTTAGGTGTTATTATTTCCTTTCTGGATGAGATATAGACCTCTTCCTTGAATATTCCTTTCAGGTCAGCCGACCGGTCCCCGCTCAGGATCCTGACCGCGTATTCCACATCATTAGGATAGAGCGGGTAATCGGCCTCCAAGAGTCCATAGAGCTGGTTCAGGACTTTCTCTGCTAATTCGACTTCCCAATCTCCACCTTTGAGCAGCACCACATTTCCCCTGAGATTCAGAGAAACCCCGATCTTTTTTTCTAACAATCCAAGATGCGTGTTCTGCTCTCCGCACAAGCTTCGCATCAATTCGTTGTCCGGAAAACTGATTTTCTTGCTGACAACCGTGTCATCTCTAACTGCAGGTTTATCCAAAATAAGTGCCTAAACTGAGCTAAAATGCCTAACCTGGCAAAGCCGGAACCAAACAGATCTCGCGCAAAGACGCAAAGCCGCAAAGGGCAAAAACGTATCATTCTGCCCACTATGGCTATATGAAAAATCTTTCGCAAACATAATTTGATTTGAATAAATTAGGTACTAAATTTCCAAATTAGCAATTCCCAAATTCCTAAATCCATGTAAAAAGGACTTTTTACGTGGGCGTCATACTTGAACCACAATACGTCTTTCGCGAGGTCTATTATCAAAATCAAGGAGCACAATTTGTTGCCACATGCCCAAGGTCATTTTGCCCTCAACAATCGGTATATGTAACGATGCCCCAAAAATGGCCGCACGGACATGGGAGTAACCGTTTCCGTCGCCCCACCTCTCATTATGCTCGTAATATATATCCTCCGGGGCCATTTTTTCTATCGCCTTTTTCAGATCGTTTATGACTCCGCTTTCAAACTCAATGGTGGTAAGGGCGGCAGTAGACCCGGGGATAAAGAGGGTAACCGCCCCGTCTTGCACATTCGACTTTCCGATCTCACCCATAACCTGATGCGTTACATCAATAACGTCAGTCTTTCCGGTGGTTTGTACCATAATTCGGGATATATGCACAGACATCTATTTGTCTCCGGCCTTCCAATAGGATTGAAGATTGTATAAAAACATGGAAATAGGGGAACCTGAAACCTATACCATAGCCCCCTGTTTTCATGCAACAAAAAGCGGTATTGGCCACGAATTGACGATTCGATATTGGATATTTAGGGATTTAGGCAGTTCCCGATTAGATCTTGTTATAGAGAACTAAGAAATATTTGCTTAGATCTTAGCTTCTTAGCACCTTTGGTTACCTCGCCCGTAGCTTCGGAAAATGGTACTGGGGCGTGAAACCTTTTCGATTTCGCTCTATCCGGGGTAGCATCTACTGGAACATAAAACGTCTCATGCTGATATTCATAAGTATCCCCATGGCCGCCATGGTTGAAATCAAAGATGACCCGCCGTAGCTGAAAAGGAGAAGGGGAATTCCAACCACCGGCAGGAGCCCAGTAACCATCCCTACGTTTATTACGACCTGCCAGAAGACAATGGTTACGATGCCAACAGCCACTATAGAACCAAACGTATCCTTTGAACTTTTTGCTATATTGAGGCCCCACAAAATTATAAAGAGGTAAGTGAGAAGAAGGACAGCCGATCCTATCAGACCCCACTCCTCGGCTAATACTGAAAAGGCAAAATCGGTGTGTTGCTCAGGCAAAAAGTGCAGCCGGGTCTGCGTCCCTTTTAAAAAACCTTTTCCCCAAAACTGCCCGGAACCTATAGCGATTTTGGACTGATTGACGTGGTATCCGGCTCCTAATGGATCCATACCGGGGCTGAGAAATGAGAGAACTCGTTTTTGCTGATATTCCTTGAGTCCAAACCAGATCAAAGGAGCCGCCAAAAAAGAGGAACACAAAAAAATAACTAACGATTTCCAATATACCTTGACAATTAGAATCATAGAGATAGATATCATCCCCAGAAAAAGGGCAGTACCGAGGTCAGGTTCTTTCAGAATAAGGAAGCAGGGAATCGCGGTGAGTACAAATGGCTGCCAGAGGTCCCTCAATCGATATTCCCTGTTCTCGCCCCTCTCACTGAAAAACTTCGCCAAGACCAGCACGATGGCGATCTTTGCCAATTCCGACGGTTGGAAAGAAATCGGCCCCAAACTCAGCCATCGTTGAGACCCCGACATCACCTTTCCCACAATTAGGACCAAAATGAGAAGGGCTATGGCAAAGAAATAGAGTGGGTAGGCTAATCGTTCCAATAGATAATAATTAAAAGTGGTCATCAGGAAAAAAACAGTAAATCCAATCAAAAACCAATAAATCTGTTTGGTAAAGATCTCTAATCCTCCCAGATCCCGGATCGGATAAGTAGCGCTATAGAGATTAAGGATACTGATCCCCGCCTCGAACAACAGCAGCAGGAGCAAAACCCAGTCAAAATTCTGAATCAATCTTCGATCAAGCATGTTTTTTCAAATGAGAGTTTAAGTGGTTAAGTATCCAGAATCCAGCATCCAGTTTCAAATCACAACGGGACCTGAAGATAGGCCTTTATCAACTCCTTGGCGATTGGAGCAGCAGCGCTTCCTCCGTGCCCGCCATGCTCAATAAGGACCGCCACTGCAATCTTGGGCGTATCTGCCGGCGCAACAGCAACAAACCAGGCATGGTCCCGGAATTTCCAGGGGATTTCAGATCCACTTTTTTTCTCCTTTTCCTTCTTAAGGGCTACTACCTGTGCTGTTCCCGTTTTTCCTGCAACTGCAAGCCCCTTTATCCTCGCCTTCGAACCGGTACCATGGGGTTGGTTAACAGCACCTATAAGTGCATTTCTTGCAAGATCCAGATATTCCTGCCTAATTCCCGCATTTCTGGGTGACTGCGGCGAAGATTCAAAGAGGCTCTTCCCCCCGGTTTTCCTAACCCACTTGGTCACCTGGGGCGTGAATATACGGCCTCCGTTAAAAACAGCTGAAATAAGGGTGGCAATCTGTATGGGGGTTGTCAGTACAAAGCTCTGCCCGATAGAAGTGGAGATGGTCTCCCCGGCCTGCCAGGGGACACCCCATCTTCTTAATTTCCATTCGCTTGTGGGGATCAAACCACCCTTTTCGTGGTCCAGATTTATACCGGTCTTATTTCCCAAGCCTAAGCGCCTCGCATATTCGGCGATCTTGTCGACACCCAGCCTTCTCCCCACATTATAAAAATACACATCACAGGATTCCATCAAGGCCCTGTGAAGGTTTACCTTCCCGTGCCCGTATTTCTTCCAGCAACGGTATCTCTGTTTTCCTAAGGTAAAAGTGCCATTACAAAAGATCTCTTCTTCCGGGGTAATAACCCCCTCCTCGAGCCCTGCTAAAGCAACCACGATCTTAAAAATCGATGCAGGGGGATATTGACCGGTCAGAGCTCTGTTTTGAAGAGGAAAATCCTTTGATGAAACAATATTTTGCCAGGTTCTTCGGTCAATCCCTTGAATAAACAGATTGGAGTCATAAGAGGGGCTGCTTGCCAACGCCAGAACTTCCCCATTCGAGGGATCCATGGCCACAATCGCTCCGTGCTTCCCGTGGAGTAATTCTTCAGCTAACATCTGTAAATCTTTGTCAATTGTCAAACATATGTTCGCTCCCGAAACAGAAGCCCTGCGCGAAATAACCTCTATTCTTCGGCCGACAGCATCTACCTCTACCTGTTCACCACCGCGAACACCGTTTAATAAGGTCTGCCATTTTCTCTCCACACCCGTTTTTCCGATCAAATCACCTGATTTGTTATCCCGGAACTGCCCGCCCCTCAATTGATCTTCGCTGATTTCACCCAAGTAACCGAGAACGTGGGACCCGAGGCCTTCATAGAAATAGTGCCGCTCCGGTCTGACCTTGATCATAACACCAGGCAAGTCAAAACTATGAGTCTCTATCTTGGCAAGCTCATCACGGGATATGCCCTTTTTGAGACACACCGGCTTAAAGGGATACCCGCAGGCCGCTTTATCCAGAATCCGCCCTGCATGCTTCGAATCGAGATCTGCGAATAAGCTCAATCTTTTCAACAATTGAGGCCGGTCTTGAACTTCCTCTGGAATTACATAAAGGTCGTACGATGGCCGGTTGTCCACGAGCACTCTACCCTTTCTATCAAAAATCATTCCCCTGAAAGGTGCAATAACGTGAAGACGGATACGATTATGCTCAGATTTGGCCCGGTAGGCTGACCCGTTTACAATCTGCAGAAACCACAGCCTCAAAATTAAAATGCCAAATACGATCAAGACAAATATCATCGCGATTTTCAGTTGTTTGCCGAAAACCTCTGAAGATACAGGATCGAAATTTGATGTTTTCAACACCTTGATCTTATCCTTTAAAGTGCTAATAATCATTCAGATGCTTGAGGATTTCGAAAAAGAACCTTTTACTATGGTACGTCAACCCTACAGCTCTTCAGAAATAGGGGTGTCAGCTTCTCTTCCGGAAATACCCATCAACCAATTGAAAAAGATGAAAAAAATCGGGGTAATTAGACCGGTGCCTATTATAGAAATTGCTGAAGCACTGAGGAATGACTTTGAAAAAATGATACTGTTGGAAAAAAGAGAAAGAACAGTTAAAAATACAATATACTTAAAAAAAATTACTAACGTTACTATCATTATCTGCCCTTTGGCGCTTTGGAGGTTAAAAAACAGCGAACCTAAATATATCCCCAAAAAAACACTTAGATAGAGAAAGGTAAAAAGGCCGTTCAAACCGCTGGAGAAGATGTCGATCAAGAGCCCCTGCCCCAACGCGAAGGCGCCTGCCTGCATTCGACCAAAGGACAGAAAGAGATAGGCCGTTAAGATGGTCAAGAGGTCCAGGTTAAAAATACTCACACCCCAGGGATCGAACCAGATCCCCTTCAATAGTGTAAATGAAACCCCAAACAACCATGCGGCAAGACAAAAGCTTAGTTTTCTCCTTTCTTGTGATGTGACTATCTTTTCTCCTTCCCGGCCTTGACAACTCTTCAAATGTTTAAATATAGAACTACAGCTAAGAAATCTCATCCCGTCGCAGGACTCACTTTAGTTCATTTTAGCCACTCCCTTGCCCACTGCTATTTGCGGTTTGTATGACAAGGACCTCTTCTAACTTGGAGAAATCAACAGACGGCGTGACCTCAATCTCCTTGAAAAAGTCCCCAGATACCTCTTTCACTCTCGATATCCTTCCTACCGGGAGTCCTTTTGGGAAAATGCCTCCCAGCCCTGAGGTAATGACCATCTCCCCAACAACAGCATCGCTGGATTTCGCCATATAATCCATTTTACAAACATCCGTCGACAATCCTTTCACCATCCCCCGATCACGGGACTGTTGCGTCAGACAGTCGACAGCGCTGTTCTGATCGATAATTAACAAGACCTTGGCGTAGTCAGTTGAAATAGAAACGATTCTTCCCACCACACCTGACGCATTCACCACCGGCATGTCCCACTTCAGTCCGGCACTTTTCCCCTTATCGATAATTATTGATTTGAACCATCCGGTTGGGTCCAGTCCTATAACTTGAGCCGCAACAACCGGTCGCCGAATGACCTCCTTAAATTGGAGAAGTTTCCGGAGTCTTTCATGGGTAGCCAACAATTCTTTGTATCGGCTATTTTCCCTTCTGAAGGAGTTGATCTCATGCTGCAACCGGGTGTTTTCATGACGGACATCTATCAGGCAGAAATAGTTTAACCAGAAATCCCTTGTGAAGTTTATGGTTAGTTTGATGAGTTTTTGGAAGGGAGCGGAAATTTCTACAACTAATTGCTCTACGGGATTCCACGGTTGTCTGAGACCGGAAGTTGAAGACAGCAAAAGCAGCACAAAACAGATAAAAAAAACCGATATCCATATTTTACGGAAGTATTTTTCACCTTTCAATGATAGAACCTTGCTCCAGGTTATTCTACAGAGATCGTCAAATAGTTAGTGCCTGAACGAAAACTGTCTTTTTCGCCCATATCTGTGTCAGACTCAAATTTTAATCCTCGAAATACTCAATGTATTCCTGCGGTTAAAATTTTCGTCTTCCTTGATCTGAACGAAAAATCCAAGTTTTCGTTCGGACACTAGTTACGTCCCGTCTTCTATTGGGCGGGACTTAACCACTTAACCAGGTCTGAATTAAGTTCATAAAAGAAAAAGCCCAGCCTCTTGCGTTGCTACCTGATTGTAACCTCTTTAAGCATCGAAATGTTATCAAGCGCCATCCCGGAACCGAGAACAACAGTGGAAAGAGGGTCTTCGGTGATAGTTATAGGAAGCTTCGTCTCTTCTCTCAGCAGCACATCCAGGTTCTTCAACAATGCCCCGCCCCCGGCCAAGACAATCCCGGTATCCACAATATCCGCAGCGAGTTCAGGAGGAGTCTGTTCCAGGGCAATCCGGACAGTTTCTACTATTGTCTCGATTTGCTCTGAGATAGCTTGCCTCACTTCGTCTGAGTCTATCGTCAGGATCTTTGGAATCCCAGTCACCAGATCCCGACCCTTAACATCGATGGTCTCAACCTGGTCGCTCGGATAGGCGCTGCCAATGCCGGTCTTTATAAGCTCTGCAGTGGTAATTCCGATCAAAAGATTATATTTTCTCTTGACATACTGCAGTATTGCCTCGTCCATTTTGTCTCCGCCAACCCTCACGGATTTACTGTAAACAATGCCGGCAAGGGATATGACCGCGACTTCCGTAGTGCCTCCTCCAATGTCAACAACCATATTGCTTGTGGGTTCGGTAATGGGCAATCCTGCGCCAATGGCGGCTGCCATCGGTTCTTCGATTAGAAAAACCTCTCTGGCCCCGGCAGACTCCGCAGATTCCCGGACGGCCCTTTTCTCAACCTGGGTAATACCACTCGGGACACAAATGATGATTCGAGGTCTTACAAACGTCCTTCTGTTGTGTGCCTGTCTTATAAAATGACGAAGCATGGCCTCTGTAATCTCAAAATCCGCAATCACACCGTCCTTCATCGGCCGTATGGCCACGATGTTGCCTGGGGTCCGGCCTAACATCATTTTGGCCTCTTTGCCCACTGACAACACCTTGCTGCCGCCACGCCCGTTCTTCCTCACTGCTACTACGGAGGGCTCGCTTAGAACAATCCCCTTCCCTTTCATGTATACAAGGGTATTGGCGGTACCGAGATCTATCGCTAAATCATTTGAGAATAAGCCCAAAATAGGATCAAGAAGCATCGATTTCTCCTTTTAACTTGATTGGGATTTACAAATTTTAAACCGGAAAAACCCGGCATATTTCGAGTTTCCGCAACAGCGCCAAGCGGGATACATCAACGTCCAAAATGTGAAGTTACTTTTGAGTGAACAGTTATAATAAATATATGAGTTGCTGCAAATTATCAATTAGAAAATACCAAGGGCGCAAGACCCCGGCATTCCTGCCGATGATGCATCTAAATAATTTTGATATGGCAGAGTTCTATAATTTAGCTTGACAACCTGCTCTGTCTATAGTTATACTATAAAATTCATAAAAGCTACACAAAGGAATTACATCATGAAGAGAACTTATCAACCCAGCAAAATCAAGAGAGCGAGGACCCATGGTTTTAGGGCGAGGATGCGTACTAAAGGCGGAATAAACATCCTAAAGAGAAGGAGGGCTAAGGGGCGAAAACGATTGGCAGTATAAGACACCCTCAAGCCTGGCCGAGTTCCTCAGACTATATGACACCTTATTTCTTCTCCAAAAAAAAAAGATTATTGAATCGAACTGATTTTGTCAATCTAAATCGATCGGGTAAGCGTCGTCATACGAAACATTTTGTTGTCATTATCAAGCAGAACGGGCTGGGTATAGCAAGATTGGGGATTACTGTTAGTAAAAAGGCGGGCAACGCGGTCAAAAGAAATAGGGTCAAACGACTAATCAGAGAATTCTTTAGACTCAACAACTCGAAAACCCCCCAAGGCTACGATATCGTCGTCAAAGCAAAGAAGGATGCCAGCTATTTGGATCTCTGGAAAACAAAAGACGAACTTGGAGCAATCTTTTTCAAAAAAAAGTTCAGTTTATAGGCTTAGATATATACCTGTCGTATTGATATCTATATATCAGCATTTTATTTCGCCTTTTTGGCCTCCTTCCTGTCGTTTTTATCCCACATGCTCAACGTATGCCCGCCATGCTTTCAAAAAGTACGGGATCTTAAGGGGGGGATGGTTGACTCTTGTCAGGATTTCCAAATGCAATCCTTTTCATCCTGGAGGATATGACCCACTCCAATGATGCACAGCACTTGTTTAGGACTCAGCAAAATGCATCTATGGCTCCAGGCCTCGCTAAATCGTCGAGCGGTTGTCATTATTTATTTTTGTGCCTTTTACCTAATCCCGCTTCCGTAGAGTTGAGGCCGGGACCGAAACATCAGGACTAAACGCCTAAGATGGACAAAAGAACAATATTAGCTTTCGCTTTATCATTTATAGTGCTCGTTGGGTGGTCGCTCTTTTTCGGGCCAAAACAGGAACAAGCGCCAACAGGGAAGAATGTTTCACCTAATCAAGCTCCCAAAGAATCCTTAGAGACCCAAAAGGCTCCTGCCTTGAGTCATTCTGCGCGACTTCCCGGGACAAAGGAAATGCCAATTGAGGCTATCCCCATACCAGATGAAAAAAAGATAGAAATCGATACTCCTTTATACAAGGCTATCTTCAGCAATGTGGGTCCGACCATAAGGAGCTTTAAACTAAAAAAGTATCGTCAAACCACTGACCCCGACTCTCCCCTGGTCGACCTTGTAAACTTTAAAAAGGAGATGGGCGATCCCTTGCTCTTTACCTTTGACAATCATTCAGCAGACAAAAAGGGGGAAACGGTTTTTCAGGTTGATCGAGACTTTATACAGGTTGGTCCGGACTCCTCCCCGCAGGATATCGTTTTCCGGGCCGCAACCAAAGACGGTCTTTCTATGACTCAAACCTTCCGTTTCTATCCGGACCGATACGAGATTGATCTAAGTATAGATGTAGCCAACCGGTCCTCAGAACCGGTGGAGGGAGCCTTTAAGGCAAACCTGAGGGCCATGCCTCCCCAAGGCAAGGGAGGCTACTATGCCTACGTAGGGTTTGCCTTGCTTCTGAATAAAAAACTGGAAGAGGTCGAGGTCAAAGACCCATCGGATGAACAGACAGTCATGGGCCAAATGGGTTGGGTTGCCTATGAGGACAATTACTTCATGTCGGCTATCGTTCCGGATCTTCCCTCCAAAGGGGTTTTTACCGGACGTCATTTATCGTCGGGGATACTGGAAGGCACCTACCTCCTGCCATCTGTTTCCATAAATCCTTCTGAGCTGAAGTCTTCACGATATGAACTCTATTGGGGGCCCCGTGACTTGGAGATACTGAAAAAGTTCGGCAAGGACCTCGATCAGGCCATCAATTTTGGGTGGACAGATATTATCGCAAAACCCCTCCTCTATATTCTGCGCTTTTTCTACGAATACATTCACAACTATGGTGTATCTATCATTCTCCTGACGATCTTGGTCAAAGCCCTATTCTGGCCGCTGACCCACAAAAGTTATAAATCGATGAAGGAGATGCAGAAACTCCAACCCAGGATGGCCAAGCTCAGGGAGAAGTATAAGGGCGACAAACAAAAATTAAACCAGGAGATGATGGCCTTATACAAGACCTATAAGGTTAACCCCATGGGTGGATGTCTCCCCATGGTTATTCAGATCCCGGTGTTTTTTGCACTCTACAGGGTCTTGGGAAACTGCATTGAGCTTCGGCATGCGCCGTTTATGCTGTGGATAAACGACCTCTCGGCCCCCGGGCGATTGTTTCACTTTGCCTTTAAGATCCCGTTTATGTCTCCGCCCTATGGAATTCCCGTTTTGACCCTCTTGATGGGCGCATCTATGTTCTTACAGCAAAAAATGACGCCTACTCCGGGCGATCCCACTCAGGCCAAAATTATGATGTTTTTACCCATTATTTTTACGTTTATGTTTATCAACTTCCCTTCCGGTCTTGTTCTTTACTGGCTAATTAACAATATCCTTTCTATAGGCCAACAGTACCGAATTCACAAGAAACCGGCATAATATCTGGAGGACAATCATGGAAACCTATGAATTTGAAGGAAAAAACGATGAGGACGCCATTGAAAATGCGTGCCGCCAACTCAATCTTTCGAGAGAGGCGTTCGATATCGAGATCGTTGAACCTGGATCAACAGGGATTTTTGGCTTAGTAGGCGGCAGAAAAGCCAAGATCAGAGTCTCTTTTGCCAAAAAGGAACCCGAACTACCCGAGGAGGAAATGGGAATTGCTGTTGTAAAAGAGGTATCATTATCAGGAGAAGAAAACGGTGTTGCCGTTGCAAAAGAGGCGTTGGAAAATATCCTGGCCCTCATCCCTATGGAAGGAATCTCGGTCCTCGCTCAACAGGTTGATGGCACAATAAATCTGAGCATTGAGGGAGATAAATCCGGCCTTCTAATAGGAAGGAAAGGGAGGACTCTGGATGCCCTTCAGTTTATAGTAAATAAGATCGTAAACAAATCGCTCGAAAAAAGGACCCGCGTCCTTGTCGATTCGGAGAACTATCGTCAGAGGAGGGAAGATTTCCTGGTTCAAATGGCCTTGAGAATGGGTGACAAAGCAAAAAAGATCAGGAAACCGGTTGCCACCAACCTTCTTAATCCTCACGACCGGAGGATTGTGCATCTTGCCCTCAGGGATGATGATGAATTAGGAACCAAGGGGCGAGGAGAAGGTGCCTTGAAAAAGGTGATCATTATCCCTAAGCAATATAGCTCTTCAAGATCACCGAAAAAGGAGAATTGATCCCGCGATGCGCGGGATTGAATTTGAAACTGGGAAAAACAGAAACATGTAAATGTGTTATCTAATTTCCAATTTCAAGTTTCGGCATCCTGAATTAGGCAAGAAATATATGACTTCCTAAAAAAGTGTAAGCCGAT
>Ga0307425_1001519_pt1 | contig 13813 bp, 8 predicted proteins | sample SalMarWE160330MG_FD_202152 | JGI IMG/M metagenome (GOLD analysis project Ga0307425, IMG submission 202152) | Salt marsh sediment microbial communities from the Plum Island Ecosystem LTER, Massachusetts, United States - WE1603-30 | ecosystem: Environmental > Aquatic > Marine > Intertidal zone >... | reverse complement strand
TAAAAATCGATGCAAACGATTTCGGGATCCGTCCGGATTCCCGCAGGGCAGAAAAATATTAATTTTTTATTTTTTCTTATTCTTCCGCCGCAAACGTTTGAATCGGCACCTGCCTCATTTTTGCCTTCCTGGAATTATCCATCTGCCTGAAATATAATACGATATGAGAGCTGAAGTATCGTTTATTATCATTAATTTTGGTAGAAAGTCAGGCACTTATATCATAATAATTCTCAAGGATGAATACCATTTCAAAAAGTAAACCCAGGTTAAGCTTCTGGCAGGTCTGGAACATGAGTTTCGGATTCTTTGGCATACAGTTCGGGTTTGCACTTCAGAATGCAAACGTCAGCCGGATCTTTGAATCCCTGGGCGCCCGGGTGGAGAACATACCCATCCTGTGGATCGCGGCCCCTGTAACGGGACTCATCATGCAGCCCATCATCGGGCATATGAGCGACAATACCTGGAACCGGCTGGGCAGGCGACGGCCCTATTTCCTTACGGGGGCCATCCTCGCATCACTTGCCCTGCTGGTAATGCCGAATTCCCCGGTATTATGGGTGGCCGCAGGGATGCTCTGGATCATGGATGCATCGATCAACATCTCCATGGAACCCTTCCGGGCCTTCGTGGGGGATATGCTGCCTTCCGAACAGAGGACCACGGGATTTGCCATGCAAAGCTTTTTTATCGGCACGGGAGCGGTCATAGCATCCGCCCTGCCTTACGTCATGACCAACTGGTTCGGGATTTCCACGACGCCCCTGGAAGGGAAAGCCATTCCGCCGAATGTCAAGTGGTCGTTCTATACGGGGGGACTGGTATTCCTGCTCGCGGTACTGGTCACGGTGATCCGGACAAAGGAATACTCGCCCGATGAACTGAAAGAATTTGAGAAAGCCGAATCCGAAAGCAGGAAAACCGGTGAGGGCGCCCGACCGGAATACGTACAGAGTGTTCCTCACTTTATGCGTTCGGGACTGTTGTGGCTGCTCGGGGGACTGCTCCTCAGTGTGCTGTTCTACTGGATGAAGGTGGAAGGGCAACTCTATATCCTTTCCTTCGGACTGACAGCTTTCGGCCTGCTGCAGATGGTGACACACCTGTTCAGGGCGTACGGATCAGCCGAGAGCGGGCTCGTGGTCGTGATGACGGACCTGTTCAATATGCCTAAAACCATGATGCAGCTTGCAGTGGTCCAGTTTTTCAGCTGGTTTGCCCTCTTTGCCATGTGGATCTATACCACCGCCGGGGTGACCAGCCATGTCTACGGGACCAGCGACACAACCTCTGTTCTTTACAACGAGGGTGCCAACTGGGTCGGGATCCTTTTCGCCGTATACAACGGGTTTGCCGCACTTGTGGCATTCGGGCTCCCGGTCCTGGCCAGGTATACCAACCGCAGGGTGACCCACATGATAGCACTGATTGCAGGGGGAGCGGGACTGCTGTCTATATATTTCATCGGGAACCCGGACATGCTGGTTGTGCCGATGCTGGGAGTGGGACTGGCATGGGCCAGCATACTCGCCATGCCCTACGCCATACTGACGGGTTCTCTCCCGGGCAATAAAATGGGGACCTACATGGGGATCTTTAATTTTTTCATCGTGATCCCCCAGATCATGGCGGCCAGCGTCCTTGGGTTCATGGTTAAGAACCTGTTCGGGGGACACGCGATCTTCGCATTGATGACAGGGGGCGTGTCCATGTTGATTGCCTCGGTGCTTATCCTGTTTGTGAAGGATATGGATGAGAAAAAATGAATGTGATCCAATCTCTAAAATACCTTACTCCCATGGTGAATCCCAACTACAAGATCGATGAATGGAAGATCATCGAAGAAGGATTTCTGCCGGAAGATAACCGGGCATCCGAAAGCCTGTTTTCAATCGGTAACGGGAAGCTTGGGCAGCGTGCCAATTTTGAGGAGCAGTATTCGGGAGACAGCCTCCAGGGATCCTATGTCGCGGGCGTCTATTACCCGGATAAGACCAGGGTGGGATGGTGGAAGAACGGCTATCCGGAGTATTTCGCCAAAGTGCTGAACGCGGCCAACTGGATCGGCATATACATTACCATCAATGACCGTGAACTTGACCTTGCCGGTTGCAGGGTGCTCTCATTCCGTAGGGAGCTGGATATGAAAGAGGGACTTCTGACCCGCAGTTTCGTAGCGGAACTGGCAGGCGGAGAACAGGTCGAGGTGGTTTCAAGGCGTTTCCTGAGCCTTGTCCGGACCCATACCGGGGCCATCCACTATTCCCTCAGGGTACTCAATTTTGATGGTGAGATAGGCATTTCGCCCTACCTTGACCTGGATGTCAGGAACGAAGACGCCAATTACAATGAGAAGTTCTGGATAGAGGCCTGGCAGGAGGCGAAGGAAGGGGAAGCCTGCATTACCGGGAAAACAAAAAAACTGGATTTTCATGTATGCACGGGAATGAAATACGTCCTTCTGAAAAACGGCGTCCCGGTTTCGGAGAATCCGAAGGTGATAAGCGAGCTGAAGTTCGTCGGCAACGAGTGCAATTGTGTGGTCGGCAGGGGAGACAAGGTGGAACTGTACAAGTATGCCGTGAACCTGTCGACCCTGGATCATCCCGTGGAAACACTCGTGGAAAAAGTCCACCTGCACCTGGAGGAGGCATTTGATACAGGTTTCGAGGGACTGCTTGCAGAACACCGGAAGGCCTGGCAGGCAAAGTGGGATGAAAGCGATATCGTCATTGAAGGCGACCCGGTGGCACAGCAGGCCATCCGCTTCAATATTTTCCAGCTGAACCAGACCTATACCGGCGAGGACGAACGCCTGAACATCGGTCCTAAGGGATTCACAGGCGAAAAATACGGGGGCAGCACCTACTGGGACACCGAAGCCTTTGCCCTCCCGTTCTACCTTTCCACGGCGCCTCCCCGGATTGCCCGCAACCTTATCCTTTACCGTTACAAGCAACTTGGCAAGGCGATTGAAAATGCCACTAAACTGGGTTTCCGTGACGGAGCGGCCCTTTATCCCATGGTGACCATGAATGGGGAGGAATGCCATAACGAATGGGAGATCACGTTCGAGGAAATTCACCGGAACGGGGCCATCGCCTTTGCCATTTTAAATTACATCCGGCATACGGGCGACGAAGCCTACCTGGCGGAAGCGGGACTTGAAGTGCTGGTGGCCATATCCAGGTTCTGGGCCCAGCGTGTGAATATTTCCCCCCGGCTGAAAAAATACGTCATGCTCGGGGTAACCGGTCCGAACGAATACGAGAACAACGTGAACAACAACTGGTATACCAATACCATGGCGGCATGGACCCTGGAATACACTATGGAATCGCTCGGTAAGGTTAAACGGGAGAGTCCCACTGATTTTGAAAGGATTGTCAAAAAGTCGGCTCTCGATGAGGAAGCGGAACTGAAACACTGGAAGGACATCGTAAAAAACATGTATTACCCGGTTTCGGAAGAACACGGGGTCTTCCTGCAGCAGGATGGCTTCCTGGACAAGGACCCCATGACGGTAGGGGAGCTGGACCCGGTGCAGAGGCCGCTGAACCAGCACTGGTCGTGGGACCGTATCCTGCGCTCGCGTTTCATCAAGCAGGCGGATGTGCTGCAGGGACTCTATTTCCTGGAGCACCGCTACGACCGGGACACCATTCGCAGGAATTATGAATTCTACGAACAGTGGACCGTCCACGAATCCTCCCTCTCGCCCTGCATCCACTCGATCCTGGCCTCGGCGATAGGGGATATAGACAAAGCCTATGAGCTTTACCTCAGGACAGCCCGTCTTGACCTGGATGATTATAACAGGGAGGTTGATGAAGGGCTTCACATCACCAGCATGGCCGGGACCTGGTTGGCAATAGTGGAAGGTTTCGGTGGAATGAGGATTCGCGACGGGATGATCCATTTCAATCCCATGATACCCTCGCGGTGGAAATCCTATTCCTTCAAGGTCCGCTTCCGGGATAACCTGATGAATATACACGTCCGCCAGGACAGGATTGAGATCAGCAACCTGTCCCCCGCTGACCTGCAGGTTACCGTTTACGGAAAGGTTTATCCCGTTGAAAAGGGAAAAAAAGTACAAATCGATAATAGCAAATAAACGGATTATGGAAAAAGTATTATTATACGCAGCGATCCTCCTGCTGGCCGGCCTGCTCCTGCTGGTCGGGTGCAGGCTGAGGAAAGCGGCTGAAAAGCCCGCAGCCGAACCCTTCACCTGCCAGGTGGTCCACCCCGAATGGTCGAAGAATGCCACTGTCTATGAAGTGAACATCCGGCAGTTCTCGGAGGAGGGGACTTTTAATGGCCTCGCAGAACACCTGCCGCGCCTGAACAAGCTGGGGGTCGATATCCTCTGGCTGATGCCAATACATCCCATCGGCATTGAAAACCGCAAGGGAGAACTCGGGAGCTATTATTCGGTAAGTGATTACAAGGCGGTGAATCCCGAATTCGGCACCCTTGAGGATTTCACCGGCTTTCTCGAAAAGGCGCATGCCATGGGATTTCACGTATTGCTTGACTGGGTCCCCAATCATACGGCATGGGACAACCCCTGGGCAACGGAGCACCCGGACTGGTATATGAAGAATGAGGAGGGAGAGTTCATTCCCCCGATCGGAACGGACTGGACCGATGTGATCCAGCTGGACTGGTCCAATATGGAAATGCAGGATGCCATGCTGGATGCGCTCAGGTACTGGGTCGAACTCGGGGTTGACGGCTACCGCGTCGACCATCCCCATAAAACCCCGAAAGAATTCTGGGAAAGGGTACGGCCCGAGCTGGAAAAGATCAGGCCGGTACTGATGCTGGCAGAAAACGAGGAGCAGACCTATTTCCTGGAAAAGGGTTTTGACATGAACTACGCCTGGGAGCTGCATCACCTGATGAATGAGATCGCCCAGGGGAAAAAGAACGTGAACCACCTGCGCAGATACTTCAGCAGGGAGGATTCGATCTACCCGGCAAATGCCTACAGGCTGAGGTTCCTTTCCAATCACGACGAGAATTCCTGGCAGGGCACGGTCGACGAGAGAATGGGAGCGGCCCACGGGGCGATGGCGGTTTTCATGTTTACGATGACAGGCGTTCCGCTTCTCTACAACGGGCAGGAAGCATGCCTGGACAAACGGCTTGAATTTTTCACCCGTGATCCGATCGAATGGAAAGTTTGCGATAAAACATTGCTGTACCAGGATCTGATCCGGATTAAAAAGGAAAACCCGGCGCTGTGGAACGGGACTTCCGGGGGACCGATGCAGGAAATAATAACCTCAAATCCCAGGCGTGTCTTTGCCTTTTCAAGGGAAAAAGACGGGAACCGGGTGATCTCCATCCTGAACCTGAGCAGGAAAAAACTGAAAATAAAACCGGCCATGGGGGGACTGGAAGGCGAATACACCAATGCCCTGAACGGACAGGCCGTGCAGGTGCCCTTCGCGGATTCACTGGCCCTGGAAGCCTGGGATTACCTGGTGCTGTTGAAATAACCCGGCGACAGGGCTCGCAGTTATGAGCCTGCTTTATCCGGTCTCAGCTTCGGCGGTTTCGCAGTTACCGGCACATATTATCCGGGCTCGCGTGTCGCGACGGCGCCAGCAAAACCTATGCCCTGATGCTGAAGAGCCGCATCGTGGGGATGAATCCCTGCAACGTGGATAAAATATTCCGCGAGATCAAGCAGTTCGGGTATCATGCCCGGCAGGCCGGAGGTGTCTGTTCCGTGGAGATGGCCTGCTGGGACCTGGCCGGGAAAGCATGGGGAGTGCCCTGCTGGCGGATGCTGGGAGGGAAGTTCAGGGCAGGAAGGAGACGTCTATGTGGCCGATTGTTTCGGTAAGATCATAGACGGGACCCTGATCGGGGATAACCTGGGGAATGCGATCTATTCCAGGTCGAAGACCGGGGTGATTTTTGATGCGGGGTTGAGGGACCTGGAGGGACTGGAAGAGATCAACGGGTTTAACGCCTGCGTCAGGGGATGGGATCCATCCTACCTGCAGGAGACTATGCTGATGGGCATCAACGTTCCCGTCCGTATCGGCAATGCCACGGTCTTCCCGGGTGAATTGGTCCTGGCCAAAAGGGAGGGCGCCATTTTTATACCGCCCCACCTGCTCGAGGAAGTTGTAATCACGGCCTCCTGCCGATGTCGCGCCAGGAACTGGACCGATACATGAAAAATCGAACTTGGTAATAAATAAAACACAACCATGGAAAACATAAAATTCAACCGCCGGGAATTCCTGGCCGCCCTGTCACTTGGCACGGGATGCCTGATGTTTAACAATCCCATGCTTGCGCACCCGGGCATTGCAGGATCGAAAGATCCTTTCCAGCTTGTGAAGCTGGGCAGATCGGGACTGGAAACCACCCTGCTCGGGATGGGGACCGGAGTGCACGCTATTAGGCGGGCTTCAAACCTGACCCGGCAGGGAAAGGAAAAAAGCCTCTCGGTGATCCGGCATGCCTACGACCGGGGGATCCGAATGTTTGACTGCGCCGACACCTACGGGACCCACCCCCTGATGGCCGAAGCTTTGCAATACATTCCGCGGGATGAAGTTACCCTCATTTCCAAGATATGGTTACATGAAGGGGGACTTCCCGAAGACGAACGCCCCGATGCGGACCTTGTGGTAAACCGCTTCCTCAAGGAATTGAAAACGGATTACATCGACCTGGTGCAGCTGCATTGTATGTGGGATGCGGACTGGACCGAACAATTCGCAAAGCAGATGGATATCATGGATGAACTGAAATCAAAGGGGATCATCCGTGCACACGGGGTTTCCGTGCATTCCATCGAAGCCATGAAGGCCGGCCTTGCCAGTGACTGGGTAGACGTAATGCACGTCCGGATCAATCCCTACGGGATCGCAATGGACCTTCCGGAACCGGCCGATGTTGTTTCCGTTATTCACCAGCTGCACAATTCCGGCAAGGGCCTGATCGGTATGAAACTGGTCGGGGACGGGAAATATTCCGACGATGATGAGAAAATTGACAATGCGCTGAGGTTTGTACTGGGACTGAACAGCATCGATATGATCATTGTCGGCTTTGAGACCTCCGACCAGATCGACGATTATGCGCTCAGGATGAAAAGCGCGCTCAGCGGAATGAAGACCCAGCCCATATCCTGAGCTAAGCTTTATTATAACCTGGTAATCCTCCGGATTATCTGTTCCCCGTCGGTCGTAAGTTTGAGGAAATAAATTCCCCTTTCCATCCCGGATCCATCGATATAAAATTCAGCAGGGGATCCTTTTTCAGACTGCAGCTCATCCCTTAAGACCAGGCTGCCGGTTATGCTGAATACTTCCAGCGCATAACTGCTCCCCGCAGCTTTTTCAATTCTAACGTGGAACCCGACCCTTGATGGATTCGGATAAATGAGAATACGATTTTCGTTTCCAGGTTCCGGTCCATCCGATACGGCAAGGTTCAGGGTCCCGTATTCCTTTATTCCGGTTAGCAGATCCCCGCTCTGTGCAACAGGAGTGACTTCGAAGAATAGGTAATGGTTCCAGTCATTCTCATTAAGGGTATAGGTTTTGTTAAGGGCGCCGAGGATTTGCATTTTTTCGGCTCCATCGGCATATTTTCCCTTGAACCACTTATACTTCGAAGCTCCCTCCGGATCACCATTCATGTCAAAATAGGTGTAGTTCCCGGTCAGGGTCTCTCCGGTGGCCAGGTTTCCGCTGATGGATACATTCATTGCCCTTGGAGCGCTGATGAGGTCCGGTGTGGCCAGTTTGACACTGGTGTAGATCCTGTACTCACTTTTATCAAGATCGATGGTTTCGTGAACATCGGATACCAGAATAGAATCCCCGCTCATGTAATCATACCATCTACCCGTCTGAGTGAAAGAAGGATCAATGGTTCCGGGGAATGTAGTGAAATTACCGATAATGGTTACGTCCATATCGTTGTGGCGAAGGTGAATGGTCTTCATTGCGCCGCCCACGTCAATACTGTAGTCGGTTGTATTGAAAACAGGCTGGTCCTGTTTCAGGTTTATCAGTTCGGAATATACCTGGTACAGCCGCTGCCGGTTCGGATTATAAAAATAATCCCAGCGTATGGGTTTGGGTGCCAGTTTATCATTATTGTAGAAAAGACTGTAGTCATACCCCAGTTCCCCGAATTGCCAGATCATTTTTGGTCCCGGTATGGTAAAGAAAAATGCTGCACAGAGTTCCGCCCGGATCAGCGAGATTTCCAGGTTGTCCCTGACATTATAATTCGGATTTTCATAATTTCCCCATGTTAGTACGTCATACAGTTGTCTCTGTTCATCGTGGCTTTCCATGTAGGTTACCAGGTGAGGCTTGCTGAAATTTCTGGTTTGATAGGATCCCCATGAAAAGTCGGATTTTCCGCTGTCATGCCAGCCCATGCCGGCCCTGCTGTAGTTGTACTGGGAATTGCCCCAGACCATCATTCCGTATTCTGTCAGGACCTGTTCTTCGTCATTATCTGCGAAATGTTCAAGGATCACGTAGGCTTCCGGGCTGATTTTCCATATCGTATCGGCATATGTTTCCAGAATGGCGATCCGGCTTGGATCGTATTTTGCCATCTCGGAAGCACTCCCCAGGGTATTTTTCTGGGTGAAGCCTTTGGAAAGATCAAACCTGAAACCATCCACGCGGTATTCTTCAAGCCAGAATTTCAATGCCCGGCTGACAAGGTATCTCGTGGCTTCACTTTCGTGGTTAAGATCGTAGCCTACATTGAATTCATGTTTGGGGACCTGATTGAACCATGGATTGTCAGAGGCCGGGCGGTTGTTCAGGGCATCCCAGTAAAGCATGACCATCGGAGATTGGCCAAATGAATGGTTGAATACAACATCCAGTACCACTGCGATCCCACGTGAATGGCAGGTGTCTATGAACTGTTGGAGATCCTCTTTGGGACCGTAGTACTTGTCCGGGGCAAAATAATAGGAAACATTATAGCCCCAGCTGCTGTTACCTTCGAATTCATTCACCGGCATAAGCTCGATGGCGTTTACCCCCAGGTTTTGAAAATACTGGATAGTGTCGATGAGTGAACGGTAATCATGCCGCCCGGTAAAATCCCTCACTAGGAGTTCATACACAATGAGCTCATCTACCGGTGCCGGTGCAAAATCCGTATTTTTCCATTCGTATTTCTCCCGTGCAGTCTGCAGGTAGGTTGCAATTCCGCTGGTTTTTCCTTCCGGGTAGGGCAGGATCCCGGGATAGGTTGTTTCGCTTATCCATTTATCCTGAGGATCACTGACTTTTTCGGCATAGGGATCGCCGATTCGTATGTTTCCATCCACCAGGTACTGAAAAATGTATTCCTTTCCGGCCTCCAGGCTGTCCAGCGTTACCCAGAAACGTATCCCATCCGGTGTTTTATTCATGTAATAACGGTCATTCAACTCCCAATTGTTGAAATCCCCGATGACGTAAATATATTCCTTGCCAGGGGCGTAGAGAACCAGGATTGCCGCTGAATCGCCGATATAATTTATACCGTCTTCCATCCCGGCAGGTAAATCTGCAATGGGAACTTCCTGCCTCAGGAGATAATACAGTGAATCGGATGCCTGGCTGGTATCATTAATGGCAATCACTTTGATCCAGTTCCTGCCCGTTCCGCTTGCGATCAGGGTGTCGAAAATCGATGCTCCTGCGCTTTGACTGATGAGGGAGTCATTTAAGAACAGGAAGAGAGAATCGGATTGCTGGGCCCGGGCTTCGATAAAAATCGAATCATCTTCCATGGCTATCAGGGGGCGCTGATCGGGTTTGATAAAGGAGACATTCAGGCCTGCCTGGAAGACCGTATAGAATATGTCGCCGCCAGTCTCAGTTTTACCTTCCCTGGAGTTGTCATAACTGCGAAATACAAAGGCAAGCTCCTTGACAACCTCACCAGGCAGGGTGCCATAATATTCATCAAGGCTGGGAGTGATCTTCAGCCGGTAAAGATCCGTTGCGATCCGTTCCAGTTTGTATTTAGGCGAATTATCCCCCCACGCCGGCGCATGTTTCCAGTCCCCCGAATTCGAACTTTCCGTTGTTATGACCCCGGTATGCGCATATACATCCCCCGTATACCCCATCAGTCCCGCATTACCCTGCGTTGCATCATATGTGATGTACACAGAGTCCGTCTGCACGGGAAACGCCGGATCGGCGGTAATAATCTGTCCACCGGCATCCAGTGAGGCAAAGAATACAAGAAATAATGCGAATCCCTTAAAAATTCTCATAATGCAAATGTATGTTATTGACGGCTTATTTAATTCTTTTATGGCTTTACCAATCTGGGGCCAGGGAGGAAAAACAAACCCGGCCAGATTGACCGGGTTTGCCCTGTAAGTTATCCAATGGTTATTGCTTAATGAATTTGGCGGTCCCTTTATATCCTTTTTCGCCATAGACGCTCAGGATATACACTCCCCTCTCAAGCTCACTTGTATTCAGCTGGTAAGACCTGCTGTTATCCAGCCTCATCCGTACAATCTCCTGGCCGAGTAAATTGATGATCCTGAGTTCCTGCATGCCCACCTCGTTTTCAATGTACATTACATCCGACACCGGGTTCGGGTAGAAACTGACCGTCTGGATTCGTATGAGATACTCTTCAATCGCGAGTGGAGTATCATTGTACCAGTATACTTCCGTTTCATTGACAACACTTCCGGTTGTGTCCTTCACACCAAACTTCCTGTTTGGTCCGCCTCCCGGGAATTCTGAATTGTCCCAGTCGCTGTCGATGCGGAACTTGAATTCCATGGTGTCCCCGGGAGATGCAGCTACGGCAGGATGGGTTACATAGATGCTGTCGTTATTCTTGTCGAACAGTTCATCGTTGTAATTGCCCCATCCGTTCAGGGAGCCTGCCACGTCAACGTAGTTCTTTTTGGGAACAAAGGTTCCTTTCATGATCTCATTTTTCATGTTTACGGAGAGCACTATAGGTACGTATCCGGGGATGTGGTTGTTCCATACGGATTTTGCCTCCCTGCTGCCCTCGATAACCGTGGCATGCCGGCCCGGACCACCGGCCGGGAATTCACTGCTGTCATTGTCCCAGCTTCCGTTGATCCTGAATTTATATTCGATGATCTGATTAAGATCAAGATCCTCGACAAGAATTTCATAAACCGAGTCGGCATCGACATCCGTCAGGTGATGATCCTTGCCGTCCCAGCCGTTAAGAGTGCCTGCAATATCCACATAATTGGCAGCAGGATTAAATTTTCCCATCCTGCCTGCATACCTCATATCAACGGTGAACTTAATGGAACCTTTTTCAACAGGTTTTTCTTCATCGTTAAAGAAATGGCTGAGGAAAATCTGGTAGTTTTTAGCTACGACCGGGTCCCTGACAACCGTTTCTTCGGTATCGTTCATCTTAAATTTATAGGTATAACTGGTCTCGGCCGTAATCCCGTGAGTGGCCTCGGTCAGGGTGATTTCATACTTGGCAACCGGGAAAATGCCTTCCAGAAGCTGCTCCATTTCGTATTGGGTACCATTAACGATGACATAGGCCTTGCCTGTTGACTTGTCGAAATTACCAAGTTCTTCCTGGTAGGTCAGGTCAAGCCTGAATTTCAGTGCGGGGGTTGGTTCGGCATAGGTCAGGGGAATGTAAAAATCCCCACAACCGTCTCCGGCATTATCCTTTGCCTCGTAATCCCAGCTTCCGCCATTGAATACGGCAGTTATACCTATGATGGTTGATCCTTCCGGTACCCCGTAGAATTCACCGGGAACGAAGGTAATGGAATACTTGCCACCGCCCTGATCGGTCAGTTGAGGCTGTCTGGGGGTTTCTTCCTTTGAGTCCTTGTCATAATCAACTCCGTAGCTTCCCCATGTTGTTCCCCAGTCGTCTTTATTTTCATAAAGAAATGCAGCGGAGTGCATTTTAACCAGTGATGCGGCCGTTACAGGTTGTTTCCCATCGGCTACACAGGCTTTGCTGGCATCAAGTGTAAGGGTAATTTCATCCCAGCCGGTAGCATTGGCCGGCTCGATGCTGATGGCGGCAGGCATCTGTGCTATTGCCCACTGGGCCATAACAAGCAGGATTAATAAATTAAATCCGATAAGTAGATTTTTTTTCATAGCATGTTGTTTTTTGTTGGAGAATTTAAATGTTATAACAAAGATACAAAATATTCACCCTCCGGTATCCCTAAATTTTCCCTCAAATGCTTAGTTTTTAAGGATTTTTAAAAGGCGATCACAGGGGAATCCCTTATTGCAAACGATTGCGGTAAAAATGGATTATATTTGTAAAAGAAGCAGATTTTCTCATTTCCCACAGCTATTGGCCTTTAAGACATGCGTAGCGCACAGGTGACCATAAAAGATATTGCTGAAAAACTCGGGATTTCCCCCTCCACTGTTTCCAGGGCGCTAAAGGATCATCCCGATATAAGTAAGGCTACCAAGAAAGCGGTCAGGGAACTGGCAGCAGAATTGAATTATGAGCCCAATGCTATTGCACTTAGCCTCCTCAGCAGCAGGAGCAATATCATCGGACTTATCATCCCGGAGATCGTGCATTATTTCTTTTCACAGGTGATCAGTGGGATTGAAGACGTAGCCTACGATGCAGGATATCACGTAATCATCTGCCAGTCGAATGAGTCTTATTCAAGGGAGGCAAAAAATGTACAGGCCCTTCTTTCGAGCCGGATCGAAGGCTTATTACTTTCCATTTCAAAAGAGACGAGGGATCTGGATCATTTACGAAACCTTCGTAAAAAAAACATACCGATTGTATTTTTTGACCGTATACCAAAGGATTTTGAAGCAGATCACGTCATTATCGATGATTATAATGGTGCATACCAGGCTACCAAACATCTGATCGATGTCGGTTGTAAAAGGATCGCGCATCTGGGGACAAGTCATGATATGGGTATCGGCCGGGACCGGTACGAAGGTTTTATCCAGGCTCTCAAGGACCATAACCTTCCCATTGATGAACGATTAATCGTTGATTGTGATACTTATAAGGCAGCCCGCCTGATGACCCGAAGACTGATCTTTGAATTGAATCCGGCGGACGGGATATTCGCTGTCAATGACAGGACAGCAATCGGAGCCCTTCAAACTGCCAGGGAATGTGGGAAAAAGATCCCTGAAGAACTTGCAGTTGTAGGCTTCAGCAACGGGATTTACTCCAATATGACCGAACCGCCCCTTACCACCGTAGAACAGTTTGGATATAAAATGGGACAGGAAGCAGTCCGCATGCTCCTTGAACGTCTCTTTTCCAGGGAGGATTATCCACCTGCCAGGAAGGTGATAGAATCACAATTGATCATCCGCGGAAGCACGGTCAAGCAACGAAGTTATTGACCGCTACGAACGCTATAATCTCCTGATACCAGTTATTTCCTGCAATTGCAGGGAGATTTGATTTTTTCATTGCAAACGTTTGAAACAGCGGGTCCAGCGCATTAAAATGCACATTAAGTAGTTATAAATCAAAATATTAGTAGCAATAGATAAGTACTTTTCTTGGATTTTATTGTACTTTTATTCCACAATACCTATTAAATCTAATTAACTATGAACAAGTCTTTAAAAAGTCTGTGCCTGGTCGTTCTGAGTTCCTTCCTTACAGGGATGCTTTACGGTCAGGCCGGAATCATCCGGGGAACGGTTAAGGATACTGATGGTGAGACGCTTATAGGTGCCACCATCATGATTAAGGGAACCACCCAGGGTACCACCACCGATGTGGACGGGACATACACCCTGACATCGGTAGC
>Ga0307425_1001516_pt1 | contig 13817 bp, 10 predicted proteins | sample SalMarWE160330MG_FD_202152 | JGI IMG/M metagenome (GOLD analysis project Ga0307425, IMG submission 202152) | Salt marsh sediment microbial communities from the Plum Island Ecosystem LTER, Massachusetts, United States - WE1603-30 | ecosystem: Environmental > Aquatic > Marine > Intertidal zone >... | reverse complement strand
GCCTTACCTTTGGTTCCGTCCGCCCTGATACCCAAGCCCGGGGTCGGCTGCATCCCGGTCATGGCCGTAATCGCATTATCCAGAATCACCAGGATAAAACGTGCGTCGTTGTATACCGCATTTAACAACCCCGCGGTTCCGGAATGGAAAAAGGTGGAATCCCCTATGGTAGCCACAATAGGCTGTTCAACCTGATCCTGGGTAAAGGCGTGGTAAAAACCGGATGCCATGGTTATGGAGGCACCCATGTCCAGACAGGTATCAACACCACCCAGATTAAGGCCCAGGGTGTAACAGCCGATATCAGAGGTAAAGATTGCCTTTGGCCTGCCCTTGCGGATGGCAAAAAAAGAGGCCCTGTGCGGACAACCCGGGCAGAGGGTGGGCCTGCGCACCGGCAGGTCCAGGCCTCTTACCAGTTCAAATGCCTCCTTGTCTCCACCGCCCGTAAGAGGTTTCAAATCGAGTTCTTTGAGCACGTTACTGACCAGCCCGTAAATGACCTGCGGCACCAATTCACCTTCAGAAGGCACATGGCCTGAGAGACGACCCAGGACCTTTTCCCTGTCTCTCAAAAAATATTCGATCACCGTATCGGTTTCCTCAATAACAATCACCTTTTTGCATGCTGCCATGAACTCGAGGGCCAGGCCTTCGGGAAAAGGATACGGAGTACCGATCTTGAGCACGGGGATGTCTTTTCTGTCTCCTTCGGACAGGATATCGCTCACAACAGAGTAAGGGACGCCTCCAGCAATGATGCCTAGCGGACACTTTTTCCCGGGCTTAAGATCATGGAAGTTATATGCAGTTAATTTTTCGAATCTGCGTGCAATTTTTCTTAATTTTTCGTTTAACTCCCCGTGGAGGATGAAACGGAACCGGGGTGTTGCCGCCCACCTGCCGGGATTTTTTTCAAAGGATGCCTTTTTATCATTGTTTTTAAGGGAACCCCATGAAAGATTTTGTCGGGCATGACACACGCGGATAGCCGGTCTCAATATGACTGGGATCCTGAATTCCTCCGAAATATCCATGGCCAGCTTGGCCATTTCACGGGCCTCTTGAGGGTTGGATGGGTCAAACACGGGGACCTTTGCCAGCCGGGCCATGAAACGGGTGTCTTGCTCGGTCTGCGAGGAATGGGGACCGGGATCGTCACAGGAAACGATGACGAGGGCCCCTGTCGTGCCAATATAGGCAGCGCTCATGAGTGAATCCGCGGCCACGTTCAGCCCAACCTGTTTCATGCAGCACGCCGCCCTCTTCCCGGAAATTGCTGCAGCATATGCGTTATCAAGGGCCACCTTCTCATTGGTTGACCATTCCACGTATGTATTAAGGCCTTCCGATTTGACCAGACGGATCACCTCAGGCAGAATTTCGGAACTGGGCGTGCCCGGATAAGAGGTAACGACCTGGCAGCCACCCTCCATAAGACCCAGGGCAACGGCCCCGTTTCCCAAAAAAATCTCATCCCGCATCATGACTCTTCTTTTATCCTTTTTTTCGCCTGTTCAATCAAGTTCACCAGGCTTTCAACTTTAGGCCGTGGGGGGGCAAATATTCGGTCAAGCTCTTCATTGGAGAAATGGTCTTCCAGAAACCTATTGATATCTATCCTGTTCTGCCAGCAACCGACTATCCATCCACAGGGGAACATGTTGTTCTCGGAACGGCAGTACAAAAAATTGACGTCGCCGCCCACCCTGGGGCATCGAATTATCCTATCGTCGTACTGTTCAATCAACCTTTTTCCCTCCATGGTGAAGCTCCCCGCACTTCCGCGCGGGGCATCTTCACATCTTCTGCGGAACCCGCCGAAGCAGATCCGCCTTCGCCAAGGCTATGGCGGATACCCTTTTCGCATTCATCCCCGCCCTTCCGGACGGGGCTTTCAGCGAAGGCGGGTAAAAAGGCGCACTCACAGTCCTGAATGAATAAAGGCTGTGAGTACGCCGCTAAAAGCTATTAACCTTTTAAGGCCTCATGCTCAAGCCGGTATCTTGGGCAGATCAGCCTGGGCCTTTTTGACCTCTTCCTCGGGATAAGCATAATCCACCAGTTCACCCGAAAGATACTTATCATAGGCTGCAAGGTCAAAGTGCCCATGTCCGCTGTGAGCTATCAGGATTGTTTTTGCTTCGCCGGATTCTTTACATTTAAGGGCTTCATCAATAGCCACCATCACATTGTGGCATGGCTCGGGGCCGCTGATAATGCCCTCAGTGCGGGCAAACTGTACCCCGGCCTCAAAGGTAGCAGTCTGGTGCACGGCTACCGCTTCAACCAGGCCCAGTTCACGAAGGTGGCATATAATGGGCGCCATCCCATGATAGCGCAGGCCACCGGCATGAACCGGGGGCGGAATAAATCCGTGTCCCAGGGTATGCATCTTAACTATTGGTGCCATCCCGACTGCGTCGCCATAGTCATAGGCATATAACCCCCTGGTCACGCTCGGGCAGCTTTCGGGCTCAACGCAGATGACGCGCAGATCCGGTTTTTCCCCGCTGATCTTATCCCTGATCCAGGGCAGGAATTGGCCGGCAAAGTTGGAGCCTCCGCCAATGTTGCCCACGATAATATCCGGATAGGCATCTGCCATCTCCATCTGTTTCCTGGTCTCCTCCCCTATGATGGTCTGGTGAAGCAGGACATGATTGAGGACACTTCCCAGAGAGTAGTGGGTATCATCACGACTTACGGCCTCCTCTACTGCCTCACTGATAGCAAACCCCAGGCTTCCCGGGCAATCAGGCCATTTTTCCAGCATTTCCCGTCCTGCGTTGGTTTCCGTGCTGGGGCTGGGAATACACTTGGCGCCCCAGACCTCCATTGCGATGCGGCGATACGGCTTCTGGTCGTAACTGATCCTGACCATATAGACCTTGATCTCTACATCGAAGAACGCACCTGACATACTAAGGGCGCTCCCCCACTGCCCGGCTCCGGTCTCAGTAGTTATGCGTTTGATGCCCTCTTTCATGTTATAGTAGCACTGGGCTGTAGCAGTATTGGGCTTGTGGCTACCTGCCTGGTTTGTTCCCTCGTATTTGTAGAAAATCTTGGCCGGCGTATCCAGGGCCTTTTCCAGCCGGTATGCCCGGTGTAACACTGTTGGCCGCCAGGTACGATAGACATCCTGCAGCTCCTCTGGGATCTCAATCCAGCGCTCGGTGCTAACCTCCTGCATAATAAGCGCCATAGGAAACAGCGGGGCTAGGTCGTCGGGCGTTAACGGCTGTTTTGTTACTGGGTGCAAAGCCGGCGGCAAGGGCTTCGGTAAATCTGCCTGGATATTATACCAGTGAGTCGGCATGTCCTTTTGGTCAAGAAAAAACATTGCTCTCTTCATTTTCCCCTCCTTGTCTTTAACTGTCAATTTTTGGTTTGTTTTGGCTCACCATGAAGCCACTGCCATAATTCAGTAAATCTAAGCTCACCTCCTCTAATTAGATTTCCCGATAAGATTACCTTCATTCCTGTTTATGAGCACTGTCTGCCGATAAGTATTCAGTCAGCAGGTTCGAGGCATTCTTGAGACCAAGAATCACCGCTTAACGCTCTTAATACCGTACGCGCGGTTTTACGTTTAAAATTTGGGAACCTGTGCTCGTAGACAAAGATTGAATGACTACTATTAAATATAATCGCTTTGCGATTTTAAATGACTAAAAAGGAAATTCAGATATGATCAAGTTACATCAGAAAGAGCTAACACAATCCGCAAGTAAAAATCCCATAGAAGGGAAGTATCGCCCAAAAAAAAGCCACCGAAATGTATGTGTTTGCGGCAATGCTGTACAACATAAGAACTGAAATTGCCCGGCAAGGTGTTTGTGAGGTTAATGGTTTTGATGCTTAAAGTCAAATGGTATTTTCTCACACTGTATCCAAGTATTTTTTTCTATCCTCTATAAAACCCTTGTAGATCTTATACTGTTCTGTGTCTTCGTAATCAATCTGCTTAACAGGCACATGGTCGAAGCTGTATATCTTCGCCCCAGGACATGCCAAAAGTATTGGAGAATGAGTGGCGACTATAAACTGGGCGTGCCCGGCCTGGCTCATGTCCTTGAGCACCATAAGCAAATCCAACTGGGTTTTTGCTGAAAGGGCTGTCTCAGGCTCATCCATAAAGTATATCCCTTTTATTTTGTAGCGAGCCTTGAAAAAAGACATAATGGACTGGCCATGGGACTGGGTCACCAGGGATTCGCCTCCAAAGTAGTCAAGTGATCGAGGATCCGCAGCTGCCCATTCGTCCAGAATTTGGGCAAAATTCCGGAATATCTCGGACGCGAAAAATGAACCGTGCACAGGACCGTTAGTCCATTCAATATCAATAGCCTCGTAAAGCCTTTGCTCATAGAAGTTAACTTTAAATCGTTTTCTCTCAACGCATCCCCATATGTATATACCGCATCTGTGAGTTAAGGCTTCAAGCAAAGTCGATTTCCCGGTACCATTTTCTCCTATAAAGAATGTCACCGGGGAGTCGAACACAATGCTTTTTGTCTCATGAAAAATGTTCAGGTTAAAAGGATAATGCTCTGTGGTCGGAAATTTTTCGGGAAAAAGATCTACTCTTCTGAGATGCATAATAATATCTCCAAACGTTTAATTGGGTTAAAGCGGAAATTGGCCTCGCCCACCCACGCCCTATCATAAGTACCTTATTTCATATAGGAAGAGAAGTCCATCCCTATTTTTTTCAGAAACACCAACCAGCAGGATATCCTTGCGTTTTCTGATCTTCTCTATAAAAGATCCGCCTCTTAATGGAATAGAACCTATAATCAAGAAACCCCCTTTAAAGAGATGAGATATCACTTTCCCGAGCGCCGGTTTTTTGAATTCATCCAAATAATAGGTAAGAAGATTATTTCTCAAGAAGATGAGATCAAATTGAGAATCAGGCTCATCAGAGAGAAGGTGGCCCACCTGCCATAGAACAAAAGCGCTTTTTCACTCAAACAGGCCCATAAGCCTTTTCAATCTTTTCACTGCGATAGGCAGCACTTCTCCAATCGCCTCACTGAATCTGAGATGAGCATACCTATCCAGTGGAGTTTCGCCCTTATTGATTATGACCAGTCTCGCACCGGCACGATGTGCCTCCATAGGCATATCGGCAGCAGGCGTTACCACAAGGCTGGAGCCAACGACTATAAAAAGATCGCTCTTTCGCGAATGTTCAAAAGACAGAATGAGGTCCTTTTCCGGAAGGGGCTGACCAAAATCAACCACGCTGGAAGTAAGTTTCCCACCGCACTGACAAACGGCTCGCCCAACTGAGCGGTCGATTGTTTTTCCGCACTTCTCACATCGAAGTTTTGTTATATTCCCATGCAGTTCAGATAATAGTTCAGGCAGGATTCCTGATTTCAAATGGAGGTTATCGACATTCTGTGAAATGAGGAATTTCAGCTTCCCCAACTTTTTAAGCTCCGCAACGGCCATGTGGCCTTTGTTCGGGTCAACTGAATCCCATGATCTATTCATAGGTTTAGGTGCAAGTCCCTTATCACGCCGAGTCCATAAACCATCGGGCCCCCTGAAATCGGGAAGGCCCGATTCCGTACTGATCCCGGCTCCCGTAAAAACAACCGGATATCGGGACTCATACAGCCATTGGGCAAGGGTTTGAATTCTCTTATCGAGATCCTTTTCCATAACTTCTGCATTTGCGTTTAAAGAACCCCAACCTAAGGGTGGCTTTGTATTTTGCACCCTATTGGGCTACTCCACTACTGTACACTTATGGCAAGCTGAGGCATAGGGCTGTTCGAAAGGACGCACCTTTCGGATAAATCTTCCTCTGCTCTATGCCGCGGCCCGATTCGCGGTCTGTGTCCCAACAGCCCAATGGACTCCACATCCTTTAATTCCAGCAGACCGCAGAGAGGGCCGCTTGCACCGTAGGAGTAGATGCGGCCTGGAGAAGAGTGCCATGCCGATCCGTTTTTCCGACAGCCTCCTAGGTTATCAAGATTTGTTGCATTATAGCATTAGAAGATGTAAAAAATCACGCAAAACAGCCTTAGGCTGAAATGGGCAAAAAGGTTTTTAAGGGATACCTTATTGATTCTATGGGCATTATCCGGTTTTACGACAACTGCCGTCTCTGTCCGCGTAACTGCGGAGTCAACCGTACCTATGTTGGAGAAAAAACCCGGGTGGGTTTTTGTGGAGAGACGGATCAGCTCAGAGTGGCTTACGTAGGGCCCCATTTCGGGGAAGAACCCCCGATAACAGGAAAAAATGGCTCAGGCACAGTATTTTTTACGGGTTGTTCCCTCAGATGTTCTTTCTGTCAAAATTACCAGATTTCGCATCAGCGCGTGGGCAGTAACACGAGCCTGGAGGAATTGCTCCAGAAGCTGAAAAACATGATCCGGAAAAAACATGTCCACAATATCAATTTTGTAACCCCAGATCATTTTTTCCCGCATGTATTCAGCATCGTAACCCTCATGCGCGAAAATACCTTTGATCTCCCCATTATCTACAATCTCTCTGGATACGAGTCCGTAGAAATATTGAAAACCGCTGAAGATTATGTTGACATTTATCTTCCGGATTTTAAGTACTCGGATTCGTCTCTTGCTGCTGACCTATCAAAATGCCCCGATTATCCTGAAGTGGCGTTAGAGGCCCTTGCTGAAATGGTCAGACAAAAAGGTTTTCTTGATGTCTTTTCAAACGCTGGCACTCGAGCGAGAAAAGGTGTTTTGGTCAGGCACCTGATACTGCCCGGAAAAGTGGAAAATTCAATTGATGCCCTGACAACTCTTTTTGTGGAATTCGGCAGCGGGTTGCCACTGAGTCTAATGTCCCAATATTACCCTGTCGTCGCGAACAGAGACCAGGATCTTAACCGTTTTGTAGCAGAAAAAGAATTTGACCTGGTATATTCCCATGCCAGAGATCTGGGCTTTGAGCATCTTTTTGTACAGTTTCCTGAAAAAGATGTTTCGCCCAAAAAAAGAATCTCTCGTTTTTTACCCGATTTTACAAGGGCCCAACCATTTGAATAAACTGAAGAAGAAATGCAGTGCCCAAAGATTTGAATAGTTTTAAGCTATCCTGGTTTAGCCGGTAACTTCACTTATTGACATAAAAACGCGCCTTTGTTAAAAAAATCAAATCGTTGAAAATTATGGACAAAACCGTAAAATGAAAACTGCATATCTCGACTGCTTCTCCGGCATTAGTGGCGATATGTTCATAGGCGCCCTTATCGACGCAGGGCTTTCCTTTGATGAACTTGACCGGAAGCTTCAAACACTCCCTTTTGATGGCTATCACCTTGAGATAAGAAAGGAGGCCCGAAACCTGATTGTCGGCACCAGATTTCTCGTAATTCCCGATAAAAAGGAACAGCCCCACAGGAATCTCCATACTGTTCGAGATATCATAGATCAGGGAGGCTTTAATAAGGCAGTCAAAAAAAAGAGTATTGAGATATTCGAGGATCTAGCTAGGGTTGAAGGAAATGTCCATAATTTACCGCCGGAAGAGGTCCATTTCCACGAGATAGGTGGAGTGGATTCGATAATTGATATCGTAGGTACGGTCTATGGCATAGAAACCATGGGGATTCAAACACTTTCTGCCTCTCCCCTTCCCCTTGGTTCAGGGTTTGTAAAGACTGCTCACGGCAGGATACCGGTTCCCTCTCCAGCCACAATTGCCCTTTTAAAAGGCGTCCCTGTTTTTGATTCAGGCCTACATCATGAAATCGTCACCCCAACCGGCGCCGCCCTGGCAAAAGGGCTTGCCAGCTCTTTCGGCCCTATTCCCCCAATGGTTATACAGAATGTCGGCTACGGCGCAGGCAAGAAGAAACTGCCTGACAGGCCCAACCTACTTCGAATCCTGATCGGGCATCAAAAAACCGAAGACCAAACGGATACGGTAGTAATCCTTGAAACCAATATAGATGATACAAATCCGGAATGGCTCGGGTATCTCATGGACCGCTTGTTTGATGCCGGGGCACTGGATGTGGTTTTCTTGCCCGTCCAGATGAAAAAAAATCGACCAGGTATCCAGGTTCAGGTTATGGGTCGCCCCGAACAAAGAGATATTTTGATGGAGATAATGTTTGTAGAAAGCACTACCCTGGGAATCCGATTCCGCTATGGTCAACGCAAGGTGCTTGAAAGCTGTGTGACGGAAACTGACAGCCCTTGGGGAAAAATCAGAGTCAAGAAAGTAACGAACACGGATGGAAAGCCCTTTCTCCTGCCTGAATATGAGGAATGCAGGAAAGTTGCCCTGGAAAACAATCTGCCGCTGAAGGAAATTTTTTACTGGGTCATGGCTTTGAACAAAGGCAAGTAAATATAGCTATCCCCTATCCCGTAACAGGCCGTCTCAAAAAAAACCACTACTCCGCCAGGCCAAAAAAGAAGCGAGAAAGCCAATACCTGCTTTATGTCAAAATCTCAATCAAATAATTTGTCAGTACTGGATATCTTCAGACGATCCGGTTTTACTAAAAAGACTGCTTTGGCACTGTCCACCTGGTTCGGTACCGGCCTTCTACCGGTAGCACCAGGAACATTTGGAACAATTGCTACAGCGCCCCTTATCCTGGGTTTAAATATCCTTGGAATATGGTATAGTGTCCTTGCCCTGGTGAGCATTACAGCTATCGCTGTCTGGGTCTCAGATGTGAGTCAGGACTTACTGGATAGAAAGGATCCTCCAGAGGTAGTCATTGACGAAGTTTCCGGCTTTTTGGTCACCATGTTCCTTTTGCCCCACACCTGGCTGGCCCTTGCTATGGGATTTGTGCTGTTCCGCTTTTTTGACATTTTTAAGCCTTATCCTGTAAAAAAGGTTGAAAAATTTAGGGGTGGATTCGGAATCGTCATGGATGACCTGTTAGCGGGTTTTTATGCAAATTTGTGTGTGAGAATGATCCTTTTTTTATTGGATAGGACGTAATCAGTCAATATTAAACCGTGGGTAACCATAGACTTAATAATTTGGATGTAAATCCACCGGTGACGGAATAGTTGAGCCAAAATAAACACAGATGTCATGCAAGGCGAAATTATTACAATAGGTAACGAACTTACTTCGGGCCGGACACTTAATCTGAACGCCTGGTATGCCGCCGGGAGACTCACAGCCTCAGGACTTAGCGTGATCCGTATTACATCCGTGGGAGATGATTTCAATATGGTCTCCGATGCCCTTAAAAAGGCAATGAAAACATCTCGCTTTGTTGTTGCAACGGGTGGACTCGGCTCTACCGAGGATGACATAACCAATGAAATTGTGGCAAAGGCCTTGAAAAGGCCCCTGTGTCTTGACCGACAGATGTTTGAACAGATCAAGAGCCATGCTGAGGCGAGGGACATGAAAATTACACCCTCTCTTGAGAAAATGGCGTGGATGCCGGAAGGTTCGAAAATGCTGAATCCTGAAGGCACTGTCTGTGGTTTTTCAATCGTGGAAAAAGGGGTTCGCCTCTACTTTCTTCCCGGAGTACCGGATCAAATGCGCTATCTCTTAGATAAATTTGTGTTGCCGGAAATCTTGACCATTTACAAAACACTTCCCGTAATGAGGCAGAGAATACTTAAGTTATATGGACTTAATGAGCCGAACATTGCCGAAATTCTTAAGGAACTCCAGGTAAAAACAGCTGGTATCATTCTGGGGTTTTATCCCCATTTCCCCGAAAATCACATCACCATCAGCCTTCGCGGTAAGGACGAGCCCACCGTTACAAAAGAACTGGACAAGGTTGAAAAGGAAATAAGACGCCTTGTGGGTTCCTATATCTTTTCTGATGCAAATCATGGTATGGAAGACGTGGTCGGCCATATGCTCGCGGAAAAAAAACTGACCATATCCGTTGCCGAATCGTGTACCGGTGGCATGATAGGTCATAGGCTCACGAATGTTCCAGGAATTTCAGCACATTTTCAGGGCGGGATTGTTGTTTACAGCAACCAATCTAAGGCAGAACTCCTGGGTGTCCGAAAAGAAACCCTTGAAAAATACGGGGCTGTAAGTGATGAGACCGTAAGAGAAATGGCCTTCGGGGTAAGGAAATATTTTAAAACAGATCTCGGTCTGGCGGTAACGGGTATTGCCGGTCCTAATGGTGGAACCAAAGAAAAACCAGTAGGGACAGTTCATATCGGTCTTGCAACTAAAAACAATACCTATTCGGGGAAATATCGTTTCTGGGGCAACAGGGAGCAGGTCAAGTCAAATACCTCAATGATGGCCCTAGACTGGGTTAGAAGGTGGCTTAATGGAGATGCGTTCCTTCCTGGCATTTGAAATGCCCGTTAAGATAAGGGAAATCGTTTCCCGCACCTCAAAAGAAATGAAAAAGCTTCCTCTGGATGTCCGATGGATCAGGTTAGACAATATCCATATTACGGTAGTTTTTATGGGAGATATTTCCGAAGATGATCTCATGCCAATAGGGGAGGTGGTATCAAAAATATGCAAGCAATACGGTCCCTTCAATGTCACTTTGACTGGAAGCGGGATTTTTGGTAGCCTGCGCAACCCAAGGGTCCTCTGGATCGGGTTAGACGGTGATCTTACAAAAATGTCATATTTCAGAAATTCCCTGCAAAAAAACCTTAAGCCCTTTGGAATAAAGGAGGAAAAGCGCAGGTTTAAACCGCACCTGACCCTTGGGAGGTTTCGAAAAGGCACCGGATCCATTGTGGATATGGATGAACTTTTGTCGGAATATCAGAATATAACCAGTCCTACATGCACCGTTGAAGAACTTATTCTATTTAGAAGCGAACTAAAGCCGGGCGGGGCAATTTATTCAAGATTAGAGGCTTGGCCCCTTACGGGAAGCCGCTAAGAAAGAGTGTCTAAGCTTACGTAAGAAATAAATTTTTGTCACCTTAAGTGGCTTTAAACTTCATCTCATTCATAAAAATGGGAGGTTAGACCTATGGACAGAGAAAGAGCAGTTGAACAGGCCATTTCTCAGATTGAGAAGCAATTTGGTCGAGGCTCAATTATTAGAATGGGGGATGATAAAATCGTTGACATCCCGGCCATCTCCACAGGATCTCTTGCCCTGGACATGGCACTGGGAATAGGGGGTGTTCCACGAGGAAGGGTTCTGGAGATCTATGGGCCCGAGGCTTCAGGAAAAACCACTCTCGCTCTTCATATTGCGGCCGAGGCCCAAGCAAAGGGAGGTATGGTAGCCTTCGTAGACGCCGAACATGCACTTGACGTGGGATATGCCAAAAAGCTCGGAGTGGACGTGGACAGCCTGTTGGTCTCACAACCCGATACGGGCGAGCAGGGCCTTGATATCGCTGAAATACTCGTCAGAAGTGGGGCAATTGATTTATTGGTAATTGATTCCGTAGCCGCGCTTGTACCGAGGGCTGAGATTGAGGGTGAAATGGGAGACCACCATGTGGGCTTACAGGCCAGATTGATGTCCCAGGCACTGAGGAAGCTGACAGCCGCCATAAGCAGATCCATGACCTGCGTCATCTTCATAAACCAGATCAGGATGAAAATAGGTGTCATGTTCGGAAATCCCGAGACCACCACGGGCGGTAACGCCCTGAAATTTTACTCGACTGTGCGCCTGGATATCCGCCGGATCGGTGCTATCAAAGACGGTGACCAGATCATAGGGAACAGGACACGTGTTAAAGTGGTAAAAAACAAGATCGCACCGCCTTTCAAGGAAGCGGAATTTGACATAATCTATGGACATGGGATCTCCAAGGAAGGCGATATACTGGACTTGGGAGTTTCCTTGGGCATCATCGAAAAAAGCGGGGCATGGTATTCCTTTGGAGATGAAAGGATCGGTCAGGGAAGAGAAAACGTAAAAAACTTTTTGGCCGAAAACAAAGATATAATGAAAAAAATTACTAAGTCAGTCTTGGAAAAAACAGGCCTCAATCAAAAAAGGATGGAAGGCAAAAATAATCTGGAAGAAAAAAACAGCGAGTAGACATTGACAGCCCAAAACACACAGTATCTTTTCGCATAGGCAGATTGTCAAATTGAGCAACTTATAGTTTTATTTAACGTTTTGCCAAACATATGGACAAAAAAATGAATTCCCGCGAAATCAGGAATAAGTTTTTGACATATTTCAGCTCTCTTGGTCACGAAATTGTTGAAAGCTCTTCCCTAATTCCCAAGGATGATCCTACTCTTCTATTTACAAATGCAGGAATGGTCCAGTTCAAAAGCCTGTTTCTTGGACAAGAAAAAAGAGGCTACAAAAGGGCCGCCACCTCCCAGAAATGTGTCCGGGCAGGGGGAAAACATAATGATCTGGAAAACGTAGGATACACCTCAAGACACCATACCTTTTTTGAAATGCTCGGCAACTTTTCCTTTGGGGACTATTTCAAGGAAGAGGCCATCATGTGGGCGTGGGAACTGCTTACGGAAGGCTACAACCTCCCTGCGGACAGACTGCATGTTACCGTTTATAAGGACGATGACGAGGCCTACCGAATATGGGAAACAGAAATTGGGATCCCCACTGAGAGGATCGTGCGCCTTGGTGAAAAAGATAATTTCTGGGCCATGGGTGAAACAGGCCCTTGCGGTCCCTGCTCGGAAATCCATATTGATCAGGGGGCTTCAATGGGTTGCGGCAAACCTGACTGTGCGCCGGGATGCGACTGCGATCGATATCTGGAGATATGGAACCTGGTTTTTACCCAGTTTGATAGAGGACCGAACGGAAAGCTGACACCCCTACCCAAGCCGAACATTGATACGGGCATGGGATTGGAAAGGATCACGGCCGCAGTCCAGGGAGTTGCCTCCAATTATGATACTGACCTCTTTAAAGGCCTCATAGACAGGATACAAGAACTTTCCGGAAAAAAATACCATGAGAATGAAAAACAGGATGTGGCCTTCAAGGTCATAGCTGACCATGCCCGTGCCATTGCTTTTTTGATTGGTGACGGTATATTGCCGTCAAATGAAAGCAGGGGATATACCTTGAGGCGTATTATTCGAAGGGCCATCCGCTTTGGACAAGTTCTGGGCCTAAATGATTTATTTTTCAATTCCATTTGCAGCAGGGTCATCGAAATGATGGGCCCGGACTATGAAGAACTTATCCGGTCAAAGGGCCTAATTGAGGGTGTTGTTAATAACGAAGAAAAGAGGTTTGCCGATACACTGCACTACAGCATGAAAGTACTCAGTGAAGAAATTGAAACACTGAAGACCAAAGGCAGAGACACTATTCCCGGGGAGGTGGTCTTCAAGCTTTATGACACCTATGGATTATCCGTTGATATCGTTGAAGACGTCGCACGTGATGAAAACCTGCATGTGGACTTGGCGGGATTCGATAAAGCCATGGCCAGACAAAGATCTACTTCACAGGAATCATGGAAGGGAAGCGGCGAAGAAGAAATCCCCGAAGGCTTTCGAGGTCTCCTGGCACGTGACATCAAAAGCCGTTTTTGGGGATATGAGAAGCTGTTTGCAAAGGCGAACATAGAAGCAATTCTGGTGGACGGAAAAGAAACCCATTCGATTGATGAGGGAACTCAGGCAGATATTGTGCTGGACCGGACGCCCTTCTACGGTAAGGCTGGGGGACAGGTTGGAGATACCGGCTGGATAACTAAAGGCGAAATGAGATTTCGCGTTACAGACACCCTTAAATATGGTCAGGACCTTATTGTTCACAAGGGCCAACTGGAAGCAGGGAGTCTTTGTGTGGGTGATGAGATAGAAGCGAACGTCGACGAGGAAAAGAGGAAGGCCACAGCGCTTAACCACTCAGCCACTCACCTTCTTCATGC
>Ga0307425_1001514_pt1 | contig 13826 bp, 14 predicted proteins | sample SalMarWE160330MG_FD_202152 | JGI IMG/M metagenome (GOLD analysis project Ga0307425, IMG submission 202152) | Salt marsh sediment microbial communities from the Plum Island Ecosystem LTER, Massachusetts, United States - WE1603-30 | ecosystem: Environmental > Aquatic > Marine > Intertidal zone >... | reverse complement strand
ATCATCAGACATACCTCTCCCCCGAGGGGTTTTTTGTTGAGGAAATCTTTTGAGGAAAACGCGGATATTTTGAGGGCATTTCTGATATTAGCTGAAGGTAGACTCTCAGCAAAATCAAGGTTTAAGGGCTCCAGGGGCAGGCGTGGCGCTTTGGGAGCAGGAAGTCGGCGGTTCGAATCTGCCCGTCTTGACCAGATTTAACCTGGCATTATTAGGGGTTGGCAACCTCAGGATTGTCAGCTCCTTTGGTTTTCCGGCTGATAGTGTCCATTTGTGTCCAGGCGAGACTCCTTCTTGAGCCAAGCAAGGTGGCGGCTTGCTTGCCACTAGCAGAACTTCGCAATAATAAGCGAGAGTTGTGGATATGGTCGCCCTAGCGGAATGGATTGTTAGCGGAACCAGGGGGGCAGGAAGGCGGGTTCGGGGTAGGGGAGGGCCAGGTGCTGGCTCAGGGAATCCTGGGTTTCCTTACCCAGGAGGAAGCGCAGGAGAGAGAAGCCTTCTTTTTCGGGGTAGACGGCTTCCACCTTGCCCTTGATGCCGCCCAGGCGGCCGGCCTTCTCGATGGCGTCCGGGAGGTTGCCGAAGGCGTCCACCAGGCCGATTTTCTTGGCTTCCTCGCCGGAGTAGATTTTGCCTTCCGCCAGGGTTTTCAGTTTGGCCAGGGGGATCTTGCGGTTGTGGGCCACGTCGCGCAGAAACTGCTGGTAGATGTTGTCGATGAGCCCCTGGAGATAGGCCTTATCTTCGGGGGTCATGGGGCGGAAGGGCGAGCCCACGTCCTTGTAACGCCCGGCCTTGAGGTTGTAGAAGTCCAGGCCGAGCTTCTTGGTCAGGCCCTGGACGTTGGTGAACTGCATGATCACCCCGATGCTGCCGGTGGCGGTGCCCCGGTTGGCCATGATCAAGTTGGCCCCGGAGGCGATGTAGTAGCCGCCGGAGGCGGCCACCGTCCCCAGGGAGGCGACGATCTTTTTCTTGGCCCGCACCTTCTCCACTTCCCGGAGGATCTCCTGGGCGGGCCCCACGGCGCCGCCCGGAGAATTGATCCGGAGCACGATGGCCTTGATGTTGCTGTCGTCCCGGTAGCGGTCCAGTTGCTTGATAATGCGGCGGGAGTCGGTGAGGATTCCCTTGATCTCCACCACCCCCACCCGCTCCCGGGGGCCGAAGAGACTGCCCTTTCCCAGGAGCGCCAGGACCACCCCGGAGATTCCCAGGAAAAAGATGACCACCAGGAAAGTGATCAGGCAACCGGTCCACAGGGTTCGTGATTTCATGAGGCCTTAGTCGTTGTCCTTGCCCTGTTTTTCTTCCAGGGTCTCCCGGAGGATCTCCCCCAGGTTGGAAGTGGCTTCGGTCCGGGAATGGAGATAGTCCCGGTAGTGGGACTGCTCCTCTTCGGTCTCCAGTTTGCGGATGCTCAAGCCGATGCGTCGTTCCGTGGGAGAGCTGTGGATCACCTTGGCCCGGATCGGATCCCCCACCTTGAGGGCCGCCATCTTCTGTTTATCCCGGCTCTGTTCCGAAATGTGGATAAGGCCCTCGATGCCTTCCTCCACTTCGACGAAGAGGCCGAAATCGGTGATGTTGGTGATGGGGCCAGTGATTATGGAGCCGATGGGGAAACGCTCGTCGATGGTCTGCCAGGGGTTGGGGGCCAGATCCTTGATGCTCAGGGAGAAGCGCTCATTGTCCTTATCGATGTAAAGGACCTTGGCCTGGATCACCTGGCCCTTCTTGTATATTTCGGAAGGGTGCTTGAAGCGCTTGGTCCAGGAGATGTCGGAGATGTGCACCAGGCCGTCGATGCCTTCGTCGATGCCGATGAAGATGCCGAAGTCAGTGATATTCTTAATTTTGCCTTCAATCACCGAACCCACCGGGTATTTTTCGCCGATGACTTCCCAGGGATTGGGCTCTACCTGTTTCAGGCTCAAGGAGATGCGTTTCCGCTGGGGCTCCACCTCCAGGACGGTGGCTTCTACCATGTCGCCGACGCTCAGCACCTGGGAAGGATGGCGAACTTTTCGGGTCCAGGACATCTCGGAGATGTGGATGAGGCCCTCCACGCCCGGCTCCAGTTCCACGAAGGCCCCGTAATCGGTGAGACTGACCACTTTGCCGGTGACGCGGTTGGCCAGGGGATATTTCTCCTCCACCACGCTCCAGGGGTCCGGCATGAGTTGCTTCAGCCCCAGGGAGATACGCTCTTTTTCCGGATCGAAGCTCAGGACCTTGACCGTAATGGTGTCCCCCACCTTGAAGAGATCCGCCGGGTGGCGGACGCGGCCGTAGGAGAGGTCGGTGATGTGGAGCAGCCCGTCCAGGCCGCCCAGATCGACGAAGATCCCGTAATCGGTGATATTTTTAACCACTCCTTCAATGATCTTGCCCTCTTCCAGGGAGCTGAGAAGCTTGGCTTTGGCTTCGTTTTTCTCTTTTTCCAGCAGCACTCGCCGGGAAAGGACCACGTTGCGCCGTTTGCGGTTGAATTTTAAGACCTTGAAGGTAAAGCGCTGGCCAATCAGATGGTCGGTATGGCGCATGGGCGCCAGGTCAACCTGGGAGCCGGGCAGGAAGGCGACAATGCCTCCCAGATCCACGGAGAGGCCCCCCTTGACCTTGGCCACGATGGTGCCCTCCACTTCCCCCTCGTTGTGGTAGGCGGCACTGACTTCTTCCCACACCTTGATCTTTGAGGCTTTACTTTTGGAGAGCATAAGGGCGCCTTCTTCATCTTCTCGGCTCTCCATCAGGGCTTCCACGTCATCCCCCACCTGGGCGGTGACTTCCCCCTCGGGGGAGGTGAATTCATGGATGGGAATCTGGCCTTCGGACTTGTAGCCGATGTCCACCATGACATAATCCTTGGTGATGGACACGATGCGGCCCTTGACGACTTCCCCTTCCTGGACTCGCCTCAAGCTCTCTTCGTAGAGTTCGCTCATGGACTCCATATCCGGCATCTCGGGCATGGCTTCAGCTTGGGAAGGTTCCGCCTGGGAAGTTTCCTCCGGGGAAGCTTCCGGCTGGGAAGTTTCCTCCGGGGCGGCTTCCGCTTGGGCAGTCTCCTCCGGCGCCTCCTCCGCCTGGGATACCGGCGCCGAGGCGGTGATGTCGGCCTCGGGTTGGGGCCGGGCCTCGATGTCCTCCGGCTGGGTGTGGTTAGTCAGTTCATTGTTTTCCATACCGTCCATGTTAGCCCCCTTAGACAAATTTACTGGGTTTATGTTCCAACCGGCCGGATCGATGCCCCTGATCCTGGCCAGGCACTGCTGTAACACCGCTTCGATGCTCAAATCGGTGGTATCAATAACGCAGGCGTCCTCCGGGACGCAGAGCGGCGCTTCGTCCCGGGTTTGGTCCCGCTGGTCCCGGGCGGCGATGTCCGCCATGGTATCGGCCAGGGACGGCGGCTCCCCCTGCCCCTGCCATTGTCGGCGCCGACGCTCGGCCCGGGTAGCCAGGGCCGCAGAAAGATAGAATTTATGAGGGGCCTCAGTGAAGACCACGGTGCCCTGATCCCGGCCTTCGGCTACCACGCCGCCGTTTTGGGCCAGCCGGCGCAACCGCTCTTTGACCCAGCGGCGAACCAGGGGTTGGGCCGCCACTTGGGAGGCATCCCGGCTCACGGCGGGGGATCTGAGTTCCTCGGTGACCTCAAGGCCGTCGATCACCAGGAGGAACCCCCGGGGATCGGCCGTCACCTCCGGGCCAAAGCTCGCCAGAAATTCTTCCAGGGTCTCGGGCCGGTGCAGGTCCACACCCAGGCGCCGGGCCTGATAGGCCACGGCCCGATAGAGGGCGCCGCTGTCCACATAGAGGTAACCCAGGGATTGGGCCAGAAGGCGGCCCACCGTGCTTTTGCCGGCTCCGGCCGGCCCGTCGATGGTAATGATTCCCCGGGGGCTCACTCAGTTCGCCGACCCCAATACCTTTTCCAACGCCTCCAGGAAGCGCTGGTTTTCCTCCGGCAGACCCAGGTTGACCCGGATATATTCAGGGAAACCGTAGGCGTCCATGGCCCGGATGATGACCCCTTGCCGCAACATCGCCTGATAAACTTCCTTTCCTAACCGGGGGACCCGGATGAGGATGAAATTGGCCTGGCTGGGAACAAACGGCAGCCCGAGGCGGGTCAGCTCCCGGTAGAGCAGGTCTTTGCCGGTGAGCACCACCTCCCGGGTTCGGGCCAGAAAGGCGGTATCCTTTAAGGCCGCCCGGGCCGCCACCTGGGCCAGACGGTTGACATTGAACGGCATCCGGAGGCGGTTGAGGTAGTCCATCAGTTCGCTGGGGCCGAAGCCATAGCCGATGCGCAGGCCGGCCAGCCCATAGGCCTTGGAAAAGGTGCGCAGCCCCACCAGGGGGCGGTCTTCCGCCAGATAGTCCAGGCCGGAAGGCACCTGGGGGTCATCGGCAAAGTCAAGGTAGGCTTCATCCAGAACCACGGTGGCAGTGGCGGGGATCGCCGCCAGAAAGTCTTCCCACTCCTGACGCCGGAAGGCGGTGCCGGTGGGATTGTTGGGGTTATTCAGGATGATCAGCCGGGTTTGGGGAGTGACCGCCTGGGCCAGGGCCGCAAGATCCACCCGCAGGTCTCTCAAGGGCACCGGGCGGAAAAACCCGCCCACGGCCTGAGTCAAGAGACCGTACATCAAGAAGGTGTGGGTGGTGCTCAGCACCTCGCCCCCGGAGGGGACCAGGGCCCGGACCAGCAGGTCCAGGACTTCATCGGAGCCGTTGCCCAGGATCAACTGCTGGGGGGCCAGACCGAGATGGCGGGCCAGGTCTTCCTTCAGATAATAGGCGTGGCTGTCGGGGTAGCGATGCAAGGTCCCGAGGGCGTCCCGGATGGCGGCCAGGGCCAGGGGAGAAGGACCCAGGGGATTTTCATTGGATGCCAGCTTGATGGCATCGGTGAGTCCCAGTTCTCTTTCCAGTTCTTCTAAAGGTTTGCCAGCCTGATAAGGCGTAAGTTGGCTGAGGTGAGGCGAAATGAGAGAGTTAAAGGGGACGTTAGCTGCCATAAAAGTGATTACCAAGGGTTTCCGGAGCCCGGGGAGGCTTGGGTAAAGGCAAAAAGAGAATAGAGGACTGCTGAAGCAGGGGATAGATTGTTAAAGTTCTCAGACCGGACTTCCTCCCCGAGACTGCCGGGGTCCCGGGGGGAGTCGTCTCCTTTACCCTATTTTATCCTTAAATATAAACCGGTTACTCTTGGACCCAACTCCTTTGTTTGCTGGTCTTAATTTGATTTATGATTTATCAAACATTTATTAACCCAAGTTGCTAAGAAAATCAAGCAATTTCGGTAATGGCGGCAAAGTTATCGAGTTCCAGCCGGTTCGGGAGGCGCCGGCGGCAGTAACAGGGACCCAAGGCCTCCCCAAGCCAAGACAGACCGGTCAGACAATTGCGATTGGGCCGACTGGCCCACGGTCAGTCGTCCAGGGCCCGCCAGCCGAAGCTTTCCAGGTAGGCCTGGAGCTTGGCCAGTTTCTCCCGGTATTTTTCTTCCCAGAGGGACGGGCAGTCATTGAGACTGATCTCCCCTTCCCGCAAGGCCGCGGCATAGGCCATGCAGGTGGCAAAGCCGCAGACCTTGCAATTGGTCATGGGCAGAAGTTTGAGTATTTCCATGACCTTGAGCCCGGCCTGGCCGGTGTAGCGGGGGGTGAGGTGCTCCCGCCGGGCGTAAACATCGTTTATTTGGCCTTTGATCCATTCCGCCAGGGCTCGGGCTTCATCCACATCCCGGCAGCCGCGCATGGCGATTTGGTGCTGGTGCAGGGTGATCCATTTGCCCTGAGAGAGTTTGAGCAACAAGACGTGGTTGACGGCGTCGTAATCCCAGCCCCCTAATTCGGCGTTGAGGAAGGGGAGCGCCGGGGCGATGTCCGCGGTAAAGGTAACGATGGCATGGAGCACTTCCTTGGAAGGGTCGGATTTGGGGCGGAAGATTTTCAAATCCTTAATCTGGTCCAGTAGCATTTCGGGCCTCCCTTGATGCCCCGGGGGATTGACGCGGCTGGGCTGCGACATGCGGAAAAAGCCTGTACCTAACCAACCAGCCCTGAGGGTACTTCAACCATTCAAAGTCATATAAACGGATATAATTCCCTGACTACGCCATAAATTAGCCATAAGGAAATGGCCACCAGCAACAAGGCAAAATATTCCTGGAGCCTGCCGCGCTCAATTTTAATGGCGACCCGAGGCCCAATCTGGGAGCCGAGCAGCACCGCCAGAGCCAGAACGACAGTGAGATGCGGGTTAAAATGGCCGCGCAAGAATTGGCCGATAAAACCCGTTAAAGCAGTAATGCCAACCATCAGCGACGAACTGCCAACAGCTATTATTACGGGAACTCCCCCCAGCAAAACTACAGCCGGCACTTTGATCAAGCCTCCCCCTACTCCCAACAAACCGGCGACAAATCCGGCCAACAGCATTGTTGGCACAATAATCAGGACATTGATGACATACTCTTCAGCCACCCCGGTCCGGTGCCATTGCCACCAATTTCGGGAAGCGCCGGGCTGAACATAATCTTTAACTGGCCGATACATGAAATAGGCGCCGATCAGTAATACCCCGGCAAAGCAAATCTTTGCGAAGTAATCAGGAATAAAAGGGGATAGATAGCCGCCTAAGAATGCTCCTAGATTGGTAGGAGGTTCGATCAGCAATACCAGTTTCCAATCCACCAACCGGGCTTTGGCAAAGACTAACATAGAAGACAGCGACACTACCATGATGAGTACCTGACTGGTAGTGGCGGCCATATAAAATGGCACCGATAGCGCCAGAAGCATCGGAACGTAAAAAGCTCCCCCCCCTTGCCCCAGCATAGAAAAAACTACCGATACCGCAAAAAAAAGGAAAAACAGCAAGATTAAAAGGTGTACGGACATTATCTGGGATCCAAGGCTGGCAATTTTGGCGTAGAGATGTTGGAGGAGGGAGAGGAAGAAATTCCTCCCCCTCTGATCCAAGCTAACCAGTAATTATTTTTATCGGCGGCTCATTGTATGGTTCCCAATCTTTTTCCAGACAGGGAATACACAGGTCCTGGCCATCTTTGATTCGCACATAAAGTTCAAAAACATATTCACCACATTTATCACATTTGGCTCGCTGCCAGGAGCCCAATAGCTTTTGTACCTTTAGGTCAGGAAGATTCTGGATGGTAAACATTTCCTCATCACTAGCTTCCAGGATTGGCCGGATGGCGCGATCGGCAACCTCTTCCGAAATTTGGGAAGGCTGCAGGCCTTTCTGGCGGTAATTAAAGAATTCCGCAGCATTATGATGTATGGTGTCAATGTATTCGGGCTTGATAACGATTCGCATCGCGGTTTTTTGTGGGTGAAAAATAATTGCGCCATACTTGCCATAGTGTAGACGCCGCATCATGCCCTTGCCATAAGTACAGCCGGTGGCAGCTTGAAGTCCGTCAATCAGGCAGCCTTGAGGGTGTCGAACTCCCATCTCCGAGATTACCCAGAAATCATGATCTTTGGAGCGCTCCAGTCCCATCGCCTTTAAGGCAAAAGCTCCCAGTCGATAGCCCAGCGGCATAAAGGGGCATTTATGGCCGTGGAACTCGAAAGCCCATTCCGGAATTTCAAACATAATCAACCTCCTTAGTTCATTAAGTGCAACCCTTACTCCGTTAGCCGATAATTTTCTGATATCATCGACGCTGGCTACCTGGCCCATCCGGCTTTTTGGTCAAGCCCCGTCAGAATTTCCTACAACATCCTCACCCCTTGAAAGGCCATGTAGGCCCCGGCCAGGAAGAGGAGGCCGCCGGCGGCCTTTTGCAGGCCCAGGCTGAGGCGGGAGCCCCGGGAGTGGAGGAAGCTCTCGATGGCCCCGGTGAAGGTTCCCGCCAGGATGATGAGGGTGCCCTGGCCCAGGGCATAGGTGAAGAGCAGGGTGCTGCCGTAGGCCACCCGGCCCTGGACCGCGGCGACGGTGAGGATGACCGCCAGCACCGGGGAAGCGCAGGGCGAGAGCACCGTGCCGAAGAGCATCCCCAGGATCAAAGCCCCCAGGAGGCCGGTGCGCTTGGGCAGCAACTTTTGCGAGGTCTGCAGTTTCAGGTCAATGAGGCCGGCCAGATGGAGGCCCATGACCATGAGGACCGCGGCCAGGATAAAATACCACCAGGGGCCGGAGAGGCCGAACATGGTGCCCATGAGGGCGGCGGCGGCGCCCAGGGCGGACATCACCAGGGCCAGCCCCAGGACAAAGGTAAGGGAATATAAGAAGGCCTTTTTGGTGCTGCCCCCGGCATAGCCGCCCACAAAGCCGATGACCAGGGGGATGGACCCCAGGATGCAGGGGCTGGCGGTGGCGATCACCCCTCCCAGGTAGGAGGCCCCGTAAGCCAGGAAGGGGCGCTGTTGCAGAACGGTTCCCAAAGTTTCCGACACTCCCATCAGATACCCCGCCTCACTTTTTAATGAAGTTAAGTTCCTGGAGTTTTTTCACCAGCTCATCTTTGGGGAAGAGCCCCAGGTGGCGGAAGACCTCTTGGCCGGAGGCGTCCACCAAGACCTGGGTGGGGATGAGCATGATCTTGTATTGGCGGGCCAGGTCTTTATCCCGGTCCACATAGATGAGACGCACTTCCACCTGTTGGCCGTACTGGCCTTTGACGGCCTCCAGGATCTTTTCCATCTCCCGGCAAGTGAGGCACCGGCCGGAGCCGAAATCATAAATGGCCGGCCGGGATTTGGCCGGCGGTTGGCTCTGGCTCCAGGCCGGCCCGGTGAGAGGGAACGTGAGCCCGGTTGCGACCACCAGGAGCAGGGTTGATAGCCATCGAAGGGAAGATTTCACGGGAAAACTCCTTTCAGGTTCTGATAAGCGATTAAGGTTTGATTACGCCTCGAGGCCAGGAGGGCTCCTCAAGCCGAGATTCTTTTCCTGAAAATACTTCTCTTTGATTTTGAGGGCGACACCCACCAAGCTGATGAGCACCGGCACCTCCACCAAAGGTCCGATGACCGCGGCGAAGGCCTCGCCGGAATTGATGCCGAATACCGCCACCGCCACCGCGATGGCCAGTTCGAAGTTGTTGCTGGCCGCGGTAAACGACAGGGTGGCGGCAATGGGATAGCCCGCCCCAAATTTAGCCGACATGTAAAAGGTGAGGAAGAACATAACCACGAAGTAGATCACCAGGGGGACCGCCACCCGGACCACGTCCAGGGGCAGGGCCACGATGTATTCCCCCTTGAGGGAGAACATCACCACAATGGTGAAGAGCAGGGCAATGAGAGTGATGGGGCTGATCTTGGGGATGAAGCGTTCTTCATACCAGGCGCGGCCAAAGCGCCGCACCAGGATAAAGCGGGTCAACATGCCGCCGAAGAAGGGGATGCCCAGGTAGATCAGGACGCTCTCGGCGATCTCCAGGATGGTGACCTTAACCGCCAATCCCGAGGCGATCCCCAGCCAGTCGGGCACCAGGGTCACAAAGAAGTAAGCGTAAATGGAAAAAAAGAGCATCTGAAAAATGGAGTTGAAGGCCACTAGAGCGGCGCAGTATTCCGTGTCGCCCTGGGCCAGGTCGTTCCAGACGATGACCATGGCGATGCAGCGGGCCAGGCCGATGATGATCAAGCCCACCATGTACTCGGGGTAGCCGCGCAGCAGGGCGATGGCCAGCAGGAACATGAGGACGGGGCCAATGACCCAGTTTTGCACCAGGGACAGGGCCAGGACTTTAAAATTTCTAAAGACCCGGGGCATCTCTTCATAACGCACCTTGGCCAGGGGGGGATACATCATGAGGATCAGGCCGACGGCAATGGGGATGGAGGTGGTGCCCACCTGAAACTTCGACAGAAAGGTGGTGAATCCCGGGATGAAATAGCCCAGGCCAACCCCCGCGGCCATGGTCAAAAAGATCCACAGGGTCAGAAAACGGGCGACGGGGGAGAGTTTTTTAGGGACCGTGGCATTCATAATCTCACCTTTTTACAGCACCATATTGAACAGGAAGCCTACCAGGATGATGCCCACGGCCACCACCCCGATGAACACCCCGATGAGTTTGAGTTTCAAGACCTTCCGGAGGATGACCATCTCGGGGAAGGAAATGGCGATGACCGACATCATGAAGGCCAGGACGGTGCCCAGGGCGGCGCCTTTAGAAAGCAGGGCCTGGACGATGGGGATGATGCCGGCGGCGTTGGAGTAGACCGGCACCCCCACCAGGACCGCCAGGGGTACGGACCACCAGGCCTGCTGGCCCATGATGGCCGCCAGGGCCCCGGCCGGGACATAGCCGTGAATGCCGGCCCCCACTGCGATGCCGGCGATGATGTAGGGCCAGACCCGCCCGACGATGTCCTTGACGGCCTGGAGGCCGTAGTCGATGCGTCCGTTCCAGGAAAGGTCGGGAGAGGCGTTATACGATTTGGCCATGCGGATCTGGTAGACCCAGTCTTCCACCCAGGATTCCAGGGACAGGCGCCCGATGACCCAGCCGGCAGCCATGGCGATGGCCAGGCCGGTGGCCAGGTAGAGGAGGGCGATCTGCCAGCCGAAGAGGCCCCAGAGGAGGACCAGGGCGATTTCGTTGACCATGGGGGCCGAGATCAAAAAGGCGAAGGTGACCCCCAGGGGAACCCCGGATTCGATGAAGCCGATGAACAGCGGCACCGCCGAGCAGGAACAGAACGGGGTGACGATGCCCAAAAGCGCGGCCAGGACGTCGCCGATGGCCTCCCGCCGGCCCGCCAGGATGGCCCGGGTGCGCTCCGGGGAGAAGAAGGAGCGCACCACCCCGATGCCGAAGACCACCAGCACCAGGAGCAGGAAGATCTTGGGAACATCCAGACAAAAAAAGGCCACGGCCTCCCCCAGGTGGGTGCCCGGGCCCAGGCCGATGACGGTATAGGTCAGCCAGAGGGAGAAGGGCTCCAGGGCGCCATAGAGGAACCACCAGGCCACCAGGGAGACGGAGATGACGGTTAGCTTCAGAAAGAGTCCCGCAGCCGGGGAGCCTTTTGCCGGGGCCACGGGGCATTCACAGGTATCTTGGTTCATGTTGATCCCATCATTGTTCAGCAGTCAGTTGTCGGTTCTGACCACGGACCACTGACTACTTTTTCAGCCAGGCCAGGACTTCCTGTTTGCTGGGCACCTTGCCGGCGACCTTGACTTCGCCGTCCACCACCACCGCCGGGGTGACCATGACCCCGTGGGCGGCGATCTCCTGAAAATCCTTGACCTTTTCCACTTCGGCGGTCACGGCGCTTTCCGCCAGGACTTCCTGGACCAGCCTGGCGGTCTGTTCGCACTTGGGGCACCCCGGCCCTAATATTTTAATGTTCATGAGTAGCTCCCTTTCAGGTTATTCATTTTAATGTGCCTTATAGTCTTTGCTGAAAGCTAAACGACCATGAGGCCCCTTGGCTCACTTCCGGCTAGGAAAAATCCCCCCTGCCCCCCTTTTCCAAAGGGGGGTAAAAAGGGCGTATTCAAGTCCCCCTTTGAAAAAGGGGGATTTAGGGGGATTTTAACGGGATTTTTCACGGTAAAGCTTTCACTTCTTGCAGATATCCTCCCGGCGAATCTCCGGCAGGTGGGCCAGGAGCCGCTTGATTTCCGGGTCCTGGTCCAGCCAGGTCCGGAGCCTGGCCAGCAGGTCGGCGGCATAGGGGTTGGCCGAGCCGTCCGCCAGGTGGTAATTGACCCACAAGCCCTCTTTCCGGGAGTGCACCAGGCCGGCCTCCTCCAGCAGCTTCAAGTGGCTGGAGACGGTGGGCTGGGCCAGCTTCAGGGCGGTCTTTAGTTCGCAGACGCACATCACCTTATGCTGGAGCATCTTGAGGAGTTTTACCCGGTTGGGGTCCGAGAGGGCCTTCATAAGCTTAATGAAATTTTTCATAAGGCATAAGGGCTCCTATATATCGCTAAATAGAAATATATAAATACACTCGACGCCTGTCAAGGGTAAACCCTGGCCTGGCCGGTTTTTTCCCCGGTGCGGCCCCCCAGACATTGACCTGGAACGCCAATCTTGTTAGGGTAGTAAAGGCTGTTGCCGGCGGGCGTCACCATGCTGAAAGCGAATCTTTATGTGGACACCATCGAGGTTGCGCCGTACCTCACCCCGGAGGAGTGCCGGGGGCTGGGAGGAGGCGATTGCGCCCGAGTGGCCGCCCGGCTCAAGGAGGGGAGCCTGAAAGTGGAAGACTGCCGGGCCCTCAGCCCCGCCAAGCGCCAGGCCCTGTCCCTGGCGGTGCGGGCTTTGGAAGTTCTGCCGGTGGTTCAGTCCCTGGAGTTCCCCCGGCCGGTGCCGCCGGAGTTGTTCGAGATCAACGAGCCGGGCCCCGAGGCGCCGCTTCTGGTCACCGGCAACAGCGAATTCAGCCTGGCGGTGGTCACCGGGCTCCTGGCCCACACTGTCAGCCCCTTTTACCTGCTCCTGGTGGACACCCGGGGGGATACGGTGGACATGTCCATGGTCTACCGCAGCTTTACCCCCCAGCGCCTGGACCAGGGACTGGAAGCGCACCGCCTGGCTTCGAGGCTCAGGCCCCGGCGGCTCATCATCCCCGGGGTGGTGGCGCCCCTGAAGGAGGAACTGGCGGCCTACACCGGCTGGGATATCCGGGTGGGGCCCATCTGTGTGGCGGAGTTGCCCCTGTTCCTGGGAGAGGCTTACTGGCAGCCCCCGGGGGGGTCCTGACCGGAAGACGGGGTTTTTTGGGCCCCCGGTTGCCTCAACCCCCGGGGAGGATTACTATATAATATGAGAAATATGAAAACGCTCCGGCAGAGAGGCGGTGGATGAAAACCATTCTGGTGGTGGATGACGATGAGGCGATCCGGATTCTTTTGAAAGAAGAGCTGGCGGATGAAGGATATAAAGTATTAATCGCCACCAATGCCCGGGACGCCCTGAAGATGGTGGAAAAGGAGACCCTGGACCTGGTCATTCTGGATATTCGCATGCCCGGCATGGACGGCCTCGAGGCCCTGCCCCGCATCCTGGGGCTCAAGGAGGGCTTGCCGGTGATCCTGAATACCGCCTATACCCAGTATCAGGAAAGCTTCATGAGCTGGGCCGCGGACGCCTACGTGGTGAAGTCTTCGGACCTCACGGAGCTCAAGGAGAAAGTCAGAGAGTTGACCAAGACATGACCGCGGCGCTCAAAAAAGTCACCACCATCATCATGGCCGGGGGCAAGGGCGAACGCCTCTTTCCCCTGACCCGGGACAAAGCCAAGCCGGTGATCACCTTTGGGGGCATCTACCGGATTCTTGACTTTACCCTGTCCAACTGCCTCAATTCGGGGATTCGCCGTATCTACGTGCTGTCCCAGTACGGCAGTTTTTCCCTGGACCAGCACCTGCGCCAGGCCTGGGACGTCATGCACCCCGACCTGGGGGAGTTCATCTACTCCATGCCGCCCCAGCAGATCATGGTGAACCGCTGGTACCGGGGCACCGCCGACTCCATCTACCAGAACCTCACCCTGCTGCAGCAGGAACGCCCCCAGCAGGTGCTCATCTTATCCGGGGACCACGTCTATAAGATGGACTATATGGAGATGATGGAGTTTCACCTGAGCCGGGGGGCGGACCTGACGGTGGCCGCGGTCATGGTGCCCCGGGAGGAGGGGAGTTCCTTCGGCATTCTCAAGGTGAACCAAGCGAGCGAGGTGGAAAATTTCCTGGAAAAACCCAAGGACCCGCCGGGATTGCCCGACAACCCCGATTCCTCCCTGGTGTCCATGGGGGTCTACATCTTCAACGCCAAAGTCCTGGTGGAAGAGGTCATCAAGGACGCC
>Ga0307425_1001513_pt1 | contig 13827 bp, 9 predicted proteins | sample SalMarWE160330MG_FD_202152 | JGI IMG/M metagenome (GOLD analysis project Ga0307425, IMG submission 202152) | Salt marsh sediment microbial communities from the Plum Island Ecosystem LTER, Massachusetts, United States - WE1603-30 | ecosystem: Environmental > Aquatic > Marine > Intertidal zone >... | reverse complement strand
ATCGAAATTGATGATGAAAGCTGCAGATGTTTTAAGAAGAAAGAAAGAAGAATATTCAAAGCTTATGACTCTCGAGATGGGGAAACCAATTTCTCAATCTAGAGCCGAAGTAGAAAAATGTGCATGGGTGTGTGAATATTATGCAGAGAATGCAGAGAAGTTTTTAAGTGATGAATTGATAGAAACCGATGCTTCTAAAAGTTTTGTTTCATTCCAACCAATGGGTGCTGTACTTGCAGTTATGCCATGGAATTTTCCATTCTGGCAAGTGTTCAGGTTTGCTGCACCGGGGTTGATGGCTGGTAATGCTGAAATTTTAAAACATGCTTCAAATGTTTCCGGCTGTGCTTTAGCAATTGAGGAAGTATTTAGGGAATCCGGTTTTCCGGAAAATCTTTTCAGAACAATTTTAGTTCCTTCCTCTGAAATGGAATCTGTAATAAAAAATGAAAAGATTAAAGCAGTTACACTTACAGGCAGCGTGCCTGCGGGAAAATCAGTTGCTAAAACCGCTGGTTCAGTTTTGAAAAAAACAGTTATGGAACTTGGAGGAAGCGATCCTTACGTAATTCTTGAAGATGCTGATTTAGAAATGTCTGCAGAGACCTGTGTAAATGCACGCTTAATAAACGGCGGACAAAGCTGTATCGCTGCCAAAAGATTCATTGTTGTTGAAGAAGTCTATGATATATTTGTAAAACTTTTTGTCGAAAAGATGAAATCCAAAAAAATGGGTGATCCATTTGATGAATCGAATCATCTTGGTCCGCAAGCAAGTGTTAGTTTAAGAGACGAACTTCATCTTCAAGTAGAAAAAAGTATTAAACTTGGTGCCGAACTACTTTTAGGAGGAAAAATTCCAGATATTAATGGGGCATATTATCCACCAACAGTTTTGTCTAATGTAACGAAAGGAATGCCAGCTTATGATGAAGAGTTGTTTGGACCAGTAGCTGCAATAATTATAGTAAAAGATGAGGGTGAAGCAGTTAAAATTGCCAACGATACAATTTTTGGTTTAGGTGCCGCTGTTTTCACTGAGGATACTAAGAGAGGAGAAAAAATCGCAAAAGAAAAATTACAGGCAGGCTGCTGTTTTGTAAACGCATTTGTAAAATCTGATCCGAGGTTACCTTTTGGGGGAATTAAAGAATCCGGCTACGGTAGGGAATTGTCATCTTTCGGAATTAAAGAATTTGTAAATATCAAGTCTATCTATATTAAATGATTATACTTCTTCCTTAGCGAATATTTGTTTAATGAGCTTGATTATTTTTGCTCTGGAAAACGGTTTGGAAAGGTAATGTGTGCAACCTGCTTTTAGAAACTCTTCTCTGTCGCCGCGCATTGCAAAACCTGTTATCGCAACAATCGGAATATTTTTATACTTTTCTATCTTTCGAATTTCTTTTGTAGTCTCGGTTCCGCTCATTCCTTTGCCTAGATTTATATCCATAAGAATCAAATCATAATCATTTTCATTGATGAGTTTGTAGGCTTTTTCACCACTATCAATAAATTCAACAACACATAGATCTTTTAGAAACAATCGAATTATATCAATACTGGCATTATCATTCTCCACGATTAAAACTTTAGGTTTAAAATCGAGCGTTAATTCTTTTTCATCAGTTGAAATTGAATTAACTTCTATTAGTTTTGGTATCTTAATCTCATGATAATTTTCAATCAATGGAAAAAGAATAGTAAAAGTTGAACCTGAACCAACAGTGCTTGTCACGGCAATTCGTCCGTTCATTGATTCAACAAAATTTTTAGTTATCGTTAATCCGAGTCCTGTCCCTTCAAAGTGGCGGTTAAATCCTTCACTAACCTGTCTGAATTCCTGGAATATCAAGCCAAGACTTTCCTGAGGTATACCGATGCCTGTATCTTTCACCTTAACCTGTACGAAAGATTTTGAATCCTCTTTAATTGAGTCCACTATAACGGTAACCCCACCTGTGTAAGTATACTTCAAAGCATTGTTGATGAGGTTATTAATTATTTGCCTGAAGATTTGTTCATCAACCGAAGACAATAAATTCTGATCGCTGACAATAGTATTAAGATAAAGATTTTTTCTTTCCGCAACTGCTTCAAATAATAATATTTGAGACTCTACCAGCTCAGAAATTCTGTATGGCTGTATATTTAAATCGACCTTTCTCGCTTCAATTCTTGATAAATCAAGTAAAAGATTAAGAGTTTCCATTAATCGATTAGCACTAGTCAGAATTCTATCGGCCATTTCAATATTGTGATTTATTTTCAACTGTTCTTTAAGTAGTTCTGCAAACCCCAGAATTCCAACCAGTGGAGTTCGCAACTCGTGGCTTATATTAGCCAGAAAGATGGATTTTATTCTACTCATCTCTTCAGCTTTTTCCTTGGCTTCCATCAACTGTGTCTCGGCATTTTTTCTCATGGTAACATCGCGCAACGTAACAAGTAAATATTTTTCATTTGATAAATTAATAGTAATACCAAGACTTTCCACCCACAATTCCTCATCAGTTACTGTCCTAATTTTATACTCATCTATTAATGGAGTAGGATCAGATTTAATTCTATCAATAGCTTGTGTGACTTTCTCAATAAAATCTGGATGTAAAAAATCAAAAACTCTTTTCCCAATACCTTCAAGTGGATCTTTTAGACCGACGAGACGAGCGGCACTTTTATTTGCGAAAATTATTTTTCCGTTCCAATCTATTATAAGAGCGGCTTCGATCATATTATCAATTAGGGAGCGAAATCTACCCTCACTTTCTCTTAATGCTTCCTCAGATTTCTTGCGCTCAGTAATATCTGACAGTATAGCAATTAGTGCGGAAGGTGTTCCATGGTCGTTTCTGATTACTGATGTGGATAAATATGACAAAAATTCTGTCCTATCCTTCCTTTTACAAGTAATTTCTCCTTTCCAACCATCTTTTAACATTGATGGTAAAATCTCATTTCGAAGGTTAGACGGATTACTTTCTGAGACTATTATTGAAAAGTGCCTGCCGATAATTTTTTCGTATTCGTAGCCGAAAGTCTCGCAAAAAGAATTGTTGACAAATATTATATTACCTTCTATATCAGATATGCAAACCGATTCATAAATACTCTTTAGTGAATGAGCAAGAATTGATATTTGCTCTTCTGCTTTTTTTCGTTTTGTTATATCTCTTACTATGGCTTGAAGGGCAACGTCATTACCTAGCACAATTCTGTTCAGACTAACTTCAGCGTCGAACAATTCACCATTCTTTTTTTTGTGCTTCCACTCAAATCTTTGAGGATTTCCAGACAACGCACCGTTAATCTTTTCCAGAGCTTTTTCTTTTGAAAATCGACCGTCTGGTTGTTTTTCTGGTGAGAATTCATATGGAGGTCTGCCCACTATTTCCTCTTTATTGCACGCAAACATTTCAAGTGTTTTTTTATTGCAATCAATAAAGATATCAGAATCCATCAGAAAGATGGCATCGTTGGCTAATTCGAATAATGATTTGAATTTTAATTCGCTTTTTTCAAGTTTTTCAGATGCTTTCGTTTTTTCAGATATGTCTGAAAAAAATGTTGCCATTTTACCTGGTTCAATTTGAATTGCTGAAACATCAAATGCTCCTTTCACCTTATTATCTTCGTATTCTATAAGTTTATTCTCAATATGATTACCGTTCCTGGCAATATTCTTATAAATATCAGGTATATCTGTTTGGGCACTACCTGGAAATGCATCTTCAATTTTTTTATGGAGTAATAGGGAATGGTCTATTCCCAAAATTTTATTTGCAGCTGGATTGTAACCTGAAAAAATCAACTCTCCGTTTTCCTTAAGATCGTAAACGTGAACACCGTAAGGTGAAGCGTCGACAATTTGTCTTATCTTCTTTGTAGATTCAATTATTGAATTCTCTGCATCCTTTATCTTGGTGAAATTGTCACAAACAATTAGAACCTCAAGACCTTCGCCATTTGAATCGATCGTACAGGCGTTTTCCTTTACCCAAATTATTTCACCACTTTTCCTGATTTTTCTTATTTCCCAAGTGAACATTTTGCCGGGATTTTTTAAACATTTATGTATCTGATCCCTTACCGTTTTCCAATCCTCTGGTAGAAATACTTTAGTTACAGGTTGTTTTGTCAATTCTTTTATTTCGTACCCTAGCTCTTTTGCTCCGAGAGAATTTACCTCTTTAATAATCCCTTTCTTATCTACAATAAAAATCATTAACGGATTATTCTGGAAAATAGTCCTAAGTTTTTTATTAGTTCGTTTTATTTCTTCGATTTCAGAAAGCTGATTAATTTCTGAGTGATGATTTTTGGATCTAATAGTTTCTTTGATGTTAGTTTTTATTTCATTAAAAGTACACTCGATTAATTTATTCCTTCCTGATTTAATGGCTACTGCTCTCAAAGATAAGTTTTGTTTTTTCTTTCTACTGTTTTTAATGGTAATTGAGTTAATCTTAAAAGATTTCTGTCCGTTTAATTTTGAGAGTTTCTCAAAATCCTCGCTGGTTTTATTGATGGAAATAAGATCGGTTAGAAATATTTTTTTTGGTTTTTTTCTGGATGAAATTAAAAGTTCCTTTGCAGCTTCGCTAAATTCGATAATCTCAAAATTCTTCGGACTAACTATCAGAATAATCTTCCGGGGATCTTTAATTAATTTATTTCTGGTTTTAGGCATTGAAAATTTAGTGTTTGACCAACCAACGTATGAAATGTTGGCAATATGAGTGCCATTTTTTTTAACACTAATATTTGTATTTCTATTCATTTTAACAGCATATTTAATTGGGTGTACATCAAGAGGTAAAAATGTAATTTTCGAAATGAAATAAGAATAAAATCACTAAGTTTGTGTCAAATGTTTAACTATAAATTAACTCTCCAATATGATGGAACGAAGTATGCCGGCTGGCAAATTCAGGAGAACGCTCTGTCAATTCAGGAAGTAATTAAAAGCTCAATTCAGCAAATTCTTCAGGAAGAAGTTAATCTTATTGGAGCGGGTCGAACCGATGCTGGAGTTCATGCATTGGGGCAAGTTGCAAATTTCACTCTGGACAAAGAGCTGGATTTATTCAGATTTAAATATTCTATAAATTCAGTATTACCTGATAATATTTCAATTACTAATATTGAATCCGTTAATGAAAAATTTCACTCAAGGTTCAGTGCAAAGAAACGATCGTATATTTATTTAATATCGATTCAAAAATCCCCTTTCTTTGATAGATATTCATATAACTATTACTCTGAACTTAATCAGCAAAAACTAAATGAAATTTCCTCGGTAATGATCGGGAGTAAAGATTTTACCTCCTTCAGTAAACTCAATCCTGAAGTTCAGAATAAAAATTGCGAAGTATTTGAGGCGAGGTGGCGTAAGGAAAAAAACTTGTTTATTTTTTATATAGAAGCAAACAGATTTTTATATGGAATGGTAAGGGCAATTGTCGGCACATTGCTCAAAGCGTACTCATCCGAAAGTGCAATTGAATATTTGGAAAATGTTTTTGCAGAAAGAAATCGTGATGCTGCTGCGGATTCAGTTCCTGCTAAAGGATTATTTTTATATAAAATTAAGTATTAAGTGATGATTACTCTAAAAAAACAGAATGTTTTAGTTACCGGTGGTTCTCGAGGTATTGGAAAGGCTTGCGTAGGACTCTTCGTGAAAGCTGGAGCTAATGTTGCTTTTACTTTTAACTTGGCAAAAGAAGAAGCGGATAAAATAGTTGGTGATAATAAAGAATCATCAAAAATAAAATGTTACCGGGTGAATCTTGCTAACTTTAGCGAAATTGAAAAACAGGTTGGACTTGTACTATCTGATTTTGGTAACATTGATATACTTGTAAACAATGCTGGCATTTGGAAGGAAGCAGCGATAGATAAAATGACTATTGAAGAATGGAATGAAATGATGAATATAAATCTTACCAGCACATATCTTATCACAAAATTGCTTGTGCCTAAAATGAAAGAAAAGCGGTTTGGCAGGATTATAAATATATCTTCTACAGCAGGCCAAAGGGGAGAAGCTTCCCATTCGCACTATGCGGCTTCTAAAGGAGGAATGATATCTTTAACAAAATCTCTTGCTGCAGAACTAGGTGAATTTAATATTACGGTTAATTGTGTGGCTCCCGGTTGGGTAATTACTGATATGACTACGGATTCTTTAGCTGAAACAGAAATTTATAAAAAGGTTTTAAGTGACATTCCGCTTCGGAAGATAGCTCAGCCGGAAGAGATTGCGGGACCGGTCCTTTTTCTTGCTTCCAGTTTGGCATCTCATGTCACGGGCGAAATTTTAAATGTGAACGGTGGCTCAGTACTATGTGGTTAAAAATTTAAGTGGTGTGAATAATTGGAAACAAATTTTCTCGCTGAAATCCATACGAAAGTAGTTCATTTCCCTATAGCTTTGTTAGTAACATATTCCTTGCTTGAGATAGTTGGGATTGTTTTTAAAAAAGATTTTATAACGAAATCTGCTTTGTTAATTTTATGTCTTGGTGTTATTACGGCGTTTCTTGCTGTCTTAACCGGTAACCAGGCTTCTGGTAATTTTAATTTTTGGAACAATGAAAGTAGTGCGCTTCTCATTGAACATCAAACTTTTGCTACTTATTTGCTTTGGGGTTCACTCATCATATGTGCTTTAAGGATTTTTTTTACTGTAAAGAAAAAATTCAATGGTCTTATAAAATATCTTTTTATCCTTTTTGCTATTGTGATAATTTTTCTTGTCTATGAAACAGGTACCCATGGTGGTGATCTTGTTAAAAAATTTGGTGTGGGGACAGAACTTTTCAATTCATCAAGTAAAAAATAAATCTGTCTAATAAATAAATTGATATGATTTTAATAAGTTTGTGATGCGTGATTAAGAAATTTTTAAAATATTTTGTGCTTGCAATACTAATTATACCGGAAATAGCATTTTGCGGTGATAATCCTTCAAGCAAAGCTGTCGGAATATTTATCTCTGCAGGAGTCGGACCCCGTCTTCCGATAGGTCAATTTGCAAATTCTACTGATCTTGGTTATGGTTTAAATATTGAAGGCTCGTATACTGACACCGATTTTCTTCCATTCTTTATTTTTGCACGTCTGGGATATGAGCAGTTCCCTGGTTCTCAGGACTTCTACCAGCAAACGGATTACTCGAACTATTCAACCATGATTGTTCCTGCATCACTTGGAATCCGTTACTACTTCAGCCCGCTTGCTGAAAACGTAGTATTATTTATTCCGGTTGTCGAGGGTTCTGTTTCGTATACATATTTTCAGGTGTTAAATGAATTCAAATTAAATGCGGGACGAACTAATTTTAAAGATGAGCTTTGGAAACTTGGGGGAACCGTTGGAGCTGGTTTGTCAATGTTCCTGTTAGAAATTATGGCATATTATACATACTATGATTCGAATCAGTATATCTCCTTTAACTTAAGTGTAAGACTTCCATTATTTATAAATCTGTGAGGAATTAAAATGAGTTACAAAAACATTCTTTTCGAAATTAAAAATCGTGTTGGCTTAATAACAGTTAACCGACCGGATAAACTGAATGCATTAAACGGAGAAACGATTAATGAACTTGAAGATGTTTTCTCTTCAATAAAAAATAATCCAGAAGTTTTTGTTGTTGTGATAACCGGAAGTGGTGAAAAAGCTTTTGTTGCCGGTGCAGATATTGCTGAATTGAATAAGCTTGATGTTCTCTCGGCTAAAGAGTTTTCTGAAAAAGGAAACAGAGTATACAGAATGATTGAAACGCTTGATAAACCTGTAATTGCAGCTGTTAATGGCTTTGCTCTGGGCGGTGGATGCGAGTTAGCTTTAGCCTGTCATATAAGAATTGCAAGTGATAATGCAAAGTTTGGACAACCGGAAGTAAATCTTGGAATAATTCCCGGGTATGGTGGTACCCAAAGACTTGCACGTGTTGTAAATTCTGCAAGAGCATTAGAAATGATTTTAACCGGCGACATGGTTTCTGCTGAAGAAGCTTATCGAATAGGTCTGGTAAATAAGGTATATCCTCAATCTGAATTGCTAAATAGTACATTCGATTTAGCAAATAAAATGGTTTCCAAAGGTCAGCAGGCCATCAGATTGGCATTGAAGGCTGTAAAAGCAACAGATAATATGTCGTTGGTTGAAGGTTTAAATTATGAAGCCAGTCTCTTCGCACTTGTCTGCGGTACAGAAGACTTTAAAGAAGGCACAGCTGCATTTCTTGAAAAACGAAAACCACAATTCAAGAATCGATAAGTTCTTAAAATCAAACATATCAAAATGTTGTCTTTGAAATTCAGAAGTAATTTACTTCTGTCACTATTTGTGTTGGCTATAATCCTGCTTGTCATTAATGTTTTAATTAAGAGTAATTATACAGCTACGAATTCAGGGGAACAGCTTTTAGATGCTAAAGAAATCAGGCAGCGGTTTCTAAATATACTTGATGATTTTGGAATTGACGATAAGTTAATTAAGGAAAGTTTGTCAAAAGATGAATTTAGTGGACGTAAAATTCCGCTTCTTAAGATTCAAGTGCCCGAAGATTTATCCATACCGGAAATTTTGCAGGACATTTATCGATCCTTCGCAAAAGACAGTTTAAAATATTCTTCTGTAGAGAAAGTTAAAGGAGGTAAATCAGTACTTGTTTTAATCAAAGGCAAATCAGCAATACTGCAGGCTGAATTTAACTATGCGAAAAATATTTTTAGGAATAAAGGAACTTTCGCATTTATTATTAAAGATGTAGATCCGGGAAATCAATCAACTACAACTCTAATTGAATCTTCTGCTGAAATAAATTTTCTTATCCGGCCTGATAGTAAATACACTCAGGTTCTTGATTTGATGAAAGCGAATGACAAACAATTCTCAATTCTAATTGATGATGATATAAGTGAGCAAAAATACAAACTCGGTCCGGCGTTTTCTGAACAAAGAATAATTGCTGTTGTTAAAACTTTGGTGAAAGATTTTTCTAATGCGACCTGTTTTATTATTGATGACAAATCTGAATTTTATAATTCGCCTAACCGATTAATTATGACCCGTGAATTAAACAAACGAAATATTAAATTATTTACACTTTTGGATTTTGTAAATCTTGATAATAATGAAAATATAGTTGAATATTTTGCAAAAGTAGTAGAAAATCTCAATCGAGATAAAGGGGAAATAATTCTTCTTGATGAAACTTCTTACCGGGCTCTTATTCCTGAAATCAAAAAGTATAAAAGAAAAGGGTATAAAGTTTTAAATAGTTGCCTATTACTGAAACCGGAAATGTAGTTTTTTAATAACTATAAACGTCATCAAATTCAAGTACGATTGTCTCACCGAATTCTTGTTCATTAATTTGTTCCAGTAATTTTTTTGAATCTCCAACCAGAACTGTAATTAATTCTTCAGGATTAATAGAATCAGCTGCAATTTTATTTACATCTTCAAGATTAACCGAATTTACTTTCTGTACGTACGTATCAAAGTAATCATCTGAAAGATTGTGAATTATACTGTTACTTATATTTCCGGAAATCTGTCTGTAGGTTTCAAAATTAGAAGGAAATCTTCTTGTTAACGAAGATTTAGCAAAACTGATTTCATTTTCTGTTATACCGTTTTTGATTGTTTTAATTTCAGAATAAATCTCTCTTAAAGCATTTGCAGTGTTGTCAATACCTACAGAAGTTGAGACTGCAAAATAACCTGCTTCCTTTAGGTAGCTAAACCTTGAATGTATACCATACGTGTATCCATGCTTTTCTCTTAAGTTAAGATTTAACCGACTTGAGAATTGTCCACCAAGAACGAGGTTAACAATTTGCTTCTGAAAAAAATCAGTCTCACTTCTTTTCGCAGCTAAATGACCAGTTCTTATCTCAGTTTGCACAGAATCTGGTTTATTAACAATTATTATTTTCTTTTGTAATTTTTTGAGGTTAAGTTCTGGTTGAGTTAAAATGGAAACGTTTTCCCAGCGGCCAAATTCGTCCTGCAGAATTTTATTGAGTGATTCAAAATCAATATTTCCCACAACAACTAAGGATGAATTTTTTGGTGCGAATCTTTGCTGATAATAATCTTTAACATTTTGAGGAAGAATATTTTCGATATCTTTTTCGACTCCCAAAATAGGATAAGAATATGGACATTCTTGCCCAAATAAAAAATGTTCAAAAGAAATATCAGCAATATAGTCCGGCTCAATTTTGACCTGGTTCAATCTGACTATTACTTTTCTTTTTTCACGATGATAATCGTTCTCGTTCAGATGAGGTTCAGTTATTATGCTTTTAAAGAGTTTTAAAGCCGGGAGAAAATTCTCACTTAAGACCTGCAACGAGACAAAACTAATGTCTGAGTCCGAGGCAACAGAAAACTGTGCTCCCAGCATTTCAAATTCATCAGCAAGTTGTAATGCATTGAAATTGCCTGCACCTTCATCAATGCACATTGTAAGCAGGTTACTCAAACCTTTATATTTTACCGGGTCAAACCGGCTGCCACTATTTACTAGTAAAGTCATTCGAATAATCGGCAAATCATTCTTTTCACTAAAGAATATTTTTAAACCGTTGTTCAAATGAGAAATTTTAACAGAAGGAATGTTGAATTTAATTTCGCCATCAGTCAGAGGTTTTTTAGTTCTGTCAACTTGCATTGCGACTCCGCGGTACAAATCTGAGCTCAACCAAATTATTCTGAAGATATTTTTTAGCTGACTGCTTTATTTTATCCTCATCCAGGCTTGTATATCTGTTAAGATCGTAGTTGAATGAATTAGGTTCTCCCAGATAGAAATTGTAAAGATTCATCAGATCAGCTATAGTATCAATATTCTGAAGCGAGTAAACAAAATTAGATGTAATCGCGTTCTTTGATCTTTCAAGTTCCTGTGCAGAAATATTTTTTTCTGCGAGCAGGGAAATTTCATCAAAAATAATTTTCTTAATCTCATCAAGAGATTTACCGGGTTTTGCCGTTGCAACTATCATAAAATGTCCACCAAATTTCCCGGAGAATTGCATAGCGTTTATGTCCTGTGCGATTTCAAGTTCATACACCAGCTTTCTTGTCAGTCGTGCGTTTTTAGAACCAGTTAAAACGTCTGATAAAATATCCAACGCCGAATCATCTTTACTGAAAGCTTTTAGTGAATGCCAGGCAAGATAAATTCTTTCGAGATTTACATTATCCTCAAATACAATCATTTTGTTTTCGTTGAGGTGAGGTATCTTAGTAATTATTTCCGAAGGAGTTCCGCTATTTTTTATTTCACCAAAATATTTTTCAATCAGCAATTTAGTTCTGTTGACATCAATATTTCCGGCAATAACAATAGTTGAATTCGCGGGAGAATAATACTGCTTAAAAAATGATCTTACATCTTCTATCGTATAACTTTCAATATTATTATAGAATCCTATCGTTGGCCAGCTGTATGGGTGTTCATCAGGGTAAAGGTTAGAAACCAATTTTTCCCAGGCTAATCCGTAAGGTTGGTTATCGTATCTTTCTAAACGTTCATTTAAAACCACACTTTTCTGGTTATCCAGTTTTACCTGGTCAAGGGAATCGAGAAAGAATCCCATCCTGTCGGATTCAAGCCAGAGTGGAAGCTCAAGCTCATTGGATGGAATTTTTTCAAAGAAATTAGTTCTATCAAAACTTGTTGAGGCATTTAACGTTCCGCCGGCTTCCTGGATATATCTGAAATGCATTTCTTTAGGAATATTTTTTGAACCCTGGAACATCATATGTTCAAAAAGGTGAGCGAGTCCTGTTTTACCTCTAACTTCATTTGCCGAACCGACTTTGTACCAAATGTTGACGGCAACAAGTGGGACACTTTTAATTTTATTAAGTATCACCTCCAGCCCGTTCGGAAGAGAGTATCTTATATAAGGAATGTTTAACAGGTTCATGAATTTATTACTGATGAAACTATCAATCTTACAAAAATTTTTTTATAAAAAATTTACTTAAAAACATTAAAAAATAGAAAAAAAGAGTGATTTTGAACAATCACTTATTAAATAAATATTAATTTTTAACAAACCACTTGAATTCATCACGAATATACCAAATATTTGTCTGTATTAATTAAAAACTTTTTCATTCAGGGTGGGATAGAACAAGTTGAGGGCAATATTGAGTTTCCACTTTCATTTCTTAATTAACTACAAATCTAATTCACAAACAAATCTAGGAGAAGATTTATGAAAAAAATCTACGCCATTTCTGTAGCACTCGCTTTCCTTGTTTCGTTTGCAACTTTAGCCCAGACCTATAATATAACGGGTAAAGTTACAGATGGTTCAAATGGAGAGGCGCTTATCGGTGCTAATATCTTTCTTAAAGGAACATCCTGGGGCGCTGCTTCAGATGCAAATGGAAATTATTCCATAACTGCGAGACCGGGGTCATACACAATAACCTGCAGCTATATCGGCTACGAAAAAGTCGAAAAAGATATAGAAGTAAACGGCGATATGACCATGAACTTTAGTCTTAAAGAGTACCAGTTTACTCTTAGTGTAACTGTAATCTCTGACAGAGCTAAGGAAAGGGAAACGCCTGTTGCATTTACAAATATTGATAAAAAACAAATGGAATTCAATCTCGGTTCTAGAGATATTCCACTTGTTCTCAATACCGCACCCTCGGTTTTTGCGACAGATCAGGGCGGTGGTCCAGGTGATGCCCGTATAAATGTTCGCGGTTTTAATCAGAGAAACGTGGGAATAATGATAAATGGTATCCCGATAAATGATATGGAAAACGGTTGGGTTTACTGGTCGAACTGGGATGGTTTGGGTGATGCTACCTCTTCAATCCAGTTACAAAGAGGATTAAGTTCTGTTACTTTAGCTACACCATCTATAGGTGGTACTATAAATGTTATTACGGATCCAACGCAACATAAAGCCGGTGCATATTTTAGAAACGAATTTGGCACTGGGAATTTTCACAAACAAACTTTTTTCGGTCACACTGGATTGGTTGATGAAAAATTTGCTATGAGCATTGGTGGAGTAAGAAAAGTCGGAGACGGTATTGTTGATCGAGCTTGGACAGATGCCTGGGCATATTATATGGGTATGGCTTATCAGATTAATAACAGCAACAGGTTAGAGCTTTATGCAATGGGTGCACCACAGCAGCACGGACAAAGGCGTTGGAAATTAAATGCTGCAAACTTCAGTCATGAACTGGCCAGGAAATTGGGTTATACAGAAGATATTTTAAATGATCCTCTGTATGCTGACCAAGGTACTCTTTATAATTCAAACTGGAGTGGTGTGAGCACTTCATACACAGGAATGCAGTGGCAAAGGTCTTATTGGAATAGTAATTTAAACCAGAGATATAATCCTGCATTTATTAATGAAAGTCAAAATTATTACCACAAACCTTTAGTTAATTTAAACTGGTACTCTCAGTTCTCTGATAAATTCAGTCTATACTCAACAGTTTACTATTCCGGCGGACAAGGTGGTGGAACGGGTACTTTCGGAAGTTTGGCTTATAATTACGATCTCAAACAAAGAGTTATTGATTATGATGCAACTATTGCACGAAACATAGCTAATATTGATACTACAGATGGAACTAGTTCCTCAAGAGGCATTTTGAGAAATAGTGTTAATACACAATGGACAATCGGTGCAATTTCAAAAGCATTTTACAAAACTTCTGACGCTTTCACATTATCTTTTGGAATTGATGCAAGGTATGCTGAAATTGAGCATTTTAGGGAAGTGAGAGACCTGCTTGGCGGCGATTATT
>Ga0307425_1001509_pt1 | contig 13839 bp, 11 predicted proteins | sample SalMarWE160330MG_FD_202152 | JGI IMG/M metagenome (GOLD analysis project Ga0307425, IMG submission 202152) | Salt marsh sediment microbial communities from the Plum Island Ecosystem LTER, Massachusetts, United States - WE1603-30 | ecosystem: Environmental > Aquatic > Marine > Intertidal zone >... | reverse complement strand
AGTTGAACCCGTTCAAAAAGTTTTCAAGCAGATCATTGGGCAATTTGCCCGATGAAAGGGGCAGCCCCAAACGGACGATATGTTTAATCTCTTCCAAACCGGAAACGATAAAATCGCTTTCAACCTTTGTGGTGCCGGATACCGTTTTATAATCGAGAAATGCTGTCATACACCCTGCTGTTTGTCCTGCCTGAATGTCGAAAACAAAGTCACCCACCATCAATATCTGTGTTACATCAACATTTAAGGTTTTTGCTGCCAGTATGATCCCGTCGCCACTAGGTTTCAACCGGACGGGTGTTTCCCTGGAAACAATGACATCAAAATGCGACATATCGATATGTTCAAAATTCTGAAAAGCCCGTTCTAAACTTGAAAGGGTATTTCGGGTAATGATGCCAATACCGATTCCCTTTGAACGAAGAAAATGGATTAATTTTTGTGCCCCGATGTTGGGTTCTGAGTTGATTGCTGCTTCTTTTTCAAATCGCTCCAGTTGCCTTAGGGCTTCATTGCGCTGAGAGAGGGTGGGAAAATCTTCTATGAATTCAAGTACAGGGACATTGGCGGGGCAACCGATGGTTTCTTTTAAACGAGGAAAATTCAATGCCCCGGGTTTCGTCAGGGTGCCGTCAAAATCGAACAGAACGGCTTTAATATAAAATGGCCGATTCATTCTTTTTCGGTTCGTTCTTCATGATATTGGTTTATTTGGGATATAGCTGTTTGCAAAATAACGCAGCTTTTCCGCCGCCGGATAATTTTGTTTAGATCGGCAAGAACTCGCAAATAAAAGCTCGTAAAAGAGAACATGGCTACGGCTTTTTAGAATATAGTGCAGTCATTTGATTTTATTTTCTAATTTGGAAAACCTCAAGGATGTTCTCTTTAACGCGCTCTAATTTGCTCAGACAGCTTCCCGATCTAAACAAAATTATCCGGCGGCTTACATCAAATTATTGCAGGAAGCGATTCAATCGCGCCAAGCGGATAAATCCGCTACAAAGATTGGCGGACAAGTCGGAACCTTTTATGACATTTGAGTTATAAAAAAAACGGATTACAGGTCATAGGGTGTCAGGCTTTCAAAACCTTGGTCGGTGACCAGAATGGTCTGTTCAAACTGAGCGGAAAGCGACTTGTCCTTTGTAACGGCTGTCCACTTGTCTTCAAGTATGACGAGATCTTTATTCCCCAGATTGATCATTGGCTCTATGGTGAAAACCATGCCGGGAATCAGAGGGATTCCTTCTCCTCGACGACCATAATGGGGAACCTGGGGCGGCTCGTGAAATTCCAACCCGACACCATGCCCTACAAATTCTCTGACTACCGAGCATCCATTTTTTTCAGCATATTTTTGAATGGCCCACCCAATATCTCCAATGGTGTTGCCGGGCTTGACCATTGCTATCCCCTTAAGCAGACCTTTTTGGGCAACGCGAACGATCTTTTTGGCGTCGGGACCGGGTGTGCCCACAAAAAAGGTTTTGTTGACGTCTGCATAGTAACCATTAAGAATCGGCGTTACATCGACGTTGACAATATCACCGTCATTTAAAATCCTTTCCCCGGGGATGCCGTGACAAATCACTTCGTTTACGGATACGCAGACACTTTTGGGGAACCCCCGGTAATTTAGAGGCGCGGAGATTGCACCGTGTTTGAGTGTGAATTCGTGAACCAGTGTATTAATTTCATCGGTAATAAGTCCCGGCCTGATTTTGGCCTCGACCATGTCAAGGGTATCCAGTGCCAGACGACCGGCCTGCTTAATGCCTTCTATATCAGCTGCCTGTTTAATCCGAATTCTGTATTTTTTAGCATATTCGGCCTTGAGTTTTTCAGGGTCCGGTTCTCTTTTACCCAGACAGCATTTTTTATATTTAAGACCGCTTCCGCAAGGGCAAGGGGCGTTTCGTCCGCCATTAAACATTTTTTTCTTCATTTTTTACAACCTATCGATAATCCTCTCTGATGGGATAAAATACATCGATGATCCGGCTTCGGGTCACGGACTTTCCGGAATGAACGGCATGCGGCGGAATAATCACGACGGAGCCGGGACCGAGCCGTTTGCTTTCGTTGTCCACGGTCAGTTCAAACTCACCTTCAAGAACGTTTGTCACCTGTTCATGTGGATGAGAATGTTCCGGCAATTGGGCCCCTGCGTCGATACTCCAGTAAGAAAATGTCATGTTTTCTGAATGCACAAAACGAACTTTAAATCCGGAGACAAGTTCTTTTTCTTCTATTTCGTCAAGATGTAAGTATTGCATTATTGTTTTTAACCTCTTGAGTTAGTGTCCATCCATAAATGGCCCTTTTTGCCCTGCTCGACGTTCTCCGCGGGTTTCCGGCTGCGGCGTGCAGGCGTACGCCTTCCTGTCCCGCTAAGCGGGGACCGCAAACCCTTATGCGGCCTCGATCAGAACAAAAATTGCTCATTTCTGAATTGGACACTATTTAAGTTTAATCATTGATATATGCGATTAAGGTTGATGTCAATTTAATTTGCTCTGAAAAGCCTAGTCATTCGAGCTATGTCAGAGTTTTTCTGCTCTGAGGAATTGCTGTAAGAGTTTGAAGTGAACTAATCCGCCACAGTGCATTAGCGGACAAGAGTTTAAAGTGAGCTAAAGTTAAGGAATTCTATCAATTATATAAAAACATCGGAGCGAGCCGACTTCGCCATAGTGGCCTTCGGTTACAACGGCTGAAAGCGACACCATAACTTTAGGCATTTTAGATCACTTTAGGCACTTTTAACTTGTTCGTCTTTTAGCAAAACAACCCCTTTCAGGGGAAAACCAAAACCTGGTACTTTATGATAGCTTTACTATATAGTTGTTGTTATGTGTTGGATGCGGAATCATTTGTCATACAAATTATAATACACTTTTTCGAATTGCAGGCCTTCCTTTGGATGGGAGGATTTTTTTTCGGCCGCATATCCGATGGCGATCATCGATTCTACGTTTAAGTTTTCCGGTATATTTAACAGCTCGCGAATGTACTGTTCCGCTGCTTTTGTCTGGTCATGCATTCTTTTTCTGATCTGAATCCAGCAACTTCCGAGATCCATGGATTCTGCTGCCAGATGAATATATATCGAAGCGATGGACGCATCCTCGATCCACACATCGCATTTTTCAGGATCCGCACAAACAACGATCCCCAAGGCGGCATCTTTTAAAAATGATGCACCGTGAGGCTTGGCTTTTGAGAGCTTTTCGAGTAAAACACTATCGGTCACCACAACGAATTTCCATGGATTAAATCCTCTTGACGAAGGCGCTCGAAGGGCTGCTTCGATAAGCCTGTCGATTTTCTCCGGTTCGACGGGTTTATCCAGGTATCGACGAATGCTTCTGCGTTTTTGAACCAGGGATAAGAACATATTAGATTCCTCCTCAATTTATAATTTTAATAATTACGTACCTATGATAAAGAATTGAATTATAAAGTCAATTCGAATTTTTTACAAGGACGCTAATGATTTTTCATGAAAATATTGCTGATATATCCGTACTGGCTTGAAAAACGGGCCGATATCCAGGATGTGATCATTCCTCCCATCGGCATGTATTACATCGGTTCTGTCTTAAAAGAGAACCATTACGATGTGGAAATATTAAACTGGTGCAGGATGAATGAAACGCCCGAAGCCATCGAAAAAGTCCTGCTTGAAAAAAAACCGGATATCATCGGGTTTTCTATCTTGCAGGCCAACCGGTGGGGCGGAATCGAAATCGCCGGGATTGCAAAACAGATCCATCCCAAAGTGAAAATTGTTTTTGGCGGGGTGACACCGACTTTTCTATGGGAACATTTTTTAACCCATTTTCCTCAAATCGATTTTGTGGTTATCGGTGAAGGCGAATATACGTTTTTAAATCTCGTAAAATATTTAGAAAGTAATAATGAACATCTCATAGAAGATATTCGAGGCATTGCTTTTAGAAAAGACGGCAAGGCAGTCCGGACAGCATCTGCCGAGCCGATTCATCATATCGATGCGTTGCCGGTTCCGGCGAAATATTTTGAATACCAGCATCTGTCCCTGACCCGTGGCTGTCCGGGTAAATGCAGGTTTTGCGGATCGCCAAAATTTTGGGGCCCTAAAGTTCGATTTCATTCCGTTAAATACTTTATCGACGAACTCGAACGTCTTTATAAAAAGGGCATCAACTTTTTCTATTTTTCCGATGACACTTTCAGTGTTGACAAAAAACGGGTCATCGAAATCTGCAAAAAAATACTGGATAAAGGGCTGAACATCACATGGGTGGCCATATCCCGCGTTAACTATATGAGTGAAGACATCCTCTATTGGATGAGAAAGGCCGGTTGTATTCAGATCAGCTACGGTGTGGAGAGCGGGTCAAAAAAAATCAGAAATCTTTTGAACAAGAAAATTGTGAACGATGACATTGAAAAAGCGTTTGCCATGACAATAAAATACGGCATTTTACCCCGCGCCTATTTTATATATGGCTGTCCCGGAGAGACACGCCAGACCATTTTCGAAACCATTGACCTTATCAAAAAAATTAAACCGCTGGTCATTCATTTTTTTGTTCTTTCACTGTTTCCCGGAACTCGCCTGTACGAGGAATATAAGAAAAAAATGAAGGTCACTGATGATATCTGGTTGAACAAAATTGAGGACATCAAGTATTTTGAAACCGATCCCAAATTATTTCGAGAAGATGTCCTCTCATTTGGGAAAACATTACGAACCCAATACCATGAGCTGATTCCCGAAATTGTGGATGCCATCGAGCTCGTCGATAAAAAGGAATTTTATCCTTTGCATGCTGATTTTTGTTCCAGACTCGGGATGACCTTTGATCACGGGGATTACGCCAACAATGACGCAATTTTGGGAAAAGAAAGAATTGCTGAAAAATTGTACATAAAGGCTTTAACATATCACCCGCATCCAGGTGCGTATCTTGGTTTGGGCATATTGAATCAAAAGGAGAGCGCCTACCACGAATCCATTAAAATACTTTCAAAAGGCATTCAGTATTTCCCGGACAACGAGCAGCTCAATATGTGTCTTGGTGTAAGCTACATGAATGTGGGGGATTTTAAAACCGCGCTGTCGTTTTTTCTAAAATTTCAACACTCAAAACAAGCACTGGGTTTTATCGTCAACTGTTATGATGCATTAAATGATGTTGAAAAAGTATCATTCTTTTCTAAAAAGCTCGAATCCTGTTAAGCACTTTTGTAATGGCTGATGTTGAAGCAATGAGTTCATAGATTTTATTCATGGTACACTTACCGCTTGAATTCACCAAATTATATTGTCAAATAAAATCCCAAATCTTTTTCATAAAACTTTGTTTCAATGTAATGTGCGCCGACAATGCGATCTTTGACCCATATAACCTTTACTAATTTGCGGATCTCTTTTCTCAGTGAGTTGTCAAGTTTAAATTTCACTTCCAATGCATCATCTGTCGAAATTTTATGTGGTTTGAGACTTTCAAACCGGACTCCGGTCAGTGAAAGTTCCCGAATGATGATTTCCCCTTTTTCACCCTTTTCCTTAGCGATGTATTCTCCGGGCAGTTTGACATCCTTTCGGTATCTCTTTCGAAATTCAATGGTGAACCGATAAGTTTCGCCACATTTGCATTTGGCCTTAAGCTTTTTTGAAGTATCCTTGAACTCCGATACATCCACATCTTTCTCAAATCCGCATTTAGGACAGATTATCGTTGCTTGATCGGTATCGTCTACATACACTTTTTTCATTGATTATCCTCTTTTCCAATATCACAAATGGTAATTTTCAAATAAAGGAAATATAGTCATTAATACGGGTTACAATCTGCTTTTTTTTCGCCTTTCTTTGTTAACAAGTTCTAATTTTTCTATTATGGCATCGGTCACAAAATCCTGAAGCATCATATCTTTTTCAGCACACAAGGCTTCTATTCTTTTAATTAATTCTATCGGTAGCATGATTTTAAGAATCTTAGTCTCTATTTTTTCCGGAATCAGTTTCTTTTTCATATAAGGCCTTTCTTTTGCCTAAAAAGATAAAAGGTAGGGCAAATGGGCCGAATAAAATTCCCATTATTAACCAAAACTGCTTATGGTAACCTCTCCTGTCGGCAAGATAATAAAGCAGCATACCAAAAAATGCTGAAATGATAATTGCAGCTACTAAGCCCATTTGTTTAATATCATATTTTCGATCAAGCTTATCATCTTGATTATTCAGTTTTTTTCAATCCATCGCACGATCGCATACTGTAGCGTTCTGTGGGCATCCGGGCGGGGATCTTATATCTCCTTCTTATAATAAAATGGAGCTAATGCCAATATTTTATTCGACTTTGAACGATAGCCCTCAAGAAAAAAACTATCCATAGTAAAATTAAAACCCCACCTCTCTATGTGAGAAATGGGGTTTACTATGGTAAACCGCCCCCGGGCCGATTCCAAAAACCTGTTCCTTGGTGTTTGGAACATCAACACCTTTCATTTGCGTATCGTTAATTTGTTTGAGGTAATAGCCGTTCACGCCTAAGCGCAGGCGCTTGAGCAGAATTTCATCAATCCTTCCTCTTTTTATCTCATCGGTTCAACCATTTATAGTATTCCGTAATTAAAGGTCGGATCATCACCGGCTCTTTAACAGCTCGGGTTTGGGAAATTTTTCAAAGACCTTTTCAGCGGCTTTAATTTCTTCCTCGGATAGGGCAAAATTGGTTAATTCCTTAGAAAAATATTTATCGTAACCCACCAGGTCGATCAACCCGTGGCCGCTGAAATTAAATAGGACGACTTTTTCTTTACCCTCTTCCTTGGCTTTTAAAGCCTCTGCTATGACACTGGAGATGACATGATTTGTTTCCGGCGCCGGAATGATGCCTTCGGTTCTGGCAAAAACCACACCGGCGGCATAGGCATCCAATTGGCTGACGGCCTTGGGCTCGATGATACCTTCAGCCACCAATTGGCTAACCATGGGAGCCATGCCGTGATAACGGAGGCCTCCGGCATGTACCGGTGGCGGAACAAAGGCATGTCCCAGACTGTGCATGGGAAGCAGCGGCGTGTATCTGGCTGTATCACCGTGATCGTAAACAAAGGGGGCCCGGGTGAGTGTGGGGCAGGCCGCCGGTTCCACCGGATAAATGTCAATATCCTTTCCGTTAATTTTGTCGTAAACAAATGGAAAGGACAGGCCTGCAAAATTGCTCCCGCCGCCGGCACAACCCAATATGATATCGGGATATTCACCGACTTTCTCCATTTGCTTTTTGGCTTCCAATCCAATAATGGTTTGATGTAAGAGCACGTGATTGAGAACACTCCCCAGAGAGTAGCGTGTCTGGCCGCTGGTGTCGGTCACGGCGGCTTCGATGGCTTCACTGATGGCGATGCCAAGGCTTCCAGGTGTATCCGGATGGGTGGCAAGGATATCTTGACCGGCTTTGGTCTCCGAACTGGGGCTGGCCACACATTTAGCACCCCATGTTTCCATCATTGATTTTCGGTAGGGTTTTTGCTCGAAACTGACCCGTACCATAAATACCTTGCACTCGATGCCAAACTGAGAACACGCAAATGCCAGCGCACTTCCCCATTGTCCGGCCCCGGTTTCTGTGGTGATTTTCTTGATGCCGAACACCTTGTTATAATATGCCTGAGGTACGGCTGTGTTTGGCTTATGACTGCCGGGCGGGCTGACGCTTTCGTTTTTGTAGTAGATTCTGGCCGGTGTATCCAGATACGCCTCAAGTGAAAGGGCACGGACCAGGGGTGAGGGCCGCCAGATGTTCAACACTTTAAGGACATCTTCGGGGATATCAATCCATCTTTGGGTGCTGACTTCCTGTTCTATCAAATTCATGGGAAAAACCGGGGCCAACATATCGGGAGTCACCGGCTTTCCGTCCGGACCCAACGGCGGATTCAACTTGATGTCCGCCAGCAAATTATACCATTGCCTCGGGATTTCCGCTTCCGTTAAAAATACCTTCCTGATTTCCATGAAAACCTCCTTTTAAAAGAAAATAAAAAAAGCCGGGGTTGCCCGAAGCAGCCCCGGCTTGTAAACCAAAAGAGCCGTGAGCTACTTCGTGAAACCCCGAAGTTGCTCACAGCCCTTAATGTGCTATCTAAAGCCCAATCAGGTGATGAGCAAACTTCATGTTATTTGCCACCACCAGCGCCAATGTCTAATTTTCATAAAGCCCTCAAATGGTTTTTTGATTGCTGTCGGTTTATCCCATATCCTAAAAAAACATCCTTTGTCAACACCCAATTGAAATTCCTTCAATTTTGAATTTTCCGCTGTTTGTGGAAAATTCCCTTTCTTGGAACAGCAACTTATAAAAGTAAAGAATCGGGTTCTGGGGACCAGATTTTTCAGGACAAAATAAAAAATGGGTTGAATCATAATAAAAAAGGACTATAATACTTCGGTCTTTTTAACTCGGTCGTTGTTAAAATCTATATATATTTGTTTTTAGGAGGAAAATCATGAAAGTATTGGTGAGTGACAACCTTGGTGAAGCCGGCATCAAAATGTTTCAGGATGAAGAGGGGATCGATGTGGATGTTAATACCGGACTGTCGCCGGAAGAACTTAAAAGCATCATTGCAGATTATGACGGGCTGGTCATCAGAAGTGCGACCAAGGTGACGGAGGATCTTCTGAATGCAGCAACGAAACTGAAAGTTGTGGGTCGTGCGGGAATCGGTCTTGATAACGTCGATATTCCGGCAGCCACCAAGCGGGGCGTCATTGTGATGAACACGCCGGGCGGAAACGTCATCACCACTGCTGAACATGCCATTGCCATGATTCTCTCCCTGTCACGTAATATTCCGGAAGGAACAGCGTCATTGAAAGCCGGAAGGTGGGACAAGAAGAAGCTCCAGGGTAGAGAAATATACAATAAGGTTCTCGGTGTTATCGGCTTTGGAAAAATCGGCTCCATTGTAGCGGATCGCGCCAGAGGTCTGAAGATGCAGGTGATTGTATACGACCCGTTTGTTACGCCGGAAATGATTGAAAAAGCGGGTTTTGAAAGCGCACCCATAGAGGAGTTATACAAAAGATCCGATTATATCACGATTCATGTCCCCAAACTCAAAAACACCATTGGTATGATCAACAAGGATGCTTTCGATCAAATGAAGGATGGTGTAATGATCGTCAACTGCGCCCGTGGAGGTATTGTGGATGAAGACGATCTTTATGACGCCATGAACTCTGGCAAAGTGGCCGGAGCCGCTTTGGATGTCTTTGAAACCGAACCTCCGGGAGTCTGCCAGCTTTTTGAACTGGATCGTCTCATTTGTACACCGCATTTGGGAGCCTCCACCCAGGAAGCTCAGACCAAGGTGGCCGTCGATGTGGCCGGACAGATTATTGATTATTTAAAAAACGGAACAGTTTTAAATGCAGTCAACGTTCCATCGGTAACAGGGGATATTCTTAAAAAGCTCAATCCGTTATTAACCCTTGGGAATCAAATGGGCAGCCTTCAGGCACAGTTAAATAAAGGTGCCGTCAAGGAAGTGGTCATCGAGTACGCTGGTGATTTTAAAGGGCTTGACTTGTCACCGGTCTCCATAGCGGTTTTAAGAGGGTTGTTGACTCACATGGTGAAAGATGATGTGAATTTTGTCAATGCTCAGGTTCTGGCAAAAGAGAGGGGCATAAAGGTTACCGAAGCAACCAGCGATGATTCCGGAGAGTATATCAACCTGATCACCGTCAAGGTTGAGACTACTGAAATGTCAAATACCGTGACCGGAACCATATTTGGCAAAAACGAGTTGAGGATCGTAAAAATAAATAATTTTCGGCTGGAATTGATTCCAAACGGCCATATCTCACTGATATACAATCTTGACAAACCCGGGGCCATCGGAAGTTTTGCAACGCTTCTTGGGAAAAATAACATCAACATCGACCAGATGCAGGTGGGGCAGGAAGAAGGCGGCGAATTGAACATCATTTTTCTCAAAACCAATGTATCGCTTCCGCCACATGTTATTGAAGAAATGCACCGATTGGAACTGGTTAGAACCGTTACGCCATTGGAATTTGATATATAACCAGTTTCCATTGCAGAAATTGCCCTTTTCCGCAATCTCTGTGTCAATCTGCGAAATTACTTGTTCCCGCCCGCATTTTTTGCGGGCAGAAAACATTTTATGGCACAAAAATCTCCCGCTGCCTCTCATCTTTCTCTCTTTTTTATTTCAATTGCAGGAAAAAGTGTGCTGTGATACCAAGCGAATATAACTATTGTCAGAATAACTTTTTGTTTCCGCCGCCGGATAATTTCGTTTAGATCGGCAAGAACTCGCAAATAAAAGCGCATAAAAGAGAACATGGCTGTGGCTTTTTAGAAAATAGTTCAGTAGTTCGATTTTATTTTCTAATTTGAAAAACTTCGAGGATGTTCTCTTTAACGCGCTCTAATTTGCTCAGACAGCTTTCCGACCTAAACGAAATCATCCGGCGGCTTCTTGAAATTGTGACCGTTAGCAATTCAACAGGAACATATTTTTGGCAACCGCAATAATATCGAAAAACCGGACAACAACCCGTCAAATACCGAATAAAACCAAAAGCAGCGCACAATGATCAAAGATATCAGAGATAAATCCCATATTACTCACGAAGATGTCATTTCATTAAACTTTATCCGGAAACCCGGTGCCTATGTGTTTCGAAAATATCATAAGCAGGGGTTGAGATCTCATATAATGGAAGTACTGGATCCAGAAGATCTTATAAAACAGAACAAAGGAGAAATTATTGATGGGATACGAATTTTTTCATGGGCTAAACCTTTAAAGATACTAAGAATTTTTAGAACCCAATTTTTTTCTACCGAAGAAGTTTTTGAAGAGATTAAAAAGTTAAAAATCGTTGAAAAATATCTCCCGGATGATTCATATGCAAAGTCTGATGAATTTATCGTGGATTATATATGGAATAATAACCGTGATTTCATCCTTTGCGGCCTACAAGAATATGTAGAGGGTGAAGTGCTGAACCCATGGGATCCGATTTCCGAACATCAACTTGCTCGTCTTTTTGCTCCCATGGAAGGTTATGGATACAATGGATTTCAAATGACATCGGAACAACTTATTCAAAAATTTTATATAAAAGTTGAACATTTCACAGCATGCGTCAAAAAGATGATTTTAGAAGCCAACTATGTTCCTGATTTTGCGGGGGTGGAAAATCTTCTCATCACTCCAACCGGGAATATTAAACTTGTAGATATTAACAATATTTCAAAGGTTTTTTTAGGACCGGAAATCAGCTTGGATGATAAGGGGTATCCGGTGTGTGATAAATCCATTGAAGCCATATCAATGCTTGAAAAAAAACTTTTGGGAAAACCCATTGATAAAACCGAAAGATTATATAAAATATTTCTTGATCCCCAAAGAATGAAGGATGTTGGTGCTTTAGAGGAAAAGTTCCATCTTTCGGCCATGAGCAAGCTGGTCTATCGTTGACTCCACATTTTTAATAGTAATCGCGTTGAAGGAGGCTACGGATGAGTCCCCGTTATCGATTCGATCGAATGGAAATTGCCGGCTCTTTAGGAGACATGGGAACCCTTCTTCCCATCGCCATTGGAATGATCCTCATCAACGGTTTGAGTCCCACGGGTATGTTTTTTTCCATTGGCATTTTTTATATTTTATCCGGCATGTATTACGGCATTACGGTTCCGGTTCAGCCCATGAAGGTCATCGGTGCATATGCCATTGCCACGGCAATGACGCCGTCCCAGATTTTGGCTTCATCAGCCTTGATGGGCCTTTTTCTTTTGATTATCGGCGGAACCAACGCCATCACCCTTATCGGCAAGTATACCCCTAAACCGGTGGTCAGGGGCGTTCAGATTTCAACCGGCACGCTCCTGATGGCCCAGGGCGTGAAATTCATGATCGGCTCGTCAAAATTTCAAATGGCACGGCAAATGGCGGAACCTTATTTGACCATACAGCACATAGGCCCTATACCGGTCGGGATCGTTATTGGAATCATCGGTGGTGTTTTGACGCTTCTGCTGCTTGAAAACAGAAAATTTCCAGCCGGTCTTGTGGTCATATTGGGCGGAATTTTCTTAGGGTTGGTTCTGGGGACTCACGAAGGTTTCGATCAACTTAACATCGGCATTTATTTTCCAAAATTGCTGCCCTTCGGGTTGCCGGACGGTGCGGACTTCACCTTTGCATTTTTTGCCCTGGCGCTTCCGCAACTGCCCATGACCATAGGAAACGCCGTTATTGCCAATACAGATTTATCCCATGAATACTTTGGGAAAGATTCACGAAAAGTTACCTATCGTTCCGTAACCATCAGCATGGCATTGGCCAATTTGCTGAGTTTTGTGGTGGGCGGCATGCCGCTTTGCCATGGAGCCGGAGGATTGGCGGCCCACTATCGATTTGGCGCGCGTACGGCAGGTTCCAATTTAATGATTGGAATGTTATTTTTAGCACTTGCTTTCTTTCTCGGCCTCCATGCCCTTTCGGTGGTGTACCTTTTGCCCATGGCCATTTTAGGGGTATTGCTGGTTTTTGCCGGAGGTCAGTTGGCATTGACGGTTATCGACATGAAAACGAGAAAGGATTTGTTTGTTTCACTGCTGATTTTGGGAATCACACTGGCTTCAAACCTGGCGGCAGGGTTCTTGGTGGGCATTGTTGTTGCCTATGTTTTAAAGTCCGAAGGGCTAAATGTATAATCTTAAAAAATTTTTCCTATTTTGTTTACGATCGATCAGGATTTAATTATCCATAAGACGATAGGAAGCAGCAGTACGGCCAGAATAATCAGCAAGCCCGGAATCGATATATAAGGCTGGTACCATGGAGCACCTCTGAAACGTGCTTTTTTAACTTCCGACATAAACCAGTTGCCTACCAATATGGCCGCCACCAGCGGGGCGATAATTTTTAGAATCGTTGCTAACGTGTCCACATCTTTCTCCATTTCATACAAAGTTCCACTTCAAAGTCTTTACCAAACGGCTTTTCTTTCCGTCATGGTTTCCTTAAAAACCACCTAATTTGTTTTTGGTTTGCTACCCTATCATATCCTAAAACACGTAGGCAATCATTATACCGGCGAAAACATTTTTAGAAATCTATTGAACTCATCGGGTCTTATTGATAAGGCTTCGTCAGAAATAAGGCGCGAAACTTAAGTCGTGTCCATCCATAAATGGCCCTTTTTGTTCTGCTCGGCGTTCTCCGCGGGTTTCCGGCTGCGGCGTACAGGTGTGCGCCTCACCGCAAACCCTTGTGCGGCCTTGATCAGGACAAAAATTGCTCATTTCTGAATTGGACACTTAATCGGGTCCATTACACTTCGTAGATGGCCACTAAGTAGCGTTAAAATACATGATATGGAGGAATATAAAATGTCCCAAATGAAATGGAATAATCCGCCTGAGATGCAAGTTGATACAAATAAAGTCTATACGGTGACCGTAGACACCAATAAGGGTTTGATTGAATTGGAACTTTATGCCCAACATGCACCAAAAACGGTCAACAATTTTTTATTTTTGGCCAAAGAAGGTTTTTATGATGGGGTGTCTTTCCATCGCGTGATTCCCGATTTTGTGATCCAGGGCGGAGATCCAACAGGAACGGGCAGCGGTGGTCCTGGTTATCAATTTGAAGATGAAGTAAAGGAGAACCCGTTGACTCACAAGAGGGGTGTCATTTCCATGGCAAATGCCGGGCCGAACACCAATGGAAGTCAATTTTTCATAACCCATTCCCCTCAAGCTCATTTAAATGGAAAGCATACCG
>Ga0307425_1001508_pt1 | contig 13839 bp, 15 predicted proteins | sample SalMarWE160330MG_FD_202152 | JGI IMG/M metagenome (GOLD analysis project Ga0307425, IMG submission 202152) | Salt marsh sediment microbial communities from the Plum Island Ecosystem LTER, Massachusetts, United States - WE1603-30 | ecosystem: Environmental > Aquatic > Marine > Intertidal zone >... | reverse complement strand
GCGGTGAAGCCTGGCGGGTGTGATCGGGCCGTACCCAAACCAGACCGAGAGCGCATCGAAGTCGAACGTCAGGCACAATGTGCTATCCGGCATAGTGACTCCATTTCCATTCAGGCTATCACAAAGAGTACGCGCATAGATCCATCTGATGAAGAAACACCAGGCTTCGACCTGGTTCAATCTTGCGCTTCATAGTAGTGGGTACAATCGTAGTAGCCATAGGAAGGGGTGCGCACACGCACGGGCCAGCGCTTCTCATTGACGCCATAGGCTTGCAATTCTCCGCGTACCGCGTAGTAGGCTGCGCGAGCCCTCCAGCGTGATAGGTTGAAAGAACGCCAATCATGCTCCGTGGCCTTTTCGAACGGGTTGAAATGTACGTAACAGAGCAGGATGACACCGATGCGCTCGTGGGTAATTTCGGAATTCGCCGGTGATTGGAACTCTTCCACCAGCGCGGGCACAGCATCCGTCGAGAGCGAGGCCAGATGGATGACGTTCAGATTCTTGCCCTGCGCCACGCGCGGGATATTGTGTTTTACGATGGCCACATCCACATCCAGCAGGGTCAGCGAGATCGCAAAGCCAAGCGAGGCCAGCAAGGTTGCCAGAGCAAAGAACCGTTCACGCCCGAAAAGTTCAAGCAGAACCACTACCACGAATAGGATTCCAACCCACACCAGGAAGACGCGCGGATACAGGCGCAGGCGCGAATAACCGTGCCAATCAATCGCCAGCATGATGCGCTGGTAGGCCGAGACCAGGATGACCAGCACCAGCGCAACCAGCGTCACGTTGAGGCCCGAAAAAAGGCTTCTCTGTCTTGTGTTCTCGCGGCGCGAAACGGTACTCGAGCCGATCACCAGCAGCAGGCTGAAGAAAGCTACCGTCACCAATTCGTTGAAGCCCCGCCGCGCATATTGAGAGTAGCTATAACCTTCCAAGCCAATATTAGCCTGCCCACCAAAAAAATACTGGAACTGGACGATGACAAAGGTCAGGAACAGCAAATTGACACTGACCAGGATCACCACCGATTCCGGAAATCCGAGGAAAGGGCGCAGCCAGGGTTTGTGCTCGCCAATCAGCGCCTCGTCGCGACTGTGACCAGCGGCATGCAGGAAGATCCCGGCCAGCAGGTATGCACTGGCCAGGCTCCAAACCGTGCGGGTGAGATAATCCCCGAGCTTTTCCTGCTCGAAGAAGTCAGACAGCTTCTGATCGAAAACCAAGTCTCCAGACGCCAGTAACGACCCAAAACACAGCACGATCGGCAGGGCGATCAGCAGCCCGCGCAGCAAGCCAAAGTACGGGATCCTACCAACAGTCTCCCCGCTCTCTTTGCGCTCCTTGCGGACGCGCTCGCTGAACGATAGCGGACGGACGATCATGCTGGCGGCCAATTGAAAGAAACCCTTAAGATAATCCAACCAACCGTACTGCATCCAGCGCCCACCCAGGTAACTGACCGCCAGCATCCCCAACGAGATCAGAGAGAAGGCGAAGGCCAGGAAGACTGTCAGCGGTTCCTGGTGTAGAAAGGTCATGGCTGAGAAGAAAATGAACGGCAACAGCCACCACAAACTCCTGGCTGCCGGTCGCAATCCGTAGCTGAATAGCAAGATTACTCCAGCGAGCAGGCTCAGCACGGTGAAGATCGGATAATTCACGCCGACGGCCTGCTCCCAGAACAGGAAATCGAAGGCAAAACCCAGAGCGAGCACAACAAGCCAAAGTCGAATCGGGTGTTTGGTCACAGTCTAACTCCTGGAAAGTTGATATTGTGTGGAATTGTCATGGTATTGTTCGGGATCGTTCGAAGATAAAGTTCACACCTTGCTCTGCAGGCGCATCTTCTTTGCACATTCGTTCGAGCTCCCCAGACTCGAAGAGAAGCCGGCCTTTACGTACATTCTCTGGGAAATCAAGGCTCCATTTTGCCAGGACTTCCTCTGTTCTTGAATAATCCCTGCGCAATTGATCCACAACCTGGAGCATGTGGATCACCATCTCCAGTTCGCGGTCTTGCGGTATGATGGCGCTGATTCGCTTCCAATGCAGATAAGGGGAGGCGTCGAGCAGGTTTGTGCTGCCGGCCCAGTTGTCTCTGGCAGCATACCTGATTGTCTTGACACCCGCCATGCATATCGCGCCGATGCAAAGTGGGCAGGGCTCCAATACCGTGTAAAGTTCCACCGTGCGCATCTCTACGCGCGTCGGGTCGAGCGCCAGGAGCGCATTGAGCTCCGCGTGCGCCAGCTGGCTACCTGTGATCTCTTTATGATTTATGGATGAGGAAACCGATCGACGATTGCGCCCCCGCGAGAGCAGCCTGCCCTGCCGATCGACGACGACCGCCCCGATGGGCACCGAGCCCTCGCAGTAAGACTCCCAAGAAAGAGTCAGGCAAATCTGCCAGGGTTCCGATAACCTATCCCACATACGACCCTCTAAAATAATTCATCAACAATCCCAGGGCCCTCCACAAGCTCCAAAGGTACATCACACCTTAGCCAGGGAGAGGCGTCTGACGAGCCATTTTGGTTCACCTACAATCCCCCTGGAGTAAGTGTACTTCTTTCAGTATAAGCATAATTTGGGCGACAGAACCTTATAATTCCCCTACTGCAGGCCGACGATTGCGCTATGCTGCACCTGTTTTTTTATTCAAATGCCGGGCTGATCTATGCTGGAGTACAGCTGGAACGGCCCCAGGTCATCCCGCCCTTCCACTTCGAAGGTCATGCCGATCTTCTCGACCACCCGGATCGAAGCCCGGTTTTCGCAGTCGATCGGGCAGGTCAGGCGCGAGGTTTCGAGGATCATCATTGGAGAATTTATATTGGTACATCTATTCGTCGGGATTGGCTCCCGGAGAAAAGGCGTCTTCAAAGAAACGCTTTCCCTGGTCCTCGAGCAGCGCGCCGATCCTTGCGACTTGCACCGCCGCGTTCCCTTCGTTGAGCTTGAACCAGTGATCCTCCCCAGGCGCGCGCGCGCCCAACCGCAACCGCCCCCTGTAACCCAGGTAACCCACGTCTAGTTTGTCTTCCGGGATGGTCTCGCCCCAGGGAGTCTGAAAATCACCGCGAGGCAGGCTGCCGATCTCGATCACAAATCGGTCTTCACCTCGTCTGTCGAATTGCACGTTCAACAGATCAAGTCGACCGGGGGTTTTTCTCCGATAGTAAGGATACTTGCCGGAAAATCCGTGTGCCTGCAAGACAGGATCCAGAAGTCCCTTGAGACGCTTTCGCAGTGGTTTCATGAGGGACACAAAAGGCCGGGTTGTTTACACTTGAAAAAAGGGGTGATACCTTTGGGGCCAACCACCTGCAAACAACCTGTTAACCCCTTGGCCAACTGACCGTCGTCAGGGCTTCGGCACGGCGTTTGATGCCGAGCATGCATTTGCGCATCATTGGCAGATCGAAGAACTCGACCAGCAGGTTGAACGGGCTCGAGAGGGACAACCAACGGTACCTCATGCGAACACGCGTGATCAGCCGGCACGATTGATCCCCCTGCGGGACGATCACCCACACCCAGGAGGTGTCACCGACCTTGTCCCACCACAACATCCAGCGGTCCCGTTCGAAGGCCTTGACCCAGATGCCGTGTTTTCCGTCCGGGCTCATCGGCACCAGGTCTCCAGTCTGAAGGTTCTGAAACTTCAGCAGCAAATTATCAGCACTTTTCCGGCCCAGGTTGTCCAGCAGGTCGTAGCTGTACCAGCCGGCGCGGTTGATGCCGATCTGCATGATCCAGGGAAAGACGCTTGCCGGCGGCGCCTGGATCGTCACAGCGCGTGTGGCATCGAAGGAGGGATTTGGGACAATATCGTCCCCGGGCAGGGAGCGCTCGACTTCAGCCTGTGTGGCCCCCCAGGTCAACTGCCAGTGCCGGTAGATCCTGAAGTACAGCACGCCGAACAGGATGAGAATTGCTAAGACAAGGAAGAGGATTGGCCACATAAGCAAGGCTCCTGAATTCGAAGGATAATCCTTGTGATCAAATCGCTTGCGTTCCTGCGCCTTTGGGTCCAGGCCTGCAAGGCATTGGTATGGCCTATTATACAAAAAAGTTCCCCCAAGTGATATAGTCAATCGGTTCAGGCACCTGCGCTGCCTTCCTAACCGGGGTTCACCTGATGAGTCGGCCGCTCGTGTTACGTAGCCTGCCCGGATAAGTAATACAGCCATACGGAATGCGGAACACAGTGGGATACAAAATCGAATCCAGTATGACACAAAACGAATCGCAGCACTCAGTAAGAGCCATGCACTTTGAAAGTACGTGGCTTTTTAACTGGAAGTATCTCTTGCGGGATTGAAAAAGCAGGCATCCGGTTGGCTCGACATGCTTGGCAAGGTTAACAAAGCCTTTACAGCGCTCTTATGTCTTTCCTACAATTCAGGGCTAAAGTAAGATCTGAAAAAACAACCACCCATCAAGAAGGAGGTACATGCCATGCTTCGACGTTATCCAAGAACCAACCTGTGGCGGGAAATGGGCCAGTTGCAGCGCGAAATGAACCGCCTGTTTGATTCGTCCCAACAGGGACGCCTGTTCACTTCGCCCAGTTACCCTGCCATAAACCTGTGGACCAATGAGGACGGCCAAGTCATCAGCGCCGAAATGCCCGGCGTGCGTATGCAAGATATCGATATCAGCCTCACCGCTGATGCGCTCTCGCTCTCCGGCACGCGCCACCCGGACGAGGTGGCCAGGGACGCGCATTTCCACCGTCAGGAGCGCAGCTACGGTACGTTCAGTCGCACCATCCAGCTGCCCTTCATGGTCGACCCGGACAAAGTGGAGGCCAACTTCAAGAACGGTGTGCTGACCATCTGGCTGCCGCGCGCCGAAGCCGACAAGCCCAAGACCATCGCCATCAAACCCGGCAAGTAGTGAAACTGGAGGAACTTATGGCTACGAAGAAGGACCAACTCGAAGTGCAACCCCGCGAAGAGGTGGAAACACAGAACAGCGAGCGCACGCGCGCCCAACGTCTCTTCGTCCCTCGCGCCGATATCTACGAGACCGATAAAGTGATCATGGTGGTGGCCGAGATCCCCGGCGCGGACGAGAAATCGGTCGATGTGGTAGTCGAGAAGAATGTACTGACCATCAACGCCTACATCGAGCCGTTACAGCCCGCCGGTTACGAACTGGCCTACGCCGAGTACGAACAGGGAGATTACCAACGAAGCTTCCGCCTGTCGGATCAGATTGACCGCGAGGGGATCAAAGCCGTGGTCAACGATGGGGAATTGCGCCTGACCCTGCCTAAAGCGGAGGCCGCCAAGACCCGCAAGATCAAGGTCGTGGCCGCCTAGGCTGCGCATACATCCAATCATAGTGAAACAACGGGAGATTGTCACTACCCGTTGTTTTTTGATTTCGCCTAGAGCGCAGGCATCTGTGCAGATGCTGTCTCAATTTCCCGCGGCTGGCGAGCAATTGTACTGCGAGCCGGATGCAGTTGAAGTACATCCGGAATTCGTATTTTATATTCATTATCAATAAATTGATCACGCTTGCGAAGTCCCTGTAAGAGGCAGCGTGACAATCATTCTTGTTTTCCCGGCTTGCACAGCATCTACAACATAAAAATGCCCGCCGCTGGGTGAGGGGGGCACCCAACGACAGGCCCGCATATTCTACACGATAAGTCGGGTTTTGGGAATGGGTTTCCCGCGAGTCGCCATCAGCAAGCTTCTAACATGTGACGAATGCCCGTTTCGTGAGAATTTCTCTTGTAAATGGCGGCATTAGAATTTCGGCATCCCATCCATTGAGTCACGCATGCGCTCAACATACACACCCAGAAAAGCGCCGTCTTCGATATACCCACGTACATTCGAACCGGACCACGGCCCCCAGACCTCCTGGTTATCCATATCCTTGCGGCGGATATCGATGACCGGCAGGGTTCTTAGCGGCAGATCAGAGCAGCATCTTGAGATCGACGCCTGCGCACCCAAAACCCGTTCGAGCAGCGCTTCACTATCCCGCCAGAACATCGGGTCCATGCCGGAGCAAATGGCGCAATCCCCGATATTATGCACGATATGCGGGGTCTCACCCGCCAGGTAAGGCAGGAGGCTGCCGAACGAGCAGGTTGCGTAAGAACCTGATAATTCAACTACCAGCAGCCACCACCACTTGCCCCCGCGGTCCCGGAAAGCCTGGAGCGCCTCCCCCACCTGCGCCGTGCCTGGTACCAGGATGTGTTCACTGCCATACTCTTGCACGAACTCCCTGCTGATTTCCATAGAATTCTCCTAACGCATTGTTATGCGTCCTTCGCTACACTCTATCATACAACCTCAAAGCCGAGACCGTCTGGGTCCGGAAGGCAAATGGCAGTCTTCAGCATATTGACATTCGCCCTCTTCTCCGCTAAACTATACGCAAAGACTACACGCTATACACCAAAAGGAGGCGCGATGACCGCCGACTCCGCTTCTGCACACCTTTCCGCCCAGACGCCGCTTCAGCCAGCCATTCAGGCCTGGGAGATGTACCTGAACGACCAGGGACGATCCCCAAACACAGTCAAAGCCTTTCTCTCCGACGTACGGCTATTGACCCAATTCCTGCCGCCGGATCGCACCCTGGGGGCCATCACTACCAAGGATCTCAACCGATATTTCGATTGGATGGAAAATGAGCGCCCCGTCCCATGCAGCCCCAAAACGCTGGCGCGACGCATCACCTCCACCAAGTCCTTCTTCCGCTGGCTGCAGCAATATGGCGTGCTGCTGGTAGACCCGGCCGAAAAGGTGTTGCAGCGCTCCGTGATGAGCCCGCTCCCAACCGTATTGACCGGGGCAGAAGTGGAAGCCGTGCTAGGCGCCGCCGACCGCCTGCGCCGTGAGCGTAAACCGGACGCGCGCTCCTACATACTGGTACGCCTGTTGCTGGCCACCGGCATCAAGAAGAGCGAGTGCCTGGGTATCCACCTAAATCACATCGATCTGGACGCGCCGGACGGTCCCCTGGTCTTCATCCGCTACGCCAGTCCGGCCAACCGCTACAAGGAACGAAAAATCCCACTTCCCGATGAATGGATCCTGGCGTATAAGGAATACCTTGCGCAATACCAGCCTGTCGACCAGCTCTTTCCCTGGTCACCGCGACGGCTCGAGTACCTGCTGGAGGATATTGGCGAGGCGGCCGCGCTTCAGGAGAAGCATCTTTCCTTCGATATGTGCCGCTGGACCTGTACCCTGCTGGATTTCCGTGACGGTATGGAACCGGAAAGAATTCGCCAGAAATTGGGCGTTTCCAAGATCCAGTGGCGCGAAGTGTTCATGAAGTTGAAGCAATTGGATGAGGGCGTAGCCTGAGATCCAGTGTAAGAAAACAAAAGTGGGCGAGCGGCGCTTTGCGCGGGCTCGCCCACTTTTGTTGTATCTCAGGTCTCCTCGCTTATCAGCGCAATCGCCAACACCTGTCGCGTTTCGGGTGTCAGCCGGTGGGAGTGGGCGGGGCGGTAGCCCGGAATCCACAAGATTTCGTCTCCTGCGCACAGCAAAGGCCAACCCGACCGCGCCCGCCGTGGCAGTTTTTCATTGATAAAGAAATCGGAAAGTTTCATTGTGCTCCCGTCCATCCCCAACGGTTCAAAGCGGTCGCCCGGTCGGCGCCGGCGCAGTTGTAAGGAGTCTGGCAAGCCCTTCCCATCCAACCAGGCCCTGAAAGGATCTTCCGCATGCAGGATACCGTTCAAGTCCAGCCCGTCCACAGACCGCAGTTCGCATTGCAACTGCCAGTTCTCCGGCAGATCAATCTGGCACGGAATGGGCACTTCCATGGCAGGCGCGGCCAATTGTGGCCAGGCCTCGCGCGGTACATCCACACTCTGCTTGATCACAAAGACGCGTTCGCCTTCGCACACCAGGTTCAGGCCACCGCTCATGTCGCATTTCCCATCGCGCCGGCCAGCCAGAAAGGCAGTACCCCTTTCCAACAGGTCAAACCGCAGGTCGATCGCATTGCGTGCCAGGCGTTCGAGCGCTCTACGCAGCAGGTGACGTTGTTCACCGGTGGAGAGCGCCCTCAGGGCACTCGCTTCGAAGGCGATCATATCCGGTTGCTCCTCCAACACACAGGCACGCCATGCCGCGTTGATCACATCTTCCAGGATGGCAAAGTCGTCGGCCAGCGTACGCGCGTTGCGCCAGAGCGCCGCGCGGATGCGGGGGTTATACTGTTCCAGCTGCGGCAGCAATTCATGCCGTACCCGGTTGCGCAGGAACTCCGGGCTGCTGTTGCTGGGATCCTGAAGAGGCTCGAGCTTATTCTCCTGGCAGAAGCGCTCGACCTCCACCCGCCAGACGCCCAGCAGGGGCCGCACCAGCGGGAGCCCTTTATCGAATTGTGGCAGGCAGGTACGGTACGGCATGCCCTTCAGACCAGTCAGGCCCGCTCCGCGCAGCAGGTGCATCAATACGGTTTCAACCTGGTCGTCAGCGGTGTGTCCTACTGCCACTGCCTGCGCTCCCTGCGCACGGGCCACATGGAACAGGAACCGGTAGCGCAATATGCGTGCGGCCTCTTCGATGGAAAGCCCTTCGCTACGCACGAATGCACGTACGTCTCCGCTCTCTACCACCAGGAAGATCTCACGCTCTGCCAGCATGGAAGCCAGTTGTATCGCTTCCGCCTGTGATTCCGATCGCAGGCGATGATCGAAATGCGCGGCGACCAGGGGGTATCCGGCCTGCCGCAGAACTTCCAGCAGGCAGAGACTGTCCGGTCCGCCGGAGACTCCCACCAGCACAGGCCGGTCAGGATCCAGCCGGCATTGTTTTGTCAGAATCTCTTTGAGTTCAGGAAGCATGGCGCCCTGCAAACAAGTGGAGGAGTCCCCAACCGTTACGGCCGGTCAGAGCTGGTAGATCTCTACCAGCACACCTGCTGTACTCTCGGGATGGATGAAGGCATACTTTCTGCCATCCTCGCTTTCCCGCGGTTCAGCATTGATCAGACGCACACCTCTGGCCTGCAGCTGCGCCAGCATACCTTCGATATCGTCCACTTCCAGGCAAAGATGGTGCATCCCGGGTCCGCGTTTGTCCAGGTATTTTGCGATGCCGGAGTCTACACTTGTCGGCTGCACCAACTCGACCTCCGAGCCGCTGAGCGGCAGGAAGGCTACCTGCGAAGCTTCTACAGGTACGTCGCGCAGTTCTTGCAACTGCATTCCGAGCGCGTCGCGCCAGAAGGATAAGGCTTTCTCCATATCGTCCACCACAACCGCCACATGGTGGATGCGCATAATCGTTGGCATACTCTCTCCGTAAGTCAATAAGGCAGCGTCAGGACGCTGTTTGTTCGATCAAGTCCATGTAGGCGCCTTCAAGCAGGTCCCCCTGTTCCACCCCCAGTCTTTGCATCAATTCCGCCGCGACGGCCCGGCCTTCGGCATCGCTCTGACCGTCGCGCAACACGACCTCCAGTTCAAGGAAATTGCCCAGCCCCTCCACATCGTCCAGGTGCAGGCGCGTTTGTCCCACCATGTACAGGTACCGGGTCTTGCGAACGACCCCGCGCACTCCCAGGGCCTGGGTAAGAGCCGTCTTCAGACTGACCGGATCATGCGTCTCTGCCAGCGTGTACTCCGAGCGTTTGGGCCCGTCCTGGTCAGGGCGCTGATAGAAGATCAGGGTGCCCAGGTCTGGAGCCAGGGTACGCAACTTCAGACGCCCGAGCGGTACATGGAAGAAAGTATCCTCTTGCGGGATGATTTCGACTGCCCGGTCACTTAAGGCCACCGCTACCCGTTGCAAGACTTCGAAATCTTTGACACGCGCCTTGACCTCAATGTTGGCAGGCATTCTGCTCTACAGGTCCCCCAGGCTATTTTCTCGTGAGGCGCAGCTTTTGTTCGTCGTCATCAGGCAGTCGTTCGATTTCGCCGCGGGCTTCCATGTCCAATTTCACCGTGGTTACGTACCACGGCACCGAACCCTCGAAACGATTGCGCAGCGAATACTCTACCAATGAGACCAGCCCCTGGTAAGTGATGACGCCCTGTGAGCGGATAGCTTCCATGATCGCCTGGTGAACCATTTCATATTTAGACCTGCTGATGTTCACCCCTTGCTTACCTTCCGGGTGCTGTGTCAAGATCTTTTCTTCCATACTACACCTCCACAGAAAGTTTACCATATTGCGCCTTGACCCAATGTCGGGCACGCAGCCTATCAGGCAGGGTTTTGGATTGCGGGAACGATCACAATCGTGGATATAATTGCATCCTGCGCTTCATCTTGTATTTGCTACCTTTCTAATCATAACCCTGGAGACCTGCTTCACCTCATGGAACCATCCGCGAACGAACCACGAGGGTATGCCATCGCCCTGGCCGCCACTTTGTTGTGGTCCACCACCGGTATCCTGATGAGTTACCTGAGCCGAACCTATGCCTTGCCTTCGCTGGTACTGGCCTTCTGGCGCGATCTGTTCGTGTCGCTCGGATTGGCGGCCGCCTTCCTTGTGTTGGGAACGACACGCTTCAAGTTAGAACCGTTCAATTGGGGGTTCCTGGTGTTCTATGGCCTGATCCTGGCCCTCTTCAACTCCATGTGGACCTTTTCTGTGGAGTTCAACGGCGCGGCTGTGGCAACGGTGCTGGCCTTCAGTTCACCGGCCATGACTGCCGTGCTTGAACGCTGGATCTTCAAGGCGTCTATTGACCGGCTGCGGCTGGTCTCGATCCTGCTCGCCATCACCGGCACGCTACTGGTGGCCGGCGCGCACGATCCGGCTGCCTGGCAGGTCAACCCGGCAGGCATCGTCTTCGGGCTATCCACCGGCCTGTTCTTCGCAGGCTACAACATGATGGGCAAAGCTGCTGTGAACAAGGCCATCGACTCGTGGACAGCCCAGTTCTACAGCTTCAGCATCGCGGCAGGATTCCTGCTGCTGTTCAACCTGATCATGGATCTGCTGACCGGGCGTTCCGCCCCGGGGGACCTGTTCTGGCTGGGAGGTGCGTGGTCCGGGTGGGGCTGGTTGCTGCTGCTCGGCCTGGGACCCACGCTGGGTGGGTTCGGACTGTATACCATGAGCCTCAGGTTCCTGCCGGCCACAGTGGCAAATCTCATCGCGACCCTTGAACCTGCCCTGACCGCCATCTGGGCCTTCTTTCTCTGGGGCGAACAGTTGACGGGCGTGCAGATCGGCGGCAGCGTGTGCCTGCTGGCGGGCGTGGTCTTGCTGCGGCTGGGAAAACGAAACCGCAAGCCCAAACCCGTCAGGCCGCTCTCCAACTAGTCTGCACCTTCCCAAAACATTTGGTACCTGCAGATGCGGAAGAGTCGCGCTGGGGGATATCCGGCTTGCTCTCTGCAATATATCCCTAACAAAACTGTAACCGCTCCCTACAAGTCTGTTGGCTGAAATTTCCATCCTATCCAATACAATCAGGGCAACAACGACAAGCCTTTTGTTGATGCTGAAGGGAAAGCTGGAAAGGTCTGGAGAGGCCCCCCGTCAAGAAATGAATGAACTCGCACGAGTGAAACCATACCAAATAAGAAACCAAAAGTGGTGCGAGCAAGAACATAAAAAATGAAAAAACAAAAACCTTTACCTTTGAAAATCAGTTCCACCCCGCTCTTGATGCGGTTGATTTCGATTCTGTCCATCGCGAGTCTCTTTTACTATCTTTTCTGGAGGGTGACATCCACCTTCAACCCGGAAGCTCCGGCTTTTTCATGGGTGCTCTGGTTGGCTGAAGCCTTTGGGGTCTTCAACTACCTACTCTTCGCCTGGATGACCCAGGATGTCTCCCCTACATTGAAACACCGACCACCAGCTCCTGGTCTCAGCGTGGATGTCTTCATACCAACCTATGACGAAAACCTGGAGATCCTGGAAGCCACTCTCATTGGATGTAAACATATCTGGTATCCGCACACTACCTATGTCCTGGACGATGGCAAACGCGAGGAGGTCCGCCAACTTGCTTCCCGATCGGGGTGTGAATATATTGCACGTCCCACCAACGAGCACGCAAAGGCCGGTAATATCAATTATGCCCTGACCAGGACCAGAGGAGAATTCATAGTGGTCCTGGACGCGGACATGGTTCCACAACCCGATTATCTCGACCGGACCCTGGGCTACTTTGCAGATGATAAATTAGCCTTCATTCAATTACCTCAGGAATTTTACAACCAGGATTCTATCCAACACGATGCCAAGACGCGCTTCTGGCACGAGCAGTCCTTGTTCTTCCGCGTGATCCAACCCGGCAAGAACCGATCCAACAGCGCCTTCTGGTGCGGTAGCCCTTCGATTTTACGCAGGACCGCAATCGAAGCCCTCGGAGGGGTCGCAACCGAAACCATCACGGAAGACATTCACACGTCTGTACGGCTGCACAGCCGCGGATGGTCTTCTTATTTTCTCAACGAAGCGCTGGCGTTCGGGATCGCTCCACAGACCATCAAGGCCTTTTTACTCCAGAGGTTACGCTGGGCGCAGGGCACCATGCAACTATACCGCAGCAAAGAAAGCCCACTATGGATCCCCGGCCTGACGATCAAGCAGAGGCTTTCCTATCTCGCCAGTTTCCTGGCTTATTTCGAATCTTTTCAAAAGCTGGTCTTGATCCTGACACCCATCTTTATCATCCTGTTCAACGTCTTTCCGATGTCGGTCGACCCGGTGTCCTTCTTATGGCATTGGCTCCCTTACTACTTCATTTCCATGCTGGCAAATCTGATCGGCGGCCGTGGGTATTTCAAACACTACCAGACCGAAAAGTTCAACTTGCTAAAAATGGTGGTGTTCATCCAATCTTCGCTGATGCTGTTCCTGCGAAAGCCATTGCGCTTTCAAGTGACGCCCAAATCCGTCAATCAATCTGTCTATCGTGAGGAACGCCGGACTATGCAGGTGTACATGGCAACCCTGGGTTTCATCACCGGCACGCTTATCTTTGGGCTCATCAGACTGCTGGCGCGCGACAACGCGGTCCTTTCTCTGGGGATCGATACCTATTTGATGGCTTACTTCTGGACCTCCTACAATGCCGTCCTGATCTTCGTTGGCATCCTGGAAGTCCTGCGCAAACAGCACGAGCGTCGCCAATATCGTTTCCCGGTCAGGCAGGTTGGCGAACTTTTCGACCAGAAGTGGTGCACAATGCTGGCTTCTGCCAGCATCAGCGATATTTCGATCACAGGCGTGAAATTCTCTTCAGACCGTATCCTGAACGAGCCTGACCGGCTGATGATCCATTTTATGGCGCCCAACTTGGGGTCGATCCACATGCCGATCGCCAAGATTCACCATACGCACAAGAGCTTTTCGAATGGCCCGGCCAATGTCGGCGCTTCCTTCGCTGACCTCAAGCCTGCGGATCGGGAACGGCTATTCGCCTTCTTGTTCGTGGTCCTCCCGCGTCAGATGAACCTGGAATCCCCCGTCAGCTCCAGCGATGTGTTGGCGCCCAGGCCAAGGCTTTCCCCTCTCCCAGATCCGTTCAACTCTGCCTATGCACAGGCAAGGGTGCATTTTCGCAAGCCTTTGACCGTCCCTGCCAGCCGCGAAACCCTGGAGCAGGCATTGATGTACCAGAATCACCCGCAATTCGAATCGCGCCCATAGCTTCATTAGCTTTCAACAGCCGCATTTCAAGTCCCCATCATGGGGACTTATTTTTGGTTGGAGCCGGTCGCATTCCTTTCCCGCGATCGGGGGTTGGCTCTTGTCCGGAAACCGGATTTCCGCTATGCTTGGATCCTTGAACAGGTCGGCTGCACTGCGCTCTACCGTGGATTTTGACGCGCTGGTACCCCGGGAGATTCAAATGCA
>Ga0307425_1001507_pt1 | contig 13840 bp, 7 predicted proteins | sample SalMarWE160330MG_FD_202152 | JGI IMG/M metagenome (GOLD analysis project Ga0307425, IMG submission 202152) | Salt marsh sediment microbial communities from the Plum Island Ecosystem LTER, Massachusetts, United States - WE1603-30 | ecosystem: Environmental > Aquatic > Marine > Intertidal zone >... | reverse complement strand
AACGCAGCAGTTCATTGTGAGCGGTACCAACGACACCGCCAACGAATAAGTGACATGAAATTGCCGTAACGAGTCACGCTTGGCCGTGTGAATGGGTATGCTTGCTCGGATCATTAGCTTCAATGATACGCACCCGATGCATTAGCCGGTCCAGCAGCGCCCGGTCAGCCGCACACAACAGCCAACAACGATCGTTTCATTTCCGCTCTCCCTTCCAAGGGCCACCCCTATGCTTACCACCGGTAATATCGGTATGGATTATCTCCCATGGGGAAATCCGTGCGATAATCGGGACAGTAATATCCCGGAGATCCGGCGCCTTCCGGTTTGGGGCTCAGGGACATGGGCAACAAGCGCGGGCCGGTGCTGCTTTGAGGTCCCGGCTGATCACCCATCGCCAAGGCCTTGTTGCCCACGAAGCCTCCGTCACCATAGCAATTGAAGAGCCGCACGGTGATGACGTTTTTGCCAGCCTTGACCAGCGCTGCAGGCACCACGTAGTTGCGAGGTGTCTGCCGCCAGTTGGCCGTCTTGATGTCCATGTGTCCCACTTCCACGCCGTTGAAGTAGGTGCTGTCAAAATCATCCAACGCGCCCAGAGCCAGAACCATGTCCTTGTCCGCCTCTTTGGCCGGAATATCAATTTCCTTGCGGAAGACCGCCTCCCCGTCATTATCCTTGAAGAACGGAAGCATCTGGGGCAGCGTCACCGCGGTCCATCCTTCGGACGGCACGTTCTGGCCGACCAGCGCTTGGGCGGCTGGGGTGATGCCGGGATCGGAATGTGACATAGCCTCACTGCCGGCGGGAGGTAACGTCACAGTCACCTTCATCTGCCAGGAACCGTTCAGGTCGACAATCCACAGGTCCATCGGGTGGAATATCCGGCGATCCGCCGGGAAGCTGGCTCCCAGGTTGGCAAGAAGCTGGGCAACGGCACGGGTGGAGCGCCAACGCGTATAGCGGAAGTAGGTCTTATCGTCCGCGCCGAAGCGATCCGGATCCACCTGACAGAAGACAGCCACGCCCTTGCCTATTGTTTTTTGGCCAATTAGGCCTTGCGCCCCGATGTCAGCGCCTGCGCTCAGGACCCAGGGGGGACTGTCCAGGAAGCTGCGCCAGCGAAGATCGGACGCACTGAGACCTCTGGCTTCAGGCCAGTCCGGCGCAGACAGCGACCCGGCGAAATGGGTTTCAGCCGGCTTCAATGTGGTGCCGAGCCACCCCTCGGCCTGCGCTTGCGGCAAGAAGAACGCCTTGCCGCCTGCCTCCAGGTAGGCGTTGAGCGCTGTCGTGTTGATGGCCGCGTCCGGGCCGATGAGCACCAGTTCGGCGCTCGTGTCCAGCGTGCCTGACCACTCATGACTAACCCCGATCTTATCCAACCAAGCCGCGCCCGTCGCGCCACCGAGATACACAGCCTTACTCGCCTGCGGAGATAATGGGGCATGAAGTGCGTAATCCATGATACGATTGGCCATGCGCCGCGCCGCCGGGTCTGTACCAACGTGGTCTTCCAGATCCAGAGTGCAGACGATCAGCCGTCCTTTGCCGTAGTCCAGCTCCATCAGTGGCGTGTAGGCCAGATCAAATTCGCATTCCAGCAGGGGACGCCAGGCACTGCGGTGGGGCTTCTCGATAGCAGCGCTCGTGACTCCTCCACGGTTACCCCAGTGCCACCCGGCATAAGGTTGATCTCGTTCGTTGCCCCTAAGATAATCTCCCTGATAGATCGGATATGCCTCAATCAGCGTGCTGCTGCCCGTCCAGTCGCGCAGGTCGTCGGCATCCATCCCACGGGTGATCGGAGAGTTCATGGGGAAGACGCGCCGGCTGACATGCGGGCACACACGCCACCCAATGGCTTGTGCAATCCACTGCGGCTCTTGAGCACAGATCAACGATCGACCTCCGGCGCGCACCCAGGCTTCCAGCCTGGCCGCCACCTTCGAATCTTGCTTCAAGGCATTGCGCCCGATGACCACAAGGGATGACTCACTATCCCACGCACGGGTAGTATAGCCCAAGTCTGCCAGCATCTTGCTGGTCATACCGTCCGGATCAACAACAGCGATCCGGTCTTTCCCAAATCGATCCTCTCCAAAGACCCGGAACACAAACGTATCCAGATGAGAAGCTTCGCCTATAGTTGCGCTCAAGGTGATCTGGCCATCAGCTTTGCCACCGGTTTCCTCATCGGGCGCGATTACCTGGATGGGTATTAATCGGATCTCCGAAACCGCCAGACTGCCGTGCTCCGTGCCCTTACCCACTTCTTTCCCGCCGACCATGGCGGTCCAGGCCGCCGTAAATTCCTGAGGCTGGCGCGTATCGTTGATCAGGACGACCTGCTTGTCGATCTTTTGACCGGAGTTGAAGTGGTGGTCTTTCGCAGTATACTCGCCTGCCGAACCGGCGATCCACGCCAGGGTCGGGCCGTTGACCTCCTTGAGCGTATCCTGCACCCAAGACCAGGTGCGCAGGCCGCCGGGCAGGCCTGCTGTCCGCCAACTGCGCCACGTATGGGTACGGTAGAGCTGCTGGATTTTGTGGTTGTTGGCGTACTCATCCAGTTGGTTCTGGGAGCTGTTGTAGAGTATGCCGCTGCGGAACAGGTCGTGAAGATACTGCCGGTACTTCGGCTCTTCCGAAGCATAGGCGTCGTTACCGAAGTAGATGGTGGCGTATTCCGTTAACAGGGGTTCGCTGGTGATATTCGAGGTGAAGCCGTGGTGCCCGCGCCGGAACGTACAATCCATGGGCGTGCCGAACTCGACCATAGAAATCGGCATCTCGCCGCTGCGGGCCCACTCGCTCAGCCATTCTTCGCGCTCCTGGAGCGGCAGTAGATCCAGGTAGCAGTTCATGGTATAGACGTCGCCCGTGTAGGCCCCCGCGTGGCTGTAATAGATCCGTGAGGGGTCCAGCTTCTTGAGCCCGTCGAACATGTCCTTGCCGGCAGCCACGATGCGCTGCCATCGCTGTTGGTCCTGATCCCAGTCACGGCGGCCCACGTGGCGTGGATCCGCATCGACCGCGTTGTTAAAGAAATTGAATCCGGCGACCCACATGACCACGGAGGGATGATTGCGGTAGTGCCGCATCCACACGAGCGCACGCTCAAGTGCACGCTGTCGGTTCTGCTCCCAGACAAGCCGATAGCGCGAATCCATTATGTACTTGTTGGCATTGAGGACATATTCCGCTACCAGGTATCCCTTGTGATCCGCGTCGTCGAGATCCCGCCCCGAATCGGTGGTGTCGCCTCGCGTATCCACGGTCGTGCGCCCGAACTCCCAGAAGTTCTCCCCCACCTGCGGGCGCTGTCCCCGGTAAAAACACCCCTGCCGCAGGCGGATCTCGGTTCCGTTCAGGAAGAACTTGCGTCCCTCCACCCAGAACTCGCGGAAGCCGAATTCCTGGTCGTACTCGTCGTCCAGGCCGGCACCCTTCACTTTCAGCCGGAGGGTATAGAGGTTGGGTTGGCCCACATCCCACAGGCGCGGATTCACCCAGGGCCAGGAAAGGATAACGGTCTGAACCTCCTTTTCTTCCACGTCCGTCTCGGCAGTAAAAGTATTCTCCACTGCACCCTTCTCATCAAGTATCTCCGCAATGAATTCGGCGTGGCCGGCCTGCTTGATGCCGGTAAGCTCCACGTCCAGAGAGAGATTCTTCTTCCTTGTTGAGGTTTGCACAAAAACGTCGGTCACGCGGGCCTCGGAGCAGCGGCTCTCCAGGAAGACGCTGCCGGTCAACCCCCGCGTTTCCACCCTGGCCGAGGTATAGGAGACGCTGCTCAGGGCGTTCTGCCAGAATTGGCCCACTTTCTCCGGATCGGCGATGGCCGCTACCAGCACACGGATATGGGCCGTCTGGCCGGGCGTCACCTCCGGCGTAATGTCCACTGAACCCCACGGCCAGGTAATCGTTCCGCACGACTTGCCGTTTACATAGACCATCGCGTCCGTGCACACGCGCTCAAAACACAGACTAATCGCACGGCCCTGCCATTGGGCCGGGATTGTCACCTGGCGCTCGTACCAGGCGCGCGTCACCAATGATCCGTCATAGAGATCCCACTGCGGCCCTCCACCAAGAGCCAGGAACGCCGAACGTCGGCCCGGGCGATCCTGCCAGTTACCAGGCACATTGATGTAGGCCCACCCCAGCTTCGGGGGATCCACCTCCGCTTCGGCTGCGGGTGTGAAGCGCCAAATGCCGTCGAGGGAAACCTGTGCCCGCTTGGCATTGACCGTTTTAGCGTTTGCCTTGTCCCAGCCAAGCGAGATGCCGACCGGCAGCACGGCGTCCTCCAACTGCGTCGGCGCGATCATGCGGGGCGTCACTGTGAGATCGGCGATCTCGAACACGCCGGTGCAATAGAACATGGCGGGCTGGATGTTAAGACGTGTCGCCCCCTTAGGCACCTTCAACTCCACCGACTTCGTGACCCAGTCGGAGTCAGACCGCAATTCGGGAACTTCCACGGGGAAGTCGAATGAGCCTCCTTCGAACATCAGCGCAACGCGGGCCGTGTGCCAGCCCTCCTTGCCAATCTTCAGGTTCATGGCTTTCATACGAACCGAGACGGTCAGGGACGCGATCTGCGGCGTGACCTTCACGAAGGCGTGCACGTAGTCGAGTTGACGCCCCGCATCGCGATTCTCGACGCGCAGGCAATGCTTGCCGTCCTCCGTGACGACTTTGAATTCCTGGTTGTTCGGAATATTGAATCCCTCGGCCCACCCTGTATTGACACCAGGGCGTTCGAAACTCCCTTGAGGAAGCAGGTTCACCTGGGCCAGAGCATGCCCTCCCCCAAGCCAAAAAAACGCGAGAATCGGTAGAAGCTTGATATTCACTTTCGTTCTCCTGTAAAGGTCAAAAGGAACAGTCTGAGTTTGGGCACTGGTTCCAGAACTTTATTCATACGCGCCGATATTCCATGCAGATCCTTGTGGGCGGGTGATACCGTCCTTGTCGTTGGTGAAATAACCGCCCAATGAAACTCCTGCATCTTTTGCCACATTATCCGTTGATGCAAGATGCAGGTTATTGTTTATATTTTTGGGAGAATAACTGACAAATGTCGGCGCGCTGGTCTTACCGTGCGGCTCTTTGGCCGCAATCCAACTGGCGGCCGGGTAACTGGTGCCATTGTAGTAAATGTAAGGAGCTTTGGTGCTGTTGTAATAAACGTTGGCGTCAAAAGAAAACGAAGCATCGGTAAAACCTGAGCTGGCCGCGATATAGATATTCTGATACTGCGACCCGTTGCCGCAGTTGTAGAAGATGTTGTTTTTTATTTCGTTGCCCGAACCGGTGGGATTGCTATTGAATCCGTTAAAACGGATCGTCAAAAAGCTGGTAGGGATTCCATTGTCCATACCGATGTTGTCCACAAAGGTGTTGTTGAGTATCTTGAAGTTGGTGATGGAAGCCAGGGCGTTGCTGGAGGAATTATATAACCGGAAATATTCCGGGTATGAATCTATTACCTGCACGATGCGGAAAAGATTGTTGTATATCCACACGTCGTGCGGCGTGCTGTTGTTATAGCAGTCGTAATCGATATGCGAATCCCCCACGTTGATGAACTCATTGCCATATATCTTGAGGTAGTTGCCTTGAAGTTGAAACATATCCGGGTGCTGCGACGAGGTATACATCGACGTGTTGCTGACCTTGAAGGTATTTCTGTAGGCGGACATCCCACCGTAGCATTGGATGCCGTCAGGCCCGCCGTATCTGCTTTGGCCCGGGGGCGGGATGTGGTTGACCAGCGTCTCGATATAATTATCATGTATCTCTATTTCATCCCAACTGGTTCCGTCTGCTCCCACCGACAACGCCGCATCACCTCGAATTTGCGTAAAGTTTGAAAACCGTATTTCATTACCAGTGCCTGTAAAAGATACCGATATGCCGTTATTGCAATTGATAACATCTATATGATCGAAGATAATACCTGTATTATTATAACCAACGATGCAATGTGAAACCGTGCGATCTATAATATTGCGCAGATTTTTGAAGGCGATGTGATTTTGTCCATCTACATTCCCCGTCAAAGTAATGTAGCTGTTATTGGCAAAGAAAATACCGTCTGCAGTCGCATTGTCTCCTTTTGCATCATAATCAAACACTACGGTTCCATTATGGTTCGCGTTAGCGGCATCCACCGTAATAGTAATGGGATTGCCCGTGGTTCCGCTGACGTTGACAATGGCCCATGACTCGGTATACGTTTTTGTCCCTCCGGATGGCCCGCCGCTAATGTATATAACATCGCCTGCATGAACATTTGACCATACGATGTTGGAAAAATTCTTGAATGCGGTCGCCCAGGACTGGCCGTTCCCCGAAGACGCCGATGCATTATCAACATACCAGGAAGCTGCCTGAACATCGCCAACAACAAATACTATTGCAGCGAGCGCAATTAAAAATACTTTTACCTTTTTTTTCATTTTCGTCTCTTTTGTTTATTATGAATTACTATGTTAATACTATTGAGACTCCATGAGAATCTCTTTGTCGCCGTTGTATAACTGAATATAATCACTACTGGCACTATTCACATCCAAACCTATCCCATGACAAACAACAAAAGCAACTGCCTCAGCTTCGGTCTCTCTAATTGTTTTTTCTTTTGGCATATTGTTTCTGTTCTTATCCATAATCTCGTGAGCCAACTCATGCACTAAAACCGAGAGTTCCTCTCCAGCAGATAATCCCTTCTTAAGCCTTATGAGGCCGCCAGAAGAAACACCCTCAGCAGAACCTATTGCTTCGCTATACTCGACTTTGATACCCCTGCTGGTAACGTACTCTCTTAATCTTTCTGCGTAAATACCCGGATCGCCATTAACACGGGCGAAATCAGGTAGCGGCCTGCCGTCAGTCTGGCTGACGTCGAAGACATATGCAGTCTTGAAAGCTACAACCATTTCCGGTTCCTTCTCTTGCGCGTCTTCTTCCTCGCCGTCAACTTGTATCACCCTCTTACGCCGGACAATCGGCGCCATTATGGCTATGCCTTTATCATTTCTTCTTACATATCTGCCGAGTTTCTGCCATGTTCGATAGCCTGCAACATGTGTTGCTTCGGAACGTTGAAAGTTAACCACAATAGCATTACCCAGACTATAGTTATGGAACTTACCTATAGCTTTCAAATACGCAGTAAGCTTTTCGCTTTTGCCAGCTTCAACCGCTTCGACTAATTCATTAAAGGCCTCCTCCGATACTTTTCTCGCATGATTCGTTTTCATTGCTCTCCACCCCCGACCATTGCATCAAATGGTGTAAACAGCTCGGCATCAACATCTGCTGCTATTTTTTCACACCTCAGATCACGACCCGTTTACGCTGTGCTGGAATTATTGCTGCCAGAGGTGACATTAAAATCGGGGTGATAGGATTCGAACCTACGGCCTCCTGCTCCCAAAGCAGGCGCTCTAGCCAAGCTGAGCTACACCCCGATAATCCCGGCATCGCCGCCGGTTATTGCCGCTCCGTATCGTTTATTAAAGAGCGTATCATTCACAACAACGAGCATTCTACACAAAGCTCACCGATATTGCAACAATTATGAGCATCCGGCAAAGGCACATTTTTATGCCCTTTTGTCATGTGTGATAGTCGGCGTTGATGCTCACGTATTCGGCGCTCAAATCGCAGCCGTAGCAAAAATCGCTCGCCTTGCCTGCGCCCAGATCCACCGTTATCGTATGCTCGGTCTGCGAGATGACTTTGCTTGCCTTGGCCAGGTCGAATTTCGCCGGCTTGCCATTCCTGAAGACGGTTATCTGCCCTATCTTGCAAGAGAGCTTCTCCGGATTCAATTTCACGCCTACCGAGCCAGCGGCACAAATAATCCTGCCCCAGTTCGGATCGCCGCCGTGCACCGCGCATTTGACCAGCGGATAGTCGGCGATGGCCCTGCACGCCTTTGCCGCATCGGCCTTTGTCGCCGCGCCTTTGACCACGACCTTGAACATCCGCGTCGCCCCCTCGGCGTCGAGCGCCATCTGCCGGACCAGGTCGTCGCACAACTCGCCCAGTGCCTTTGCGAACTTCTTATATCGCGGGCACTTGCTGACGATCGGCCGATTGCCTGCAAGGCCGGAAGCTAAAATTATCGCCGTATCGTTCGTGCTCTGATGAGCGTCCACGGTCAGCCTGTTCAGCGAATCACCGATTGCAGCCTTTAGCGCACCGGCCAGTAGCGGCTTGCTTATAGCTGCGTCGGTTGTTATAAAACAAAGCGTCGTCGCCATATTCGGAGCGATCATTCCCGCCCCTTTGACCGTGCCGGCTATCGTAACTTCGCAGCCGGAAATATCGAGCCGGCGCACGGCCTGCTTCGGCCTGGTGTCGGTCGTCATTATCGCCTTTGCGAAATCCAGCCCCCCTTCCGGCGAATCCGAAAGCTGTGCCGTCGCTTTTTCGATGCCGGCGGTAATCTTTTGCATCGGCAACTGCTCGCCGATAATACCGGTCGAGGCAACGAGGACATTTTCGATTGCCGATTGGCGATTGGCGATTTGAAGCTGTCGTGCTGTTTCAGCACACATCATTATCGCATTGTCGATTCCGAGCCGGCCCGTGCAGGCGTTGGCGTTGCCGGAATTGACGACTACCGCCGAGATGCCGGGGCTTTTTACATGCTGTTTACAAACAGTGACCGCTGCCGAGACGATTTTGTTGGTCGTAAAGACCGCCGCGGCTTTCGCCCGGGCCGGGCAGACGAGCAATCCAAGGTCGTTTTTGCCCGATTTTTTAACGCCGCAATGCACACCGGCGGCCAAAAAGCCCTTTGGCGACGTAATAGTCTTGTTTTTCACCTGTTTATCCATAAGTATGAACCTAACAGAATAGCAAAATCCCTTCAAGATAATTCGGCTTTTCAAAGCCACAAACGTCATCCGTCTCGTTTAGGATTTAGAGATTAGTGCTTCGAATTTCCAGCCAAAGGCCGGGAAATTGTCTTTGAATTGGCTTTGTTTGGCTTTGTTTTTCGCCACTCAAAACCGCTGAATAACATCAAAAAACCCATAGGTCTTTACTGTTATTGAATTAATACCAAATTGCCTATATTAACATTGGCTTTGTTTTTTCAAATAAGCCACGAATTAACTCCAAGAAATAGTCAATAATCGCGGATTTCGCTGATTACACAGAAAAAACGAAAAAATTGTAAATCGCAATTCGTAAATCGTAAATGGCAAATTTCTCCATTCTACATTCTAAATTCAAAGCACGATATACTACATACTACATACGAATATGTTATACATTATACGAACCGTAATCCAATAAAGCGGGCTTTTTATAAAAAATCTCCATTACACGGCGATCTTAACCGCAGAGAACGCCGAGAACTCAGAGAATCGAATAGTCAATTTATGGCTTAGCTACAGTCAATTAAGAGAGAGGGCTGGCGGGAAAATGAACATTATCCATCTTTGAAAACGACAAGAGCACAATGGAGAATCAGACATGCTGCTGCTGCTTAACGGACCGCCATTCGTGGCTATCCCTGGTTTTCAACAGACGAGCGTAAATATTTTTGCCTTGGCTTGTCCGTTTTTTCAACTATTGGGGCGATGAATTCATTTAGTAGACATCTTGTCTGGGTGATGATAAAATCTTTTCCAATCATTTTTAGGCCTCCTTGTGTTATTATTAGAAAAACTTGTTTAACATACATAAGAAGGCTTTCTGCATATATTGTGCCAAAACGGGTAATCGGGAATCCTAAATTCGTTGAAATTGCGATGTCGTTTTGGTATTATGGAACTCGAATTGAACAGAAGTGTCTCAGGAGAAGTATCCGAGGCGTGAAGAAATGCCAATTATGAAGTCAAAAGGAAAATGTCAGGTGAAGATACCCAGGAGCAAAGCGGAGCTCAAGCGTCCGGTAGACAAGCGTCATGCGATCTTGCGGATCGAGAAAGAGAATGTCTGGATCAGAAGTCTCAATCGCCAGCTCGCGGAGACCTTCTGCACGCTGGTCACGCGGGGTGATACCGTCACCGTCGCGAGGACCGCCGGGGTCATCGTCTGGGGGACCTACGCCGGAGAGCCTGAGAATACCGGCACGATCATCCTCGATTACAAACCAGACGGCCGCTTCAAGCTCGTACCGCTAAACGACACGCCGAATAGCCTGCTGGCACAGGTGGCACACTTCGTCGGACGCCATGGCAGCGTGACCTCTGAAGAAGGGCAACACGGACTCATCTTCCGTGGTGTACTCCGGAATCCAGGCGAGCCCATCGAGATGGAGGCGACGGTTCAGGAGCCGGAACCCGAGGCCGCGCCAGCCAAGTATAAGGCCTTGGCAGAAACGGTGAAGATACCTAAGAGCAAAGAAAAACTCAAGCGTCCAGTTGACAAGCGTCATGCGATCTTGCGGATCGAGAAAGAGAACGCCTGGATCAGGAGTCTCAATCGTGAGCTCGCGGAGACCTTCTGCTCGCTGGTCACGCGGGGTGATCCCGTCACCGTCGCGAGGACCGCCGGGGTCATCGTCTGGGGGACCTACGCCGGAGAGCATGATAAGACCGGCACGATCATCCTCGATCACAAACCAGACGGCCGCTTCAAGCTCGCACCGCTGAGCATCACGCCGAATAGCCTGCCGACAGAGGTGGCGCACTTCGTCGGACGCCATGGCAGCGTGACCACCAAAGAAGGGAAACACGGACTTATCTTCCGTGGTGTACTCCGGAATCCAGGCGAGCCCATCGAGACGGAGGCGACAGATCAGGGGCCGGAACCCGAGGTCGCGCCAGCCGGCAAAGCAACCACAGGTGGATTCGAGAAGATCACCGGGGCCGATGCCATCGCCGCCATTGGGCAGAAAGTCACCATGGAGTTCATTGAGGGTGGCGTCAAGGTCCGCATCCAAGGCAAGCAGGCGGACTGCGAGAAGACCGCGAAGCGCATTCTCAAGGGCGGCCCGACGGTGGCTTCGCAGCGGGGCTCAAAATACATGATCGAAGGCAACCTCAATAAGTCCTTTCTCAGGACGGGAGCCAACCAGCAGGGTCCCGACGCCAATGGCTTGTATACCAGGGAGAACGGCTCGGAGCGTACCTTCACTGCATTCGGAGAGAACCTCACAGATGTCCAGGCAGCCTGCCTCACAGGTTGCAAGAAAGACACGATGTTCACGATCATCGTCAATGACCGCTCGGCCGGTCACTTAGTGATCAGCTCAGGTAGACGACGCCTGGTGTGATCCCCTCTAAGGTGAATTAAAGGTGTCCGGTACGAATGGCACTGACATAGTGTTAAGCTCCTATCAAAGCAGCCCTTAACTCAATGGGTGAATTAAAGGGGGTGAATTAAAGGTGTCCGGTACTTTTTTTATAAAATGTCACGGGGTGAATTAAAGGTGTCCGGTACTTATTTTATAAAATGTCACGTGCTTTATGTAAACTATAAACAGCGGGCCTGTTGAAAAAGTCCCATCGTAACGCCTGAGATTGCCGCGCGATTCTTCGAATCCCTCGCAATGACATGAAAACGCATCCTTATGTTATTGCGAGGAGTGTAGCGACGAAACAATCTCGTCTTTGCCAACAGGCCCGCTGTCCCTAATATGTCCTCAGTTTATAAGCGGAATATATTTTTTGATTTTGTAGAACCACGCAGGACGATGCAGGAACACGTACAAGTAAATGGTATCAGATTCATCATCAACAACCAACCATACGCTCGTGTAATTTCTATTAAGATGATATACACGCCCATCAGTTGTAGCATCCCACCTTGTCCAGGATGAAAGTGTCGGTCCCAAATGAAATGATGCCAATGTCCCAGGCTCATCTCCCGGCCCAAGACTGCTATTGAGGAAATTGATAATGTCGATTTCTGATGCATTGAATCCAATGAAGATGACTTGACTGTTGAAGAAACCACCTTTTTTCTTCTCGATTGTCAGGTTTTCGGCCGAATCAGGGAGCCCTGTGAGATTTATTCCTTTAAGAATACTGTTTATCCTGGCGGGCGGACTGCGATAGAAGTTCCAAGACAAAACAAAGACAAGCACAGCAGCAGCAATAATCAACAACAGAAGATAATTTTTACTCAGCATACAGAGTTTTGTTTCGCATGCCTGGTCCCGTATTTCTCCCGGAGTCATTGCCACGATTCCATAACTTATTCATTTGCAATTCCATCATACCTGCTGTTAACGTGTTTAATCAATCTTTATTTACATTGTTGTTTGATAAGATTTTGGGCATTGATATAACCCTCCCATTCGTTTTCTGAAAAAAACAGGTAACTATGTGACTTTTTCAACCGCCCCACTTTCCCTGGTTTATGTAGTCCCTGAGATGAAAAATGGTGGGGCAAGCCGCCACCCTACAAAGCCAATAAAGCCTCCCTGGGGGATGCCTTACGGCATTGGCCCACCGATTAAAACGATGGGACAACCCTTCGACTGGGCTTAGATCAAGAATGGTGGGGCAGGTCCCACCCTACCATTTTGGTAGCTATTAGAAGTAGTATCGAAGGCCGACGGCCGCGTTGATGTCCAGGTCGAAGTCAGGGGCGAGGTCGAGAACGGGGACGAGCTCGAAAAACAGGTCGAGCGGCTCTTCGTCAAAAAGATACGTAATGCCCAGTGGGACCCGTATGCCGAAGATCGCGCCATTTTCGTTACGCCCTCTGCCGTCATCGTCTTTGAACTTCAGCCTTGCGCCGATACCGTAGTAAACAGGCAATTCGTTGGCTTCGAGCAGCTCGTCGTTGTGAATAAGGTAGTCGCCGTGGAGCTGAAAGGAATCGTTCTCGGAGTACGACCACGCCGCCGCACCGTCAATAGCACGCTCTTCGTCAAGCCAATACTTGACGCTCAATCCCGTCGGCTCTCCGATAATAACTCCGATACCGAAGTCATCCTGAGTACGGGCATTTACCGAAGCTGCTGCCAGCAGAAGCACTATGATCGCTATTTTACACTTCATTTTGTTTCTCCTTAATCGTTCCGCGTGGGCAAAAACGGCATTTGCCCACCCTACAGGACTACAGGACTGGTTGGTCATTTCACAGTTCCATTATCGACTGAATAAGACATGGGATTGAATGGTGCTTCCTTAAGACTACCTGCAAGTGCCATGTCCGCGATTCTGAGCCAAAAACGACGATTGCCAACATGAAGAATTGCTTATGGAAGTGCCATTCGACATGGGATTTAGTTTAATTAGGATCGGCATTGGCCTATTAATATCAAAACGACTCTAAATATCTTGCTATTTTCGGTCTATTGGGTGCGATTTTAACTACTTATGTTCGGTTTTACCGCCGATATCCGCAACACGAGATACGCAATACGAATATTTATTGACTTTTGCCTTCTTAGCCGATTAATATATGGTCGCCGAGTTAATCTTTGGTGTCGGCTGATGTTCAATGGAACGCCGGATATGAAAGGATTGGCAGATGTGTAAAACATGCGGATGCAGTTCAGGCAAAAAAACCAAGAAGAAAGCCAAGAAAAAAGCTAAGCCTAAAAAGAAATAGACGCTGAGACCTTATCTCAATTTGTGCTACAGCGTTCGCTTCTTTCAGGAAACCTGTCTTTCAACTATGCTCAGGGTCAGGCCTTCAGCCCGGCCGAAGAATGCGGATCGTCAATCAATAGCGTCCGTCAAGGGGCGGAGAGGGATTTTTTTCCCAACAAAGAGCAACCGTATTAAAGTTTGCCATGAGCGCTCGTAACAGCAACCGGTGACGCCGGCAAAGTCGCTTCACGTAGCGGTTGTTACCGCTTCGTCATGGATTTTGCTAACCTTCCTTCCAGTACCTCCTGATGATA
>Ga0307425_1001506_pt1 | contig 13840 bp, 7 predicted proteins | sample SalMarWE160330MG_FD_202152 | JGI IMG/M metagenome (GOLD analysis project Ga0307425, IMG submission 202152) | Salt marsh sediment microbial communities from the Plum Island Ecosystem LTER, Massachusetts, United States - WE1603-30 | ecosystem: Environmental > Aquatic > Marine > Intertidal zone >... | reverse complement strand
GAAATGCCACAACCGATGATGTCGTCAAATTCGTTCGGTTGACAGATTGCTTGGAACATCTGCACTTCCAGAGCACAGGGCTTATAAGCGGGGATATCGACGGCATTATCTCGGATAGTTACCGCTTGTATATCGGGCTCCAATATTCATCCAAACCCATTGTCACAGGAACCTTCCGTGTGGAGGGATTCCAACCGATGTACGATATGCTTGTAGCTGTAAGAGGCAGTGCAAAAGCCTTGGCAGAAAAACCCTTGGCCATATTCGATGCCTGCCCCTCCCCTCCCCTCAAATGGAGCAATCTCACCACACAAAGCTTGATCGATTGTGCCCGTGCAGGGATTCCCTCCGAACTCATCTCGATGGGGATGACAGGAGCCACATCTCCTGTCACCTTGGCAGGAACTTTGGTTCAACATGTGGCAGAAAATCTGTGCGGGCTCGTGATCTGCCAGTTGGCAAAAAAAGGATCGCCCGTTATTTTTGGAGGATCGCCCTCCAGTTTCGATATGAGAAAAGGCACAACGCCGATGGGAGCTGTGGAAACCATGATGATAGATTCGGCCTATTCTCAGATCGCCAAATACCTAAAACTGCCCACCCATGCTTATATGGGTTTGAGTGATGCCAAGATCAACGACAGCCAAGCTGGATTGGAAACCGGTATCGGTGCGATCCTTGCAGCTCTTTCCGGCATAAATGTTATTTCAGGCCCTGGCATGCTGAACTTCGAAAGCTGTCAGAGTCTCGAAAAGCTCGTTATCGACAACGAGATTTGCAGCATGGCTTACAGGCTTATACGAGGTATTTCCCTGAGAGAATTACCTTTGATTCAAGATCTATTCGACAATTTTACGCAGGACACAGAATTTTTGACCAAAGATCACACGAGAAAGTGGTACCAGAAGGAACACACCTATCCTCTTGTCATCGATCGTGACACGTATGATTCTTGGGTTGCACTTGGGAAAAAATCCATGCTCACAAGAGCTGCAGAAGAAGTGGAAAAACTCCTCAAAACCAATCCACCCAACCTTGTGGGATCCGATGTAAAAAAAGACCTCAAGGGTATCATGCTGGCTGATGCCAAAGCCAACAGTGTTTCCGAGATCCCCAAACTACCCGATTAAAACTCGATCACTTCGGGGGCCTTAAGGGGATTCAGTTCATTCGTTTCCAATATTTCATTCAACGCTGGAATATCGACGCGGATGAATTCATTCAACCGATCGATCAAACCTTGGACCTCATCATTGGTTTCATCGATCGCCTCCAACATCGTTTCCGTGGGCGCGGCAGGAAAGCTGCTTGCTCCCATACCCAGGAACATGAGCTGTTGAGATAAATATCCTCCGCGGAGGGCTACTTTTGAGGGAACTTTGTATCCGATTCCTCGGGGCATTATTTTGTCGGCCAATATTTGGAATTTATCTTTAAACTCCTCGATGCTCTTCGTGACGGCCTCGGGGATATCACTCTTGTCCTGCAATGCTTTGTCGACTTTACCTAGCTCGGAACGAATCTTGTTCGCTGCCGTCACAGACATGCTGTACTTTTTAGATACGATGATGACATCAACTTGATAATCGACCATAGCTTGATAGTCCTCTTTCCCTAAAGAGAACCGTGGATCTTGGTTGATAATTGCCAGCTGGGCTTGCGTTTTTCCATCCGTTGTCATCTCGACTGAATAATTGCCTGGAAAAACCAAGGGAAGAGCGAGAAATCCAACGCCTGTGGGTTTTATTTCTTTTCCGTCTTTTGTCTTCGGAACGATCTGCAGATTCCACACCCGCCTTATTATCCCCGCTCTGGTTGGCAATGTGAGTTCGTGGACTTTTCCCTGCATTTCGTCCTTGACGATGATCTTCGGTTTTTCCTTGGGCTTATCCTTCATGTAAGCGGTCAGGATCAACCCGTAATCCGGATTATCTCCGGAGTAGACCGGCCTGCTGGAAGGTTCCCCAGAACTGGAAATCTGATAGAGGGCGCAAGGACGAATTCCGAAGAAATGAAAATCCGATGCAAATACTTGTGGATTCATTTCCTGGAGCGGCTGGATATCATCCAGGATCCAAATCCCCCGTCCATGTGTGCCGATGATCAGATCATTTTCCTTCGGATGAACGGCAATATCCCTCACCGCGACAGTCGGGAGGTTATTCTGAAGCGAAAACCAACTTTTTCCTCCATCTAGCGAACCATACAACCCAAATTCAGTTCCCACATACAAGAGGTTTGGATTGATAAGATCTTCCCGAACGACGTGGATCCATCCGAAAGGCAGGTTGCCTTTGAGCGATGTCCATGTTTTTCCATAATCGACGGTTTTGTAAAGATAGGTGCTGTAGTCATCATGGCGGTGGCCGTCGAAGGCCGCATAAGCTGTGCCCCCTTCAAAATGGGATGCCTCTATACGCGAACACCAAGTATTTTTAGGAAGACCCTGGATATTCTTCACCACGTTTTGCCAATTCTGCCCTCCATCCTGGGTGACCTGGACATTTCCGTCATCCGTTCCACACCAGATCACGCCGTTTTTCACTGGTGATTCTGCAATGGTGATGATCGTGCAGTGAATTTCAGCCCCCGTATTGTCTGCCGTGATTGGGCCTCCTGAATCCTTCTGTTTTTCCGGATCGTTGGTGGAAAGGTCGGGACTGATGATCTCCCAACTGTGCCCCCCGTCCGATGTTTTGAACAGATAATTCCCGCCTGTGTACACGGTTTTGGAGTCATGCGGAGAGATGAGGATCGGAGAATTCCAGTTGTATCGGTAAGGAGGATCCGCCGCAGGGGCTTGCGGACGGATAGTTTGGCTTTTTTTGATCCTCATATCATATCGATACAAGCCGTTCATCTGGGAGTTGGCGTAGACCACGTTGTGATCGTTTGGATCGACCTGAGCATGAAATCCATCCCCATACCCGACCAAAAACCAATCTGCATTGGTGATTCCCTGGGTGTCGAAATTTGCACTCGGGCCTCCCCAAACGCCGTTATCTTGAAGCCCGCAGTATACATAATAGGGAGTTCTCATGTCGAACCCGACTTGATAGACTTCGGCTAAAGCCATGTGTTCTATACCTTGCCAGGTCATTCCTCCATCATAAGTGATATCGATCCCCCCATCATTTCCATCGATGAGATGAAGAGGATTATTCGGGTCGATCCACAATGCATGATGGTCGGAATGAGTTCCGCCTGAGATGGCCCGGAACTTTTCACCCATGTTTTTTGAAACATAACTCCCGCCGGAAAAAACATACACGACCTTATCATCGCTGGGATCCACACGGATCTGGCTGTAGTAAAAGGGCCTGAAATTAACCTGTTCATACGTCTCATTATCGCATGTTCTTTTCCAGCTTTCCCCTTTGTCCTCGGATCGCCATATACCGGCATCCTTGTGTTCTATCAGGGCATAAACCACGTTGGGATTGCTGCGGGATACATCTATCCCTATCCTTCCCATGATTCCTTCGGGAAGATCCTTTGTGAGTTTTTTCCAGGTTTCTCCTCCGTCTGTTGTTTTGTACAACCCGCTTCCTGGACCGCCGCTTCTGTAATGATACGGAAGACGCCGATAATCGTACGCAGCGGCGAACAAAGTGAGGCTGTCAGAGGGATCCATGGCCAAGTCGGCAAATCCTGTGTTTTCATCGACAGACAGCACCTTTTGCCAAGTTTTTCCGCCATCAATGGTTTTGTAAATGCCGCGTTCTTCGTTCGGCCCCCACAGATGTCCCATGGCTGCCACGTAAACGATATTGGGATCACCGGGATTGACGATGATCCGACTGATGTGCCTGGTTTCAGCTAGCCCCATATTAGCCCATGTCTTGCCGCTATCTGTGGATTTGTAAACCCCATCGCCTATGGTGACGCTGTTGCGGCAAGTTGCCTCCCCTGTCCCCACCCAAACAATTTTGGGATGGGATTGGGATATGGCGATATCGCCCACTGAGACCGTGTTCTCCTCGTAAAAAACCGGTTTCCAGGAGATCCCGTTGTTCACGGATTTCCAGACTCCGCTGGGGCCGATGGCCGCATAGATGATCCATGGTTCCTTCTCGACGACATCGATATCCACCGTCCTCCCTCCCATCACGGCCGGCCCGACGCAGCGCCACTGGAGTTTTGCGTATAAGTCACCGATTTCATCGGCGCTTTGCGCATGGGATGACGCCACAAGAGCGAATACAAAAAAGCCAAGACTCAAAGCTAGATTCCATCGACTTTTGAGCATATCTCCTCCTCTCTCGATCATTAAGAAAACCTATTGTATACAAACATGCATAATTATTAAACCAGTGATACTTTTTCAAATTTATGGTAGCATTGATGCTAAGGCTGAATTGGCGGATATGAAAGATAACCTTTTCGCCTTCAATTCGTACAAATAACAAATGGAGGAATTTATGAAACGTTTTCTTTTTTGCTTTTTGTTTGTATTTTTGTCTTTTGCGCTTATTCAGCCAACAATAGCGCAAGAGGTAAGTTTTGACACCTATCACAGTCCAAATGATGTGAATTCCCTGCTCAAATCCTGGAGCGCGAAGTATCCCCAGCTCGCAAAAATCATCAACATCGGAAAAAGCGAGGGGAACACCGATCTTCTCGTTCTCCGGATTGCCGCACAAGGCCAAGTCGATCCGGATTCCCGTACAGCCGTATTCGTTTCGGCCAATTTGGAAGGAACACACCTGGTGGGAACGGAGGCGGCTCTGATGATCGCCCAAAAGCTCCTCACCCAATACGAAGCCGATGAAAAGATCACAGAGCTTCTCAAGGATAGGACGGTCTATGTGGCCCCTTTGTTGAACCCTGATGCCGCGAAGAGCTACTTCTCTGATGTGAGATTTGAAAGACAGGCCAACGACAAACCCACCGATGACGATACAGACGGGCTGGTGGACGAGGATGGCCCAGACGACCTCAACAAAGATGGCCAGATCACCCAGATGAGAGTCAAGGATCCGGAAGGCACATGGCTCACCCACCCCAATCAAACGCGCTTGATGAAAACAGCCGATCCGAACAAGGGAGAAACAGGCGTTTACAAAATATACACCGAAGGACTGGACAACGATGGAGACGGTGAATACAACGAAGATCCTATCGGAGGAATCGCCATCAACCGGAACTTCCCGCATGATTTTGAATACGGCATCAAATCCGCTGGATTATGGCCTGTGAATGCCCAAGAATCCATCGCCCTTCTGGACTTTCTCGTAAAACGAGATAACATCGCGCTGGTTCTCAATTTTTCAAGTGAAAATACCATCCTCAATCTCCAGCAGACGGGAAGAGCTCAGGCAGCTGGGGATAAGTTTAAAGTTCCCGAGAGATTTGCCAATTTCCTCGGAATAGATCCTGAGCAACAATTCACCATGCAGGAATTGATCGATCTGTTGAACAGCATGAACATCGGAGGAATCGAGATAGATGAGAGCATCGTGGCCATGATCCTGGGATTGGGACCTGCTATGAACCTCGACCAGCAGGATATGCCCATGATCCAAGCCATCCAAAAAGAGTACAAAGATGCGCTCAAGGAAGCCAAACTGGAAGACCTGGAAAAAAGAACCAACGGTGTGGGCAAAGGATCGTTTGTGGCCTACTGTTATTTCCAATACGGGGTTCCTGTTTTTTCCACGGATCTCTGGAAAGTGCCGGAGCCCAAAAAAGAACCGGCCAAGGACGCCTTGACCGTGGACAAACTGAAAACCATGTCTTCGGAGGATTTCTTGGCATTGGATGATGACACCATCGCCGCATTCATGAAGGAACAGGGTGCGCCCGATAATTTCAAGCCGGAGATGGTCAAAAAAATGGTGGAGTCGGGCAAAGTCGATCCAGCCAAAATGGCCGAGATGATCGAAAAAATGCCCAAACAAGCAAAAACAGAAGAAGGAGAGCACCCGGAAGGCTATATTCTCGGTTGGTCGGATTCCGTTCTCGAGGGCACAGGGTTTGTCGATTGGACTCCATACAAACATCCAACCCTGGGAGATGTGGAGATCGGCGGTTTTGTTCCCTTCCTGAAGACAACGCCTCCCTCGAGCCTGATGAAAGAAACCCTTTCGTTCCACACAGATTTTTATATCGGCTTAATGGGGCGGCTTCCTGAAATGAAGATCAAAGAAACCAAGGTCGAAGCTTTGGGAGACAGTCTGTACCAGGTTACTGTTTACCTGACGAACGAAGGTTGGTTCTCTACATCGAGCGCTCAAGGAAGAAGAGCACGTACAGCCTGGCCTATCCGGGTGGAGCTCAAAACGGCAGACGGCCAGACGATATTTTCGGGACGAAGGCTTGTCACGATCCCGTTCATCAATGGCAGCGGAGACACCAAAAAAGCCGAATGGATCATTCAAGGCAAAAAAGGTTCAACCATCACGATCACAGCCAAATCTCCCCGATTGGGATCGGTGACCACAACAGTGGTTTTGGAATAGACCGGAGGAAACAATGAAAAAATGCAAAATAACTCAGATAGCAATCGGGATCATCTTATGTTTGTCCCTTATAAGCCCCAAGATGTTGTCCGCTCAGGAGGTTAAACTCTCCTTTGACCATTTTTACGATCAAGAAGAACTGACACAGACACTCAAAGCGTTCGAGAATGCTTATCCGCAGTTCGTGACCGTTAAATCCCTGGGCAAAACCTACCAGGGAAGAGACATTTGGTCGGTTATTCTCAACAATCCCAAAACAGGGCCTGCTGAACACAAGCCGGGTTATTATATCGACGGCAACATCCATGGGAATGAAATCCAGGGCACCGAGGTGGCGATCTATACCATATGGTACCTGCTGAAAAATTATGGGAAGACAGAATTCGCCACACGGCTGCTGGACGAAAAAGCCTTTTATTTCATCCCCACCATGAACCCGGACAGCCGGGATCACTTCATCAATAGAGCGACAGACCCCAATTCTCCCCGGACGGGGTTGATTCCCTTCGATGATGACCAGGATGGTGTGGCAGATGAAGACGGACCCGATGACTTGGATGGGGACGGCTCGTTCACCATGATGCGCAAAAAAGATCCGAATGGATACTTGAGATCCCATCCGGATGATCCCCGGATCATGATCCCCGTGCGTCCCGGACAAAAGGGCGAATACACGATGCTGGGCCAGGAAGGAATCGATAATGACGGGGACGGGTTTATCAACGAGGATCCTATGGGCGGTTACGACATGAACCGCAACTACGGCTACAACTGGCAGCCCAATTACGTCCAGTATGGCTCAGGTCCCTTTCCCTTCCACTGGCCGGAAACCAAAGCCACTAGGGATTTTCTCCTTGCCCATCCCAATATCCTGGGCGCTCAGAACTTCCACAACTTCGGCGGCATGATCCTCGTGGGTCCCGGGGCCAACAACCTGGGAGAATACCCGAGGGCGGATATGACCGTCTACGATTACATCGGGAAAAATGGAGAAAAGATCCTTCCCGGATACCGTTATATAAAAGTCTACAAAGATCTCTACACCGTATTCGGCGGAAGCATAGACTGGATATACAGCGTCCTGGGCATCTACACCTACACCAACGAGCTGGACCTGGATCCCTTTGAAAACTTGGCGGAAATTTTGGGTCAGCAGGATGAAGAGGACGAAGATGAAGACCTAGCAAGGCTGCGTTCCTACCAGCAGATGCTTAAAGAAATGACCTTCCATGATCTGGTCCTTATGGGAGAACAGTACACAGACTGGAAACCTTACAATCATCCGCTTTATGGGGAAATCGAGATTGGAGGCGTAAAAAAATTCGGAGAACGAGTACCGCCACTATTCCGGCTTGCCGAGACATGCCATCGCAACGCGGCCTTCTGCCTGTATCATGCCGACCAGCTGCCCCGCTTGACATTTGATGAAGTGAAAGTCAAGAAACTGGAAAAGGACCTGTATCAGATCGACGTGGCCATCGAAAACTCGCGTGTCACCCCGACGATTTCTTTCGTTGCCCAGCAGAAAAATCTGCACCGTGGGGACCGTTTCCAGATCGATGGCAAAAACGTCAAACTGCTGGCTGCTGGCCTACTAATGGATAAGTACAGAGACATCACGCAGAAAATCGAAACACAGGACAATTTCCTCTGGGTCAAATCCGGAATACCCAGCTTCGGCCGAGTTGTCTATCGTCTCCTTGTCCAAGGAAAAGGCGAGATGAAGCTCATCTATGATTCCCTCAAAGGAGGCTACTACACCACCACAGCGAATCTGCAGTAGCAGCCCGCACACAAACCTGGGGATTCGATGTCGTTGCTGGTCTGCGGGCATCCCTGATATTTTTTCCTGTTATTATGAATAATTAGCCTCCTCTATCGGGAAAAAACAGTTGAAGTAAACCAAAAGTCTATTCTAACCGTATAATTTTATTAGGGGTAGAGGTAGGGTGAATACTAAATGGGAGAATTTTTTTGATGAGATTGACAATTCGTGCCTTAATACCGATTATCAGCCTCATTCTTCCCTTCTCGATCCTCGCCCAGGATAAACCATGCACAGAACAAAAGATCGTACGGGCAATCCGAGCCGACGAATCGATCACCATCGACGGCGTTCTGGATGAACAAGTTTGGCAGAAGCAAGGATACTCCGATTTTATCCAATCCGACCCGACCGACGGCGCCCCTCCCACAGAAAAGACCGAAGTATGGATCGCCTATGATGACAAAAACCTGTACGTGGCCGCCCGTTTGTACGACTCTGAACCGGAGACGATTATCCGGCGTCTCGGAAGACGGGATGACCTTGTGGATTCCGATTGGTTCATCTTTGCTGTGGATCCCTATTACGACCGACGGACAGGGTATCAATTCGGGATTAATCCTGCCGGGTCGATCGTTGATTGGACTCTCTATAACGATGAATGGAACGATACGACCTGGGATGGGGTTTGGGAAAGCCGAGCGGCCGTCGACAATGTAGGTTGGAGTTTGGAAATCCGCATCCCATTCAACCAATTACGTTTTTCTAAAAAGGACGAATATGTCTGGGGGGTGAATTTTCGAAGGGTCATCCGGAGGAACAATGAAAAAGTGGGATTCGTCTGGGTTCCCAAGGAAGACAGCGGCTATGTTTCCCGTTTTGCCAAACTGGAAGGCATCCAGGATATCCGTCCCGGGAGACATGTGGAATTTCTGCCTTACACGGTGGGGCAGGCCCAATTCAGCCCTGAAGTTGCGGGTAATCCTTTTGAATCTGGAGAGGAATACTCAGGAAACGCGGGATTCGACCTGAAATTCGGCCTGAAGAGTAACCTGACGTTGGATGCAACCATCAATCCGGATTTTGGCCAGGTGGAGGTCGACCCGGCCGTGATCAACCTGAGCGCTTTTGAAACATTCTATACAGAAAAAAGGCCTTTTTTTATCGAAGGGGCCAATATATTCAATGAATTCGGCAGAGGTGGAGCCACTTCCAATGCCAACATCAGCTGGCCTGAACCCACCTTCTTTTACAGCCGGCGGATAGGACGGACGCCAGGAGGTGTTGTCACACAGGACGGATATGTGAATTTTCCGACCCGGTCCACCATCCTGGGCGCACTCAAGCTGAGCGGAAAACTGGGGGAAAGCTGGAGTATCGGAGCCCTAAGCTCTTTAACAGCGCGGGAATATGCGGAGATCGATAGTTCCGGCAACAGATTCAGACAAGAAGTGGAGCCTTTTTCATTTTTCGGCGTGCTACGCTCCCAGAAGGAATTCAATCAAGGGAAACAAGGAGTCGGGTTAATAGCCACATCGGTCATTCGGGATCTGAGAAATGAGACTTTAGATTCGATCATGAACAGGAAAGCATCCAGCCTGGGATTGGATGGCTGGTCTTTTTTGGACAAAAATAAAGCTTGGGTCCTCACAGGTTGGTTCGGAGCCACTCATGTGCAAGGCAGTAGAGATAATATTCTGAGCCTCCAACGCTCTTCCCTTCATTATTTTCAACGCCCTGATGCGACTCATCTCGAACTGGATGAACAGGCAACCAATCTGAGCGGCTGGGGATTCCGGATCGCGGTAAATAAACAAAAGGGACAATTCCTGTTAAACGCGGCTCTTGGTGCCCTTTCTCCTGGATTCGACCCGAACGATATCGGGTTTCAATCCAGTAGCTCCGATATCATCAATATCCATTTTCTTATAGGATACTACTGGCCGCATCCGGGAAAAGTCTTCCGTAACTGGCTCATCTTCGGTGGGCCCTTCCGGAATTACGACTTTGGCGGGAATAAATTCTGGGACGGATATCTTATCGCAATCGAAGGTCAGCTATTGAACTACTGGGGGATCAATACCATGCTGGCCTACAATCCCAAGACTATCAGTAAAAACTTGACAAGAGGAGGGCCGCTCGCTCTTATCCCCTCCGGCTATCAAATAGACTTCGATATTTCGACTGACGGCCGAAAACCGATCGTCCTGTTTGCGAACGAAAGCTTATACAACCGACCGTCTGAAGGATACCAGTGGATGTGTAGCCTGGCTCTTCACTTGAAGCCCAGCAGCAAGTTCAGCTTTTCATTCGGACCGGGATACACGGTGAGACGCTCGATTCTCCAGTGGGTCACCAACGTGGAGGATCCCTATATGACAGCGACATATGGCACACGTCACGTGTTTGCCAGGATTAATCAAAGAGTTCTATCTGGGGAAATCCGACTCAATTGGATCTTCACGCCTCGCCTGAGTCTGCAGCTTTATCTTCAGCCGTTTCTTGCCGTTGGAAAATACGATGAATTCCGGGAATTGGCCCTGTCTAAAAGCTTTGATTACAACATCTATGATCAGGAACAGTCCACAATCGATTATGAAAATGGATATTACACCATCGATCCTGACGGCCCCGAAGGCCCCTCAGCTGCTTTTTCCTTCTCCAATCCCGATTTTAACTTGAAGTCCCTCAGAGGAACGGTAGTTTTGCGCTGGGAGTACCTCCCCGGTTCGACTCTTTATTTTGTTTGGACACAAAACCGGGCAGATTATGGATACCCCGGGGACCTTAACCTGGGACGAGACCTGAAAACCCTATTTACAGCTCCTGGAGAAAATGTGTTCCTTATAAAAATATCCTACCGCTGGAATATATAGGTCATTTGACGACGCTGCCGTTCTCATCTCTGACATCGACAGTGCCTTAGCCGTTATCGATTTTCACATCCAGATCTTTGGGAACCATAACTGTTAGATTGGTCATACTTTTTCATGAAGCAGCCCTCCCGCGATATTTCAATCCATTCGGCAAATCCGGCCTTCTTCTTTGTTCTGTTCTTCTGCCTGTGCGGTGTCCTTCAGATGGGTATCTAAAGGGGAAATGTTCTGGCCTTCATCCGCCAAGTTGTCGCTTCCGTACCCCTGCTCCGGCGCAATTTTCTCCCTCGGCGTTGTCATTTGAACGCCTTTTCCCGTTAATAAAAAAAGCCCGATCAGGCTATCTTTATCATCGAAATGTTCCTGCGGTTTACAACTTCGCCCTGATCCACTATGCCGTGGCCGGATTTGTTTTCATGTTCTAGCCATGAATATACTCCTCACCTGAGCCACGGGATATATCGGAAGCCATCTCCTTCCCATCCTCCTGGATGACCCTGCCATAAATGTACGTCTGCTGGCCAGCTCTCTGGAAAAAATAAAGCACCTGGGCTCGGATCGTGTAAATTAGGTCCCATCCTCAAGGCAGCCAAAGGCATCGATGTGGCTTACTATCTCATCCAATCCATGGGCTCCGATGAGGATTACGCGCGTCTGGACCGCCTGAACACCACAAACTTCCGGGACGCCTGTGCATAGATGCCGGAGTAAAGCGGATCGTCTACCTTGGTGGACTGGGGAAGAAAGAGAAAGCCAGCAGGTACCTCTTTTTTACTTGGATCCGAGGGGGAGGCTAACACCCAGCACACCGCCGACTCCCGTCCAGTCCCCTAAAAACGCCACATTGACACGCAGGCTGATAGCCAGCTTGGGCGTAATAAAGTACCGGCCGCCCAAAAAGGGCTGAATAAAAATTCCCGTCGAGCCGGAGCTGCCCGACGCCATATTGCCAAAGCCGCTCTTCCACTTCCAGGAGTATATGCTGACGCCCAGCCCCGCTCCCGCATAGAGGTCGAATTTTTTCGCCTCGAGTTTGGTGAAATGATAGGCGGCATCCGCCGAAAGGGAGACGACCGTGTTCGACCAGGAATCAGAGCCCCAGAACCACAGCATGCCGGTTCCCCCTACGCCGATGTTATCGGTTACGGCATACTCCGCGTTTAATCCGACAGGAATGGCATATGAGTTGATGCCAACCTGCGGCGTCAGAAAAAAATTTCGCTTGTGAAATTCTGCCGGCCCCGAATATAGGGGGGCCATCGCAACACCCAAAATGATACACAGGATAATAAGACGTTTAGCAGACATTAGGCCTCCAAAAATGAATAGAATATAATTCGACAATATCATTATAAACTGTTTTCCCGATTTTCAATAGCGGCTTATAAAATAAACTGCAAATCCCCACGGTGAGGAACATCCAAGAGAGGTTAAAACAGGTTATTACTCCACCACAACAAATCTACAGTAGTAAAATAGCGATTATTTGATGACTTTGCCTTTGACGTTCTGAATATTGACGCTGCCGCTCCCATCATCCTTGATGATGACATCTCCCCCAACACCATCGATGTAAATAGAGCCAGAACCGTCGCTCACTTTGACGTTTTCCCCGATATCATTGACTTCGATCGTTCCGGATCCGTCATCGACCGTTACACTTCCAGTGACATGGCTGATGTCGACCGTTCCGGATCCGTCATCGACTTCCACATCTCCTTGAATGTCACGGACAGTGATCTCGCCCGACCCATCGTCGATCTGGATATTTCCGTCGATCTGGATAATTTTCACCTCACCCGAACCGTCGTCGACTTCCAGATCCAAATTTTTGGGCACTCTGACAGTCAGGTTGATCACTCTGGTCCGGAAATTGATGTTGGGGAATTTATTTTTGAACATGCTGGTCAAAATCGCTTTGCTTCCCTGTTTTTTCAGTTCGAGCTTGACATAGTCTTTAACATAATCCTCGATGTCCCTTTCGCTTTTTCCCTTCACTATGATCTCCGCTTCAACTTCGACGCTTCTCAGGGAATCTTCACCAGCGACATAAAGAAAACCGGAACCGCAATCGACCACCAGTTTCTCAATCCCATCGGCAGATAGGCTCAGGTGCTCCGTTTTTTCGAAAGAAAACACCAAGGCTACACAAAACACAAACAGAACTAAAAATGTTATTTTCGATTTCACTGTTACCTCCATAATCGGCATTATCCAATATAGACGAAAAATGCTTCAAAAAAGTTTACATTAATCCTTCTCCTTCCATGACAATTCTGATTATTAAGGGATAGTTGGCTCTGTTTATTTGATGTAGCCGAGAGCTCTCAGGTTTTCCAGAGTATTTTCATCGATCTGATTCAAATCAATCTCCCGTTTCGACGGATCGCCCTTGAGGAGTGCCTCTTTGATCAAGTTTTGACCGGTGATCCATTTTTTTAGGTTGGTCAAATAGTAATTCGCTGTGATTCTATTCTGTTCGTAAACGTTGGTCATGGCTTTGGGATCTTTTTCCAGGTCATAAAATTCGATCGACGCATGCTCTATCCAATAGATCAATTTGTGCTGCTTGTTTCTGTAACAATAGCCAGGTATCCCTCTTTTTTCGGAAATGATGAAAGGATTGATCTCTATTTCTGGTTCTCGGATGAGAGGCAACAGGCTTTTGCCTGATATCAAATCCTTGGGGATGTCAAATCCGTGGATATCGGCCAGGGTGACGAACAGGTCGGATAATT
>Ga0307425_1001505_pt1 | contig 13841 bp, 8 predicted proteins | sample SalMarWE160330MG_FD_202152 | JGI IMG/M metagenome (GOLD analysis project Ga0307425, IMG submission 202152) | Salt marsh sediment microbial communities from the Plum Island Ecosystem LTER, Massachusetts, United States - WE1603-30 | ecosystem: Environmental > Aquatic > Marine > Intertidal zone >... | reverse complement strand
TTCGGAAAAGGCAGGAAAATCTCATGAAATATTTACCCATTGACAGCAGCCTGTTTATTGAGAACCGGCAAAAATTTGCCGCCAAACTCAAATCCAATGCCATTGCCGTGCTGAATTCCAATGATGTGATGCCAACGAGTGCCGACGGTGTACGATCTTTTATTCAAAACACCGATCTTTTTTACTTAAGCGGGATCGATGAGGAAGAAAGTATTCTTGTTATTTTTCCGGATGCCGGAGAAGAAAAACACAGAGAAATCCTGTTTATTAAAGAAACCAGCGAAGAAATTGCCATATGGGAAGGGCCGAAATATTCAAAAGAAGAAGCGTCGAAGATATCCGGAATTAAGACGATTTGCTGGACTCAGGAGTTTAAAAAAATTTTCAGAGGTCTGGTTTTTGAGGCTGACCGGATTTATCTGAATTCAAATGAACACATAAGGGCCGGCGTTTTCGTTGAAACCAGAGATGCTCGTTTTTTAAACTGGTGTAAAAAGAATTATCCTTTGCATAAATACGAAAGATTGGCGCCCATTATGCACCACATTCGGCCCATCAAGTCGAAAATAGAAGTGGAATTGATCAAACAGGCCTGCAACATTACCGAAAAGGCATTTTTGCGATTGCTTAACGTTATCCGGCCCGGGATATGGGAATTCGAAATCGAAGCGGAAATTTATCACGAATTTTTATCCAATCGATCACTGGGACCTGCATATGCGCCCATTATTGCTTCAGGGGCCAATGCGTGTATTTTGCATTATGTCAACAATCATCGGCAATGCAAGGATGGTGATCTCGTACTGATGGATTTTGGCGCTGAATATGCCAACTATGCCTCGGACCTGACGCGAACAATCCCGGTGAGCGGCAAATTCACCGCGCGCCAAAAAGAGATTTACAATGCGGTGCTTCGCGTCCAAAAAAAAGCCGTTCAAATGCTCACACCGGGCAATACCTTTGAAGCATACAATAAAAACGTCGGCCTCATTATGGAAAAGGAGCTTATCGATTTGGGTTTGCTGGAAGCTAAAGCAATAAAGAACCAGCCCCCGGACGAGCCGCTGTATAAACAATATTTCATGCACGGCGCATCACATCATTTGGGTCTGGATGTACACGACCTTGGGAGTAAATACCGAAAATTTGAAGAAGGCATGGTGTTTACCTGTGAACCGGGGATTTACATTAAAGCAGAAGGAATCGGCATCCGGCTGGAAAACGACATCCTTATCACCAAAAACGGCCCTGTTGATCTCATGGCAAATATTCCTATCGAAGCCGACGAGATTGAAGATTTGATGGCCTCGTAAAAAGTTAAAATTCGACGGCAAAGTAAAAAGCTTCAAATTCCCCCGTATAAAACCAGCGGGATAAAAAGGCGCGCAAATTCCTTGGAATGAGGCGTACTTATCGTACGCCGCAGTGACGAGGAATGCAGCGCAACGCAGAAGTTGGACTTTTTACGAAGCCGTCAAGGTTTTGATCAAACATATACCGATCACATATACAATAGGAAGCGGCAGTTTCTGTAAAGTGAATAAGTTCCGGCAAAGAAATCCTTTGATTAAACCCTCCCAGATGTGGACCTGTCATAATTGTTATATCTTCAAGACCTTTTGACAGGCCATTGATGTTGTCCCCGCTAAACCCGCGCTCCAATAAAAATTCATTGAATTCATCATTGCTCATTTCCTCTTGATCGGTCGCTCTGAAAATTTCCTCCATGTATTGATCAACCCCGAATTCATCAATGGAACGTAAAACAAAATGATCTAAATCAACCGGCAAACGATCACCTATTTTTCTTCCCGTGAATCCTTCATAATAGGCGTTAAACGAAGCCTCTATAAGTTCTTGCATTAAATCAGGACTGAAAAGGTTCCGTACATCTATGGGATATCCCTTTTCATCAAAACCTGTCCGTTCAGGATGATGATTGCGGAAATAACTTGCACATACAAGAATAATGCTCATAACATGATTCCCGATGAGCCGGTAATACCTGCGAGAAGATCCTGAAACCGCCTCAAGGTGCTCAAAATCTCTAACACCGGATTTCCCCAGATTGGGATAACGACATGACATTAGCCATCTGTCCAGCCTTCCTCCTCTCGGCCATTCATAATATCCTTCATCGCGCCGCCTGTGCCGTTGTATACGATTGTGGAAAAGAGGTACCGGAGCGGTGTGAACGATGCCCATAGCGGCCAGTCTTCCCAGAAGCCAGGCGTTCCGATTCATCACCTCCATAAAATTTTTCCAATCAACGCTTTCTTCATCTGGAAGCGGATTCGGATAAACATAATAATCGGGATGGACCATAAACCCTATGGCGGAATCCATATTTACCATCATTTTCTTTTTCAACTTATCTGGAAAATCTGTAAGTCTGAAAAGAGGCGTTTCCCCAAACCTAAGGGGTATCGGTATATCAAATTTTATGGGAAATTCGTGCTGAATTGTCTGTAAATATTCCATCCATAATGTCTCACGACTCAAGGATGTGCTTTCAGAATTAGATCTTGATAATTTTATTACAAACAAAAGATCTCTGGCTATGGAGAACACAAGACTCCGGCCGATACATTTCATGTCGCAGTCTTCATTTAAACCTGTTTTACGACATAAATCATCCCAGCGGATCGAAGGAATCTTATCGATGCTCTGTTCCTTTAAAGACGGCCCGTTTATTTTTAGAGGAAGTGAGCCCAATGCCTCAGCCGCCGCCCGATGTGAAGGTCCAACAGCATCCGCCACAATATGTTTAAGACGCTTTATTGATTCTGCCGTCAGGCCCGAATCTTCACTGGCGGACGCAAGAAACGAGAGGGTGTTGGCCGCTTTTCTGTATAAAAAATAGGATTGTCTCTGGGAATCGTGAACTCTTTTTATGATAACATTATACAACGCACTCACCGTCTTTGATGAGGCTAAATTTACGTTTTTGGAAAGATCGTGTTCAAGCATGGAAACCGCCATATACGTGGCGGAAAAATCCATACAGGAGTTCAATAAATAGTTTTCACTGGTAACCAGATCGCTTTGCATTCCCTTGCTCTATATTCAGTTCGATGAACAATTTAATTTCTTTATTCCAAATTAGAATCATTATCTACAATTCTATTATTGAGTACGGGTTTACTTCAAACAACGGTAATAGCTGTCTATATTATATACTGCTGCCAAAGGATTGTGGCCGAGCAGCCGGTCTTTGACGGCAAGGACTGTGCAGGGAGCTACGGCATACTTAAAAAACAGCGAATCATGACCTACACACAGTCCCAGAAGCACATTAAAGTCAGTTTTTTCCTTGTTCAAGATCATGGCCTGCAATACCGGATTGCACATGGCCTCAATCTTGTCCGGAACAATCTGCTGATCTTTGCCGACCCCGATGTGTTCCTTGGGGATTCTACCCACTTTACAGACCGCAGAAACCACGTCAAATCCACCGGATGAAAAAATCTTTTCCACAACCTTTGCCTCATTTCTCAGGCCGATGCAGAAGGCCATGCCGAGACGTTTGTAGTTCATCTTTTCGGAAAATTCCATGATTTCTTCGATTCGGGTTTTTGAGGCTCTGACGTGTTCATATCCGAGATCTCGGTTCAAATATCCCTCCGCCTCCTGGATAGAGGCCTGTCTGGCAAATTCGCAGATTCCATGGGTGTTATTGTATTCCTTCCGGCTCTGTTCGACAAGTTCCGGCATGTTCCGGGTGGGGCAGAAAGCGGGGGATTTACCGTCTTCTGCTCGGCAGAACCGGTCTGAAGCTTTGTAGGGGCACCGAGCGCAATTGGGCGTTTCATTATGCATTGAAGATTCCTTTCAGGACATGATTTAATAGGTCTGATTACTGCTATCCGAATAAGCTAAGTGTAAAAAGCATATTATCGTCAATTTATTGTCAACCATTATTTAATTTTATTGTCAACCACGTGATCGATAATCGGTTTTAAAGTAGGATTTAGATTTTCAATTTTGATAACTTTATCCGGATGTGCTTTTTTAAAAATCCGAAATATCTCGTCTGCAAATCCTTGCCCAATTGATTTAACCCCTTTAAAATCGAGAATGATCTCTTTGAATTTATCGAGCCCATAAAGCAACCTTTTCGCTTCCGACCGTGAAACATAATCTTGGTGAAAAAGCTTTACCAAAGCCTTTGTTCTATCAAATCTGTAATCAAATTCTTCCGGCGCGAAATGAGAAAAAATTTCATCAAGTCTTTTCTTTGAGCGCCTACTGATATTAAAAAATACTTCAGTCCCTTTAATAAACTTCATTTTTTCAACGAAAACATCCTCTTTCTGATTATCTATGCTAAGTTTAATATTATGGGATCTGAAAAAGATAACATCAGATGCTTTCGAGGTGAAAAATATTCCCTCTCCAGTATGCTTCTCTTCCATGGTGGTTGTTTTTCCTTTTAGCAATTCTCCAACAGCGGCGTTTTCATCATCCAGATTAAATTTTGTAAAGATTGAATAAAAGAGTCCTATTCCAAAGTCCCTGATACGAAAACCAATCTGGTAAGAATCAATTAACCACTCAATGATACACTTTTTAGATTTAGAATGATCGATTGCATTGTTTAACATTTCAGTGAATGCATATCCGACTATTTTAAAAGCACGATCACTGAGTTCATTTTTTAGATTTAAAAGCGGCGCCAATTCATGAAATACTTTATCTTCTTCAAGACCCGATAAAGCATACGTTTTTTCAATACGCTTTTTCAATCGCACTTTTTTGTCGGCGGATGGAATTCTATAGACCGCCCCCCTGGTAACACCCTCTTTTACCACCCGGTCGTTTTGTATTAACTCTTTTAAGTGTTTATTAACAGCTTGTCTGGATATTCCTAAATATTCGGATAGCTGTTTGCCGGTAGCATATTGATTTTTTTCAATGTATTTAAAGATGTTATCTTTTGCATTCATAAGACTATTATATTTATTGTCAACCAATTGTCAACCAATATTTAATTTTATTGTCAACCTTATCTGTTCAAAGAAAATTCAGTTTATGTCATTAATAGCTGTTTTTTTTATCGGTAATATATGGTCGAATCATCAGTGCGCGGCCGTTTGTCCGCATTGATACTGCACCATTTCGGGCGGTTTCAAGGACCCGACATCCCATATCCTGATATCGTTTTAAAACCGACGTGTGGGGAAATCCGAATCTGCTTTTGTATCTCGATGATATAACGACGACCCTGGGCTTCACCTCTTCCAGGAACCTTTCGGTGCTCGATGTTTTACTGCCGTGATGCGGGGCCAAAAGGACCGTGCTCTTTAATTTGTCCCCAACCGTCGAAGCCAGTTCATATTCCCCCCGTGCCTTGATATCACCAGGGAACAGAAATGATACGTTTCCAAACGACGCCTTTAATACCAGTGAATTGTTGTCCAAGTTGCGCCATGTTTCCATCTCTTTTTTTTCAATAAAATCCACCGGCGGATACAATATGTCGAGATGAACGCCGTTAATATCATGAACACCGGTGATCTTGCTATACGCCGGCATTTGAATATTGTTCTTTTTAATGGCTTCCATGAACAATCGATACCCAAAGGTATCGGCGGATTCATGGTTTAGCCATATGTGTTTGACATGGAAATTTTCGGCAATATAGATCAGGCCGTTTAAATGATCGCTATTGGCATGGGAGAGAACCAGGGTATCAATGGTCCGAATCTTTTTTCGCCATAAAAACGGGGCAACGATGCTCGCCCCCACATCAAACACTCGATTGTCTGAAAACCCGCCCCCGTCTATCAGCATGGTCTGTCCGTATGGAAGTTCCAAAAGCGCAGCACTGCCGTGTCCAACGTCTATTATGGATACCCTGAGATCGTCGCGCCAACACCGCTGGTAAAGTTCATAAGCGACATCAGCACTAAAAACCAAAGCCGTCAGTAAGGCAACAATGACCACCGGCTTTTGAATCGATGTGTTGGCACGACCACGCTGGACTTCATTTAAATCCAAAGATGGTCCAATTTGAACATATTTGAGATTCAAAAGCGTCCAAAACAAAATGTAAAAGCAGCCGATTTCCAGATAATTTGGCGTAACCGTCTTTATTGCCGCAAAGGACCACCCGGATATCGCGGTGATGATCTTTATGACCTGTTCCAGAACCGCCGAGGCGGTTTTAAGAACAACCCATGCGCCGGAAACCGTGAATGGGCAGATAAATACCGCCAGTATTCCCAAAGGCACTACCACAAATCCGATCAGGGGAATAAAGATAATATTGGCAGGAAGGCCCACCAGCGATACCTGGTTGAAATAATACATCACAAGGGGTAGCGTACCTATGATGGCAAAAAAAGACGTCATGAAAAAATAATAAAATTTTATGGCCGCCTTTGACCATTTTTGTTTCCGGGTTCTGCTTGGGTCGGACGGCCAAAGTGGCGGCAATCTGGAAAAGCCGTATATGATGGCAAGGACCGCGGCAAAGGAGAGTTGAAACGAAACTGAAAAAATAGCAGGCGGATGGACAATCAGAATCAGCATTGCAGCTATTGCCAGTGTGTTGATAAGGTCATGTTCTCTTTCAAATAAAAACGCCGTTAAAAATACGATAACCATGATTACCGCCCGTTGGGTGGACGGGGACATGCCTGAAAGAAGACCATAAACAAGTACGGGAACCATAGATAAAACGACGGCACCTTTTTTCGTCCAGGCATTTAGTAAAAAAAGCCGGATGTGAGATAACATCCATTTAAAAAGCAGAAACGAAACCGTCGCTATAATGCCGATGTGAAGTCCTGAAATGGCGAGAAGGTGTCCGGCGCCGACCCGGTTGAACGCCTTTCTCAATTCAGGAGATATCGCGTTCCGATCTCCCACAATCAGTGCTTTTAAAACGCCTTGCTGGTCTTTATTTCCAATCTGATCGATAAGATTGGACATCCGACGACGTGCACCCGAAATGATGGCACCCATCCCTTTGGCCGTATTTTTTTGGATCAGGGTCAGTTTGTGGGCCGAAACATAGGCACTGCCCCACACTTTTTTAAAAGCCATATATCGTTGATAATCAAATCCTCCGGGATTGCTGAAATTTCGGATGGATCTGATTCTACCCAAAAAAACAATCCGATCCCCCGTTGACAGATTGGGCGCATCCCCTGAAACAGTTAACTTGATCCTTCCCTGAACAGGAATTGGTTCGCCCTTGTCTTCAAGGAACTCGGTACGAAGAATACACTTTTGACGATTCAAATTTTTGCCATCGATGGCGACAATAACACCGGTTATTCTCCACGCATGCGTGTCCATAAAGTGGATGACATGGTTGGAAGGGAATGCAGGACAAATCCATGGTTGTATGGACAGATAGCCCAGGGCAATCAAAAGACCAAGGGGAAAAAGTTTGGATGATCTATTTTTTAGTATGAAAAAAAATAGTGCGGCCGCACATACAAAAACAACGATAATCATCCATATGCCGTGCCCCGGGAACCATGCACCGACGACAATTCCTGAAATCATCGATAAAAGGAGAGGAATAACCTGACGGGAATAAAATGTTGTGGTTCCCATTTATATCATTTAAATGACTAAGGGGTTCAAAACAACTCGACATCTCTTCGATGAGATGTTGTTTGAAAAACCAAAAAAGGCAAGTTAAAAGGGCCTAAAGTGAGCTAAAGTTAAGGATTATGGCGTTTAATTTTAATAAAAATGACAGCGCGTTAGTGCTTCCTCAACTTTAGGCACTCATGCGAAAACCAGGGTGGTTCATTCATCGACAATACTTATCCTAAGATATCTAATTTACTTAATAGTAGATCTAACCCGGATATTTCACGTGTGCGAGGCGTTCATTTGCAAGGCATTCAAGGGCACAGCCGTAGTAAGCTACTGCAAGCCCTTGATAACGCGGCAAATGGGCGTCTCGGACACGCCCGTAGGGTGAAAATTTTCATGAAATATTCGGGTTAAGCCTTTACACGCCGTATAGCAGCCCCGAGTTGAGAAAACTTTTTTTCAATATTTTCATATCCACGATCCAGGTGATATACCCGGCTGATCTCTGTGGTGCCTTTTGCCGCCAGCCCGGCCAGAATCAAGGAGGCGCTGGCCCTTAAATCCGTTGCCATAACCGGCGCACCGGACAGTTTCGGCACACCGGTAATCATGGCGGTGTTTCCCGATATCTTAATATCCGCCCCCATGCGTTTCAATTCGCTGACATGGATGAAACGGTTTTCAAAAATGGTTTCCGAAATCATACTGAACCCTCTTGCAATCGACATCAGCACCATAAACTGAGCCTGCATATCTGTCGGGAATCCCGGATAAGGCAAGGTTTTAACATCAACGCTCACGATGTCATCCGACCCTTTTACCTGTATGCATCGATCCTTGACCAATACATCGGCACCGCTGAGCCTCAGTTTTTGGATCATCGCTTCGAGATGGTCGGGTTCGCAATCCAAAATGGTCACATTTCCTCCGGTCAAGGCTGCTGAAATCATAAAGGTACCGGCTTCGATTCGGTCGGGTATGATTTTAACCGATACGGGTTTCAGCTTTGACACCCCTTTGATGGTCATAACAGAAGTGCCGGCCCCCTTTATTTTGGCGCCCATCCGGTTCAAAACATCAGCAAGTGCAACGACTTCAGGCTCACAGGCGGCATTGCTCAACACGGTTGTCCCTTTGGCCAGAACTGCCGCCATCATGAGGTTTTCAGTTCCGGTTACGGTGGAAATATCCATATAAATCTCTTCTCCTTTAAGACGATCCGCCGAAGCTTCCACGTAACCATGTTGTAATTCAATTTTGGCACCAAGACGGGCAAGCCCCTTTAAATGAAGATTTATGGGTCGTGCGCCGATAGCGCATCCTCCCGGCAAAGACACCCGAGCTTTTTTAAGTCTTGCCAACAGCGGACCAAGAACCAGAATTGAGGCTCGCATTTTTCTAACCAGATCATAAGGCGCTTCGTGGTTGCCCACACCCCCTGAATCGATTTGAACCGTATCTTTATCTGTCTTTACCTTAGCGCCGAGATGCAAAAGCAAATCTTTGGTGCTCTGGATATCTCTAAGGTCCGGAACGTTGGTATATGTATTCCATCCATCGGTCAGCAGTGAAGAAATCAGGATGGGAAGGGCGGCATTTTTAGCGCCGCTGATTTTCACTTCTCCCTTGAGGGAACGCCCGCCTTCAACGATGATTTTGTCCATTTAAGCCTCACCCAAGCAAAAATTCTTACCCAGAGGACCAAACTTTTGTTATTCCCAGAGCAGATTTGCTTTGTTGAATGTTCATTTTGGAAAATAGGAAATAGGAATTAGAAAATAGAAAAATATTTGTGTTTATATGTGTTCATCCCCTACCCGCCATTGCTCTCGCTCAGGCAAGGCGAGTGGGGTTATTTGCCCTATCCTTTTTCCTCTTTCCTCTTTCCTCTTTTCTCTTTCCTAATACCTATTAATCCAAGGCAGATCCCTTCTATCTCTGACCTCGTCCAGAAGACCAAGTCTTCAATGTAAAAACAAAAAAGCGCTTCCCCGATTTTATGGCGAGGCAAGCGCTTTTAACCTTCAAAAAAACAAATGTTAATGGTGATGTTCGCCATTCTCCTTGGATGCATCAATGGCGGCTTTGATGATGCAGTAGGTCATACCGATGCCTAAAATGGTCAGTGCATACCAGAGGCCTCCCATAAAAACCGCATGGCCCATGTCCCAGATCCATTCAAAATTAAAAGGAAACATAATCTATCCTCCTGCCCGCTCGTGCCTTACGTGGCAGGCGGGCCTGCTTTGCTTTATGCTTCAGCCGGCTTTAAATCCTGTTCAAACTCAACCGGAGATTCAACCGCCGTTTCTTCTTCGTCCAAGGGTTCGATGGGATTCAGTTCCGGTTCATTGGGAAATACCGGCAGATAGCGGTATGAAATGGCAATGAGAATAATACCGTATGCCACCGGGAGTATAGTTGTTGCAACCTCCTGCCAACTTGGGATGTACAAGACCCATTGATCAAACGTCATAACAGGTACGGCCATGACCTGGAGCACCATGACCCATCGATTAAGACACACTCCGATAACCGCAAGGGTCACGGCAATCCAAAGCGTCATGGAATTCTTTCGTCCTTTATCCGTAATAAGGATAACAGCAGGAATCAGACCGCAAATCCCAATTTCCGCCACAAGTATCCAGATGCCGTACAATGGATTGTTGGAATAAAAATCCATGAGCGTGAATCCTTTTGACGGTGCAGTAACGGTAAACCAGTACCAGGTATCGAAAGCTTTTGCGATGGTGTATGTCAGGATCATCCATCCGGAAATTTTGGCCAGAAGCTCAATAGCATTGTCCTTTACCAATTTTTTTCGGGCAACTTTTTCGGTAATCTTAGTTACCAAAATGGTAAAACACGGCCCGCAGGCAGCAGCCGACCAGGTAAACAGAAAAAAGGTCCAGGGCCAGATAAAGACCCCTTCCCGATAGGCAAAGGGTCGTCCGAACAAAACACCGGCAACACCGCCCAAAGAGCCCTGGTGGAAAAAGGAAAGAAATGCACCGGTTGCCGCAAACACCGCCATGACTTCGTGCATGTTGTGACCGAGGTGATGAAAAAACGGAACCTTGTCGATCTGGCGGTTTTCAAGAATCAGCGGGATATATTCAATGGTCAATACCCCGAAATAACAGGAAAGACAAAAAGCCACCTCCGTCAACATGGAGTGAACATTGGCATGCCAGAAAATAAACCATCCCCTCAGTGGTTGTCCGATATCGATGGCGAGAATCAGCAGCGCCGAACTGTAGCAGATAAAGCCGATGAGCACTGCATAATTAATGATATTCTTCAGCGCATCTTTTCCAAAGATATACCGTAACAATCCGGTAAAAAATGCTCCGCCACCCACCGCAATGACCGCAAGATCAGCCCAGATCCACAGAGCAAACCCGTAGTAGTCGTTCATATTGGTCTGGTTAAGACCCTTAAACCAGCAAAGTAACATGGCATAAACGCCCCACAGCAGTACAATGCCGGCTGCACCGATGAACAGCAAAAATTGCCACAACGGACAGCGCTTAACGCCTTTGGGTATTAATGCAGAATCCATATGTTACATACTCCTTGAATAGCAGTTTCAGTTTTTGTTAGCTTTTAACCATGGTGCTCAGGCTTTTTCGCCTTTGCCTCATCTTTCAAATAATTATCACCGGCTTGGCGAACCCAATTTCGGCTTGAAAAATAGTAGACCTTGGGATTGGTTCCCAGACGTTCCAGCAACCGGAATGCATGAGGATTCCTCGGACGACCGCCATGTTTGTGGTCAGGTTTGACCATATTGTATACCGCATGGTTCGGGTTGTTCAGATCACCGAATGTGATGGCACCGGCAGGGCATGCCTGGGTACACGCGGTTTGGTATTCATTTTCTTCAATATTACGTCTTCCCTCCATGAACGCCTTTTCCTTGGCCAGCTGATAGCGGTGAAAACAAAAGCTGCACTTTTCAACCACACCACGCATTCGGGGAGAAACATTGGGACTGAGGTATTTTTCCATACCGTCCGGCCAAATCGGATCCCACCAGTTAAAATAGCGGGCATGATACGGACACGAAGCCATACAATACCGGCATCCGAAACAACGGGTATATATCTGACTGACAATCCCGGTTTCAGTGCTGTAATCCGTTGCAATGGCCGGGCATACGGATACACAGGGAGAATGCCCTTCATGTTGACCGGCACATTGCATACAAGGTCTTGGGAGATAGCACATATCTGTATTCGGAAAAGGCTTTCCGTTGGTCAGCCGATAGACGCGCATCCATGTGATACTCAGAAGTTTGTTCGACTCATCTTTCCTGAAAGGCACATTATTTTCAGACATGCAAGCCACCATACAACTGCCGCACCCGGTGCATTTATCCAGATCGATGACCATCCCAAATTTCTGGGCTTTGTTGTGTTTCATTAGAACCTCTTTGGATTGACCATGAGCAATTGAAAGATGAAACCTAAAAATCTTCAGCATTCAATGGTCAATCTTTAACAATAACTATATTTAGACTTTACTCAGTTTAGCCCTGATTCCCCACGCAGCATCCATACCTGAGTCAGGGTCTTCCACCGTCCCGATAAGCGTATTAAAATTTATTCCCTTACCCGCCAGATAGTCGTCATAGGCCGTATGTCCCAATCCTCTCGGCAAAGCAATAATGCCGGGCATAATACCCTCAAAGAGATGAACCTTGACCTCTGCTTTTCCTTTCGGCGTACTTAACAGGACCCGTTGGCCTTCACGCAGTCCGGCAGATCTTGCCGTTTTTGGGTTAATCTCGACAAAAACATACTCACCTTTAAGAACAGTATCCTCAACTGTCTTGATGGCAAATGGCGGGTCTCCAATATAACTGTTGGCCAGTCTGATGGTATCATAGGGGATGAGTACAAGGGGATAAAGCCTCTCGTCACCTTCAATATTGACCGGCTTAAATTGCGGCATCAAACCGGTATCCGGGTTGACAAACTCAAATTTCCCGGAAACGGTATCAAACGAAGATTCCAGGGTCGGACGCATCAACTCGGTGCCTGACCAAAATCCCTTTTCAACCAAGATTTCCCATTTATCATTCAGGGTCTCTTTTAGACAGGAATAATAACTGTCCCAGGGAAACGCATTTGCGACACTTCCGCCCAACCCCTTTGCCATTTGAATGATGACATCACCGACATGTCTGGTATTTAATTGGAGCTCAACCACGGGCTTTGCAAGACCGATAATCGGTTGAATCAGGCTGTCCGGTGCCGGAACATCTTCATAGCGTTCGAGAAAAACGTGATTCGGAAGAATAAGATCGGCATGTTGAGCAGTTTCATCCATATAAGAAGAAAAACTGACCACAAACGGAATCTTGTCAAAGGCTTTTTCGGTACGTTTTATATCCGGAAGGGTATATAAAGGATTTGCACCAGAGACAAAAAGTGCCTGTAGCGGGTACTGTTCTCCTGAATTGACGGCTTCTGGCAGACGGTTCATCAGATACCGGGAAAACAGATATTTTTTGCTCCCAGCCCCATCCAGTCGTTCATGCTGCATACCGGACGCCGCCATGGCATCCATTTCAATTTCAGGCCATCGAATGTAATCTGTGTCAGTTACGGCCCAAACACCGCCCTTTTTATTGACATTGCCCACGAGGGCGTTCAAAGCGTGAACGGCCATGCATTCTCTAAGACCGACAGGGGAAGATCCATCACCCCGGCCACAAATAGCCAGTGGTCGTGAGGCATTGGCAAAACTTCTGGCCAGAACAACAATGGTTCCACTGTCAATTCCGGTAATCGCTTCCACACTATCCGGGCTGTAATGATCCATTACAAGTTGTTTCCAATCCTCAAACCCTTTGGTGTAATTTAAAATAAAGCCTGTATCGTACAAATATTCTTTGATAATAACATGGGCAAGACCCATTACCAGGGCGGTTTCAGTTCCGGGATTAATCGGAATCCATTTACTTGATTTGGCTGCCGTGTTGGACAGGCGTGGTTCAATTTGAATGACTTTTACATCGGCATTTTGCCAGGTACTATTGGCTCTGAACATTCGTACCGGTGATCCCCAGCCGTCGATAATGCCGCTTCCAAGGCTTAAAATAAAATCTGAATTCTCAAAATCAAATCCGGGCAGGGCCTGAACGCCCTGCATCATGTGCAAGGTTAGCTCATAGGAATCACGAACAGACGGCATACGCATCAAATTGGGGGAGCCATAAGCGGTCAGGAATCTTTCAAAAAGTCGAGGGACACTGCCGCGATCCGAACCTGATATAA
>Ga0307425_1001501_pt1 | contig 13855 bp, 9 predicted proteins | sample SalMarWE160330MG_FD_202152 | JGI IMG/M metagenome (GOLD analysis project Ga0307425, IMG submission 202152) | Salt marsh sediment microbial communities from the Plum Island Ecosystem LTER, Massachusetts, United States - WE1603-30 | ecosystem: Environmental > Aquatic > Marine > Intertidal zone >... | reverse complement strand
CACTAACCACTAACCACTAACCACTAACCACTAACCACTAACCACTAACCACTAACCACTAACCACTGTTTCCCAGGAGGTCGCATGAGTCTTATCCTGACGGGTTCCGAGGTGATGCAGGTGCTGGATATGGACCTGGCCCTGGCCGCGGTGGAGGATGTCTTTCGGGCCTACGGCGAAGGCCGGGTGAACATGCCCCCCAAAGCCTACTTGACCCTGGCGCACGGGGACTTCCGGGCCATGTACGGCGAGATCTTCCTGGCCCAGGACCATATCTGCGGTTTGAAGTGGGTCAATGTCCATCCCGAGAACCCAACCAAAGGCTTGTCAACGGTGATGGCCAAGATCCTCCTGAATGACCCGGACACGGGCCTGGAGTTCGCCGACCTGGACGGCACCCATATCACCGACTACCGCACCGGGGCCGCCGGCGGGGTGGCCGCCAGGTACCTGGCCCGGAGCGACGCCACCCGGTTGGGGTTGGTGGGCGCCGGGGCCCAGGCTCGCACCCAGGTGGCGGCCATTTTAAAAGTGCGGCCTATCCGGGAAATCGTGGTGTTCGACCGGCACCGGGAGCATGCCGAGGCGTTTGCCGGCCAAGTGGCGTCGGTCTATGGGGTGAAAGTCCGGGCCACCACCGAAGCGGCCGAGGCGGTGGCAGGTCAGGATATGGTGGTCACCACCACCCCCAGCCGGGCTCCAGTGGTGCAGCGGGAGTGGGTATCGCCGGGGACCCACATCAATGCCATCGGCGCGGATGCCGCCGGCAAACAGGAATTGGACCCGGCAATTCTTACCGCCGCCAAAGTGGTGGTGGACGATTGGGCCCAGGCGTCCCACTCCGGGGAGATCAATGTGCCCCTGGCCCGGGGCCGACTGACCCCGGAACAGGTCTATGGCTCTTTAGGGGATATCGTGGTCGGGAAAAAGCCGGGGCGGCAGGCCCCCGAGGAGATCACCGTGTTTGACTCCACCGGTCTGATTATTCAGGACTTGGGCCTGGGGTTGGCGGTTTACCGGCGCGCCCGGGAGCGTGGCCTGGGGGAGGTGAAAGATTTCCTGAAGTGATTTGGGGGAGGGGGGGTGGCCTACAAAAAATCTCCCCGTTCTTTTCTCAAGTTCATTCTGGCGGGCCCGGCTTCTATGCCCTGGAAGTTGATCCACCTCTTGTCTTACCTGACCTCGAGGTCAAATTTCACTGGTATCATTACGTTATCACTCTTGGCCGGCGCAGCGCTGGCACAAGAGCCCCTCTGGGGTCTGCCGGTGCCAGCCTTTCAGGACCACGGCGCCGCAATGGGAACAGACACCCAAGATAGTAGGCGGTTCCGATCCCCACACCGGCTCTCCCTTGGGTCCCAGACCCAATTTCCGCCGGAGACGCTGCCACCATTGCTGGATAAAAGCACCTGTCATGGCTTGCATTATAGCAAAGTTCCTGCTATTTTTCATAACTCTGCCGCCCGGCCGGATAAACCGAACCAGGGCCGATCCCCGCCAGTCCGGAGAAGTGGCGGAGTTGGCAACAGTTATGAGTTTGCTTTTTGAAAGTTTTCACGCTAACATAAAAAAATGGCCAAAAATCGGAAAAAGACGGACGTAACCGGAAAATCGAATAGAGATAAGGAGATAGGCGACATGGCCAAGGCAACGAAACAACGCTATTGCTATGCCTTCGAAGAAGGCGACGGGACCAATAAAAAGCTGCTGGGAGGCAAGGGAGCCGGCCTGTGCACCATGACCCAGATTGGCCTGCCGGTCCCCCCGGGGTATGTCATCACCACCGAGGCCAACATTGAATTTTTGGAAGCAGGGGATAAATTTCCCACCGACCTCATGGATGAAGTCCATGAATACATGGAGGCCCTGGAGAAAAAGACCGGCAAGGGGTTCGGTGACCCCGCCAAACCTTTATTAGTGTCAGTGCGGTCCGGTTCGGCCCTGTCCATGCCGGGGATGATGGACACCATCCTTAACCTGGGGCTCAATGACGAAACCGCCCAAGGCATGATCGCCCTTACCAAGAATGAACGCTTTGTCCAGGACGCCTACCGGCGCTTCCTCCAGCTCTTCGGCAAGATCGGCCTGGGAATTGTGCCAGTGAAAACTCCTGAAGGAACCGAAGAAGACAAATTCGATAAGATTTTTGAAGAAGTCAAAAAAAAATATAATGCCCACGTGGACACCGAACTCTCGGCGGAGGCCCTCGCTGAAGTAGTGCAGAAGTTTAAGGATTTGATCAAGCGCCAGACCGGCAAGCCCTTCCCCCAGGACCCCTGGGCCCAGCTCTTCCTATCTGTAGAGGGTGTCTTCAAGTCCTGGGAGGGCAAACGGGCGGTGGACTATCGCCGGCAGTTCAACATCACCCCGGAGATGGCCTACGGCACCGCGGTGAACATCTGCACCATGGTCTTCGGCAACATGGGCAACGACTCCGCCACCGGGGTGGGGTTCACCCGGGACCCGGGCACCGGCGAAAATAAACTTTACGGCGACTATCTGATCAACGCCCAGGGCGAAGACGTGGTGGCGGGCATCCGCACCCCCCGACCTCTTAAGGAATTGCGCATCGATATGCCCGGCATTTTCAAGGAATTGGAGAAGATGCACCACACCCTGGAAAAGCACTACCGGGAGGTCCAGGACTTCGAGTTCACCATCGAGCAGGGCAAGCTCTACATGCTCCAGACCCGCAATGGCAAGATGAACGCCTGGGCCCTGTGCAAGACCTCCGCGGACATGGTCAAGGAAGGCCTGATCACCGAGGAGGAAGCCCTGCTCCGGATCGAGCCGGACATGCTGGAGCAGTTTCTGCACCGGCGCATTGACCCGGACATCAAGCAGGAACCCCTGGCGGTGGGCATTTCGGCCTCACCGGGGGCGGCCATCGGCAAGGTGGTGTTCGATGCCGACCAGGCCGAGCGTATGGGCAACCAGGGCGAGAAGATCATCCTGACCCGCATCGAGACCAAACCGGAAGACATCCACGGATTCTTTGCGGCCCAGGGCATCCTCACCAGCCGGGGCGGCAAGACCTCCCACGCCGCGGTGGTGGCCCGGGGTATGGGCAAACCCTGCGTCTCCGGGGCGGAAGGGCTGGATATCAACTATGACCTGAAAGAGGCCCGGGTAGGCGGCGTGGTCATCAAGGAAGGGGATATCGTCACCCTAGACGGCACCGGCGGCAGATTCTTTGTGGGCGCCGTCCCCATGCTGGACCCGGAACTCCCTAAGGACCTGGCTGAACTCATGGAATGGGCCGATAAGGCGGCCAGAATCGAAGTGTGGGCCAATGCCGACACTCCGGACATGGCCATCAAGGCCCGTCAGCATGGCGCCAAGGGCATCGGCCTGTGCCGCACCGAGCGCATGTTCAACGAAGCGGACCGCCTGCCCCTGATGCGCAACATGATCCTGGCGGACACCCCGGAAGAACGGAAGCGCTGGGCCGAAAAACTCACGCCCATGCAGCGCCAGGATTTCGTGGAAATCTTCCGGGCCATGGACGGGCTGCCCGTCACCATCCGCCTGCTGGACCCGCCCCTGCACGAATTTCTGCCCAGCATTGAAGAGCTGTTGAATGAAGTCAACCGGCTCAAAGAATTCAACCAGATATTAAACGCCCTGGAACAGTTGCCCGGCACCCTGGCCATCCTGGACCCCGACCTTCACAAGTACGTGCCCAGCATCGAGACGGTGGCCCGGGAGTTCAGCGAATTCAAGGCCAAGGGCCTGGACCAGAAACTCCTCAAGCAGAAAGAAACGGTGCTGCGCCGGGTCAGGGTGCTCACCGAATACAATCCCATGCTGGGCAACCGGGGGGTGCGCTGCGGCATCTCCTTCCCGGAAATCTATGACATGCAGATCCAGGCAATCTTTGAGGCCACGGCCATTGCCCTCCGGGAAAAGATCGATGCCCGGGCGGAGATCATGATCCCCAATGTCTGCACCCGCCAGGAACTGGTGTGGGTGAAGCCCCGGGTGGAGAAGATCCACAAAGAAGTGGAAAAGCGCTTCAATGTAAAGATCAAATATAAACTCGGCACCATGGTGGAGATTGCCCGGGCCTGTGTCCGGGCCGCCCGGATCGCGGAAGTGGCCGAATTTTTCTCCTTCGGCACCAACGACCTCACCCAGGGCACCTTTTCCTTCTCCCGGGAGGACGCGGAAAACAAGTTCCTGCCCATTTACAACACCGAAGGCATCCTCAGGCACAACCCCTTTGAAATCCTGGATGAACTGGGGGTGGGCTGGCTGATGCAGCACGCGGTCCAGGCCGGCCGCCAGACCCGGCCGGATCTGAAGATCGGCATCTGCGGCGAACACGGCGGCCAGCCCCAGGCGGTGGAGTTCTGCCACCGCATCGGCCTGAACTATGTTTCCTGTTCGCCCATGCGCATCCCCATTGCCCGCATGGCCGCAGCCCACGCCATGATCAAGGAGACCAAAGGCGGCGCCGGGCGCTCCAAGTCGCTGTAAGGATAACCGGGGGGAGGGCCAGGGCCGACGGCCCCTGTCCTACAAGCCCCTGTCCCAATCGACAAAAGTAGGGGCGACCCGCCGGGTCGCCCCTACCTATTTCCTCTCGTTCCCAAGCGCCAGCTTGGGAACGCCAATTTTAGCCGAAGCTCCTGCTTCGGTGACAGGTAAATGGAGGGTGCGCATTGCGCACCCTAAATTTTTTTCTTATTTCTGATACCAGGTCGCAATCAAACAGGTGGCACAGGCGTCTCGCCTGTGCAGTCGCAGGCTAAAGCCTGCGGCTACCATAAATAGCTCTTTGAACGCAACTCGGTATGAGAGGCCTTTTCAGGGTCCAGTTTTAAATTGCCGTCAAGAGCCTGATATTTCTTGGGCCTTCGGCAGGGGCGAGAAAACCTTCACCTCCCGGAGAATTCTTTCTGCCAGACGGTCGGAAGCCGTATCCAGATCGTAGTCGGCCTGGAGTCCCAGCCAGAATTCCGCCGAGGTGCCGAAATAGCGGCTCAACCTCAGGGCGGTGTCGGCGGTGACGCTGCGTTTGCCGTGGACGATTTCATTGATGCGCCGGGGTGAAACGCCCAAGTCACGACCCAGCCTGGTCTGGCTGAGCCTCAAAGGCTTCATGAATTCCTCCAGCAATATTTCTCCAGGATGAACCGGAGCTAACTTTCTCTGGCTTCGCATACCTTTATCCTCTAATGATAATCAACTATCTCGACTTCATAAATGTCGCCTTGTTCCCAAACAAAGCAGATTCGCCACCGGTCGTTGATTCTGATACTATATTGTCCCAGGCGGTCCCCCTTGAGAGCTTCCAGGCGGTTTCCGGGAGGAACACGCAGGTCATCAAGGGTTCTCGCTTGGTTGAGCATGCGTAATTTGCGCAAGCCGATTCGTTGAATTTCCGCTGGTAATTTTCGAGACGGTTCGCGGTTAAAGAGCGTTTCCGCTTCTTTATCCTTGAAACCTTTTATCATAGGGATAATATATAACGGATAACGTTATAAGGCAAGAAAATTTCCGCTATATTACTTACTGATATTGGTAAAACGCATTCGCAAAATATTGCTGGAGAAAGAAGCCCGGGATTACGAGATGACCCGGCGGATTCTGGCGCGGCTCCCGGGCGTGCCGGTGGAAGTTATCCAGGACCGGGAGGCCCTGAAGGGCTCGGGACGAGATCGGCACTTATGGCTGGCCGAGGCCAAGACCACCCTGCTGCTGGCGGTCCAAAAAGGACCTTTCTGGCGGCCCTGTCCCGGGACCAGGGGTTATATCTGCTGCGGCTATCAGGTGCTCCAGGTAACGGTCAACTGTCCCATGGACTGCACCTATTGCATCCTCCAGGGTTATGTCAACGTCCCGGCCATTACCGTGTTCGTCAACGTGGAGGATTTGCTGGCGGAGCTCGAGGCCCGGTGGGCCGAAACCCCGAATCGGGTTTGGCGCCTGGGCACCGGGGAATTCGGCGACAGCCTGGCCCTGGACGGCCTCATGGGTCTCAATGAGCTTCTGATTCCCCGGTTTGCCGGCCGGAAGCAGGCCATCCTGGAGATCAAGAGCAAGTGGCCCCGGCTGGAACACCTCCTCTCCCTGGGCCCCAATCCCCAGGTCATTTTCGCCTGGTCCCTCAATCCTCAGGAGATTATTCCCGGCGAAGAGAAGGGGGCCGCTTCTCTGAAGATGCGCCTCGAGGCGGCGGCCCGGGCGGTGGCGGCGGGATTCCGGGTGGCCTTTCACTTTGATCCCTTGATCTATTTTCCGAGCTGGGAAGCGGCTTACCAGCGGACCGTTGATCAGCTCGGCGCGGCGGTGCCTTCTCAGGCCATCGCCTGGATCAGCCTGGGAGGATTGCGCTTCTTACCGCCGCTGCGCCAGCTCATTTTTCAGCGCTTTCCCCGAAGCCGCATCGCCGCCCAAGAGATGATTTTGGCCCCGGATGGCAAGCTCCGCTATTTCAAGGGTCTGCGGGTCGAAATGTATGCCCGCCTGCGGGAGAGGCTGACCCAGGCGACCCCGGAAGCGCTCCTCTATCTCTGCATGGAGAGCCCCAGGGTCTGGGCTGAGGTCTTTGGGTTTACTCCCGACGGGGAGGGCCTGTCCCACCTACTGGACGGACGAGTCCTGCCCCGCCCTTGAGGGCAACCCATTTGGCTTGACGGCCTTGGCCTTGGCTCTGCGGCGCCCATATCCTGCCCCTTTGGTGGAAAAGAGCTCTTGCAGACGCATGCGCACCCCGTAGGCCGTCAGGTGTTCTTGCTCCAGCAAGCGCTTGATGGCCTTAACCCGATCCAGGTCCTCCAGGGTATACTCGCGGCGGTTGGATTGGGTCCGGGCGGGTTTCAGAAAGTCATCGAAGGATTTTTCCCAATAACGCAGGGTGGATTTGCGCACCCCGGTAAGCTGGGAAATTTGATCGATGGTGAGCATTAAGTCTTCGGAAAAGCTTGATTTTTCCATAACTCTCCTTTCTGTGGGGGACCGGGCCTCTGGGTCAGGTTATCGATGGCCCGGTCGCCCTTTGAAAACAATTTCGCCCCTGGTTCGCCTCTGGCCGGCTAAGCCTCAGGTCATTTTTTATGAGGGAGAAGAGCCTGTAACTCCTGCCATAACGCCCGGTACCGGCAGCGGCGACACATTTTCTCCCAGGTTTTCCCTTTCTGGAGATCTGGAGTTATCCCGAAGATGCTCCATGCGCCTCGGTCAGGTGGGTGAGGTTTTCTCCACCGTCCCGCTTGCCCTGGCCGGCGGCTTCCTGGGGCCTGGTTCAACTTCCTTACCAGTCTTGTGAGCCATTTATTCTTCTTTTCGAGATTCTCGGGGGAAAACTTTAAAAAAATATTCCTGGTCTGGTCATGCTAGTTTTTAGGATCATCAGGTGGACCGTAAAGGGGAAAATCAGCCAATATCTTGCGTGGTTGCCGGGCCAGCGGTGGAAGGGGGGAGGGAAAAAACCTGGGGAGTTCTTCCCAAGGATTTCGTGATCCATCCCCTTATTTAAGAAATCGCGCCAGATGGGCAGGTGGAACAGACCGGGCATTGGGGATTAGGTCGGATGGTTTTTTCGATAAACTTGAACTGATTGCCTTTAAAAATCAGGACTCGGCCTAGGAGGGCCGGTCCCAGGCCTCCCAGGATGCGCAAGACCTCCAGGGCTTGCAGGGCCCCCATGATACCTGGCAGGGGTCCCAGCAGGGCAGGGCGGGTGGTGGATGGAGTCTCGTGAAAGGCGCACGCCAGGCAGGGGCCATGACCCGGCCAGAAGGTGCTCAGACGGCCGGTCATCCCCCACACCCAGGCATGAACCAGGGGAATCTTATGTCTGGCCGCCACCAGGTTCAGGAGGGACCCCGCCCTGGCGTTATTGCTGGCGTCGATCAGCGCCTGGCAGCCTGCCGTCAGGCGGAAGACGTTATATTCGGAGAGCTTTTTGGCATGGCTTTCCACCATGACAAAGGGATTAATCTCTTTAAGACGGCGTTCGGCCGCGGTAGCCTTGACCTTGCCCAGGTCGCGTTCCCGGAAGAGCACCTGGTGGTTCAGGTCGGCGAGGCTTACCCGGGAGTCGTCCACCAGGCGGATGGCGCCTAGACCTGCGGCCAGGAGATAAAGGGCGGTGGCCGATGCCAGGCCGCCGGCCCCCGCAATGAGAATCTGCGAAGATTTAAGGCGTTCCTGGGCTTCCCGCCCCCAACCGTCCAGGGTCATCTGGCGGGAATAGCGTGTTACTTCGGCAGGGCTTAAGTGAGAAATAGCGATTCCTTTCCCCGGCCTCAGGCAGAAAAGGGGAACACTGGATAATATGAATTAGCCGCGGCGGCCTCTCCCGGCAACCATCCGCCCCGGCCCCCCTTTTATATCGGGAAGCTGCCTGACAAACTTTAAATTCCCGGGTGCGGCAGGTATAATAAACAAACCGGCAGAAAATCGGGGATTCCAGGTGATCAAGTTAGTGGAGGTGAGCAAGGTTTATCACCGGGGGCCTGAAACGATTCAGGCCCTTAACAATCTTAACCTGCAGATCGCCGCGGGGGAATTTGTGGCGATCACCGGCAAGAGCGGTTGCGGCAAGAGCACGCTCTTGCACATCATCGGCGGCCTGGAGCTTGTAAGCCGCGGCCGGGTATTTCTGGACGGCCACGACCTGGCGCTTCTGAGAGAACCCGAGTTGACCCGGTTCCGGCGGGACCGGGTGGGGGTGGTATTTCAATCCTTTAACCTGCTGCCCCTTTTGAGCCTGGAGGAAAACGTCGCCCTACCCCGGGTGCTCCAGGGGGCTCCATACGGCCAGGCTCAACGAGAGGCGGCCCATTGGTTGGAAGAGGTTGGTTTGAGCGCCCGCCGGGGCCACAAGCCGCACCAGGTTTCCGGCGGCGAGATGCAGCGGGCGGCCATTGCCCGGGCCCTGATGAATCAGCCGGCGGTTATTCTGGCCGACGAGCCCACCGGGAACCTTGATTCCGTCACCACGGCTCAGATCCTGGAACTCTTCTCCCAACTGAACCGCCGATGGGCCAAAACCATCATTCTGGTGAGCCATGCGCCGGAGGCCGGCCAGGCCGCCCACCGGGTGTTGCGGCTGCAGGATGGCCGGCTGCTGCCATGAACCCCTGGCTTTTCCGCATTTCTTTGAGCCACCTGGCCCAACATCCCGGGCGCACCATCCTGGGGATCCTGGGCATTGCCCTGGGGACGGCGGTCTATCTGAGCATCTCTTTAGCCGCGGCCAGCGCTTTACAGAGCTTTCAAGCCGGGGTCCGGGCGGTGGCCGGCAAGGCCCAGTGGCGCATCCAGACCCCCGGCGCCCCTCTGGACGAATCCCTGTTCGTCAAGGTGCGGCGTCTGCCGGCCGTCAAGGCCGCGGCGCCCGCAGTGGAATCGGTGCTGGAATTAACCGGCCCCCACCAGGGCCCCGTCCTGCTCCTGGGGATCGATCCCTTCTCCGAGCGTCCTTTCCGGGATTACGAATTCTCCCATGACGCCGGTCTGAGCGACACGGCTTGGAACGATTTTTTTACCCGGCCCGACGCGGTTCTGGTAAGCCGGCGCCTGGCATCTCGGTTGAACTTGAAGATCGGGGAGGCGCTACCGGTGATAGTGGGACCACGGCGGCAGGTCCTGCGGGTTGCCGGCATATTCACTTCCCGGAGCGGCCTCTATCCCTTGGACGGCGCGGTCATGCTCATGGATATCGGTCCGGCCCAGGAACTGCTGGACCGGGTGGGGGGCCTGGACTATATCGATGTGATCGGGTCCGGGCCGGCGGCCGCGGTCCAAAGAGATCTTCAGGGAGTCCTGCCGCCCGGAGTGGAGGTGGGGCGGCCGGCCGCGGAGGCGAGCCGCACCGAAGGCCTGGTGGCCTCCTACCGCCTCAACCTGGCAGTGCTGAGCGCCATCGCCCTGTTCGTGGGCATGTTCCTGATTTACCAATCCGTCACTCTGTCGGTGGTGCGCCGCCGCCGGGAGATCGGCCTGCTCCGGACCCTGGGCATGACCCCGGGCCAGGTGCTGCTCCTGTTTCTGGCCGAAGGCCTGGTGAGCGGCCTGGTGGGAGGGCTCCTGGGACTGATTTTGGGGGTGGGGCTGGCCCGGGGCGTCCTTTCGGTGGTGACCCAGAACCTTTCTTCTCTCTACATGCCGGTGGTGGCCCAGGAGGTCGGGATACGAGGGGGGCTCCTGCTCCAGGCCTGGGGCCTGGCGGTGTTGGCTACCCTGCTGGCGGCCCTGCTGCCGGCCCGGGAGGCGTCCCGCACCCACCTGAGGGCCGTGTGGCACCGGGAGGAACTGGAAGAAAAGATCGAGAGCCGGGCGGGGCTCATCTTCGGGTGGGGTTTCGTGGCCCTGGTCCTGGCGGGGGTGGGGGCCTCCTGGAAGATGGGCGATGGTCCCCCCTGGCCCGGATTTATCGCGGCTTTCCTCATCCTCCTGGCCTTCGCCCTCTTCACTCCTCTGGCCACCCGCAAGCTGGGCCAGGGCCTGCAGCCGGCCTTGCGGAAAATCCTGGGCCCGGCGGGTGACTTGGGCTGCCGCTACCTGGCCGGGTCCCTGAGCCGCAGCGCCGTTAGCATCGCCGCCCTGGCTTGCGCCCTGGGGATGCTTATCGCAGTGACGGTGATGATCGGCTCCTTCCGTCGGACGGTGAATGACTGGGTGACCCGGGCCATCAGCGGGGATATCTTTTTCGGCCCCGCGGTCTTCTCCACCGAGGCCTATGACCAGTTCCTGCCGCCGGAGGTCGTGCCGGAACTGCGCCGGGACCCGGAGGTTGCCGACATCTACCTTTACCGCTGTATCCGGATCCCTTTTAAGGACCGTTATATTTTGGTCATCGGCGGCAGCTTCGAGGTGTTGGCCCGTCACGGCGGCCTCTGGTTCCGCCGGGGGGACACGCAGGAGATTATGGCCAAGGTTGGGGGAGGGGGCCAGGGGTTAGGGGTCAGGGGTCAGGGGTCAGGGAAAGAAAATTTTGATAATTCCAGGTCGAATTACGGAAACCGGAAACCATCCGTAGTCATCTCCGAACCCCTGGCCGAGACCTTTCACCTAAAAGAGGGGGGCGTCATCACCCTGCCCACGCCGGCGGGTCCGCAAAAACTCAAGATTGCCGGGGTCTTTTACGACTATCGGACCGATGGTCCCAGCGTCTGGATGGATATTGCCCTCTTCCGGCGTTATTGGCGGGACCCCCACCTGAACGCGGTGCGCCTCTATCTCAAGGACCCCAGGCAAGTGCCCCAGGTCCAGGCTCGCCTGCAAGAACGATACGGCGGCCGCTATCGTCTCCTCACTCTGTCCCACCGGGACCTCAGGAACGGCATCCTGCGCATCTTCGACGAGACCTTTGCCCTGACCTATGCCCTGGAGGGGGTGGCGGTGGTGGTGGCGGTCTTTGGCATCATCACCACCTTTTTGGTGCTCATCCTGGAGCGGGAGCGGGACCTGGCCCTGCTCCAGGCCCTGGGGGCCGCCCGTAAGCAGATTTTGGGCATGGTGCTGGTGGAATCGGGCCTGGCCAGCTTCCTGAGTTTTTTGTTGGGGGCGATGTGCGGTTCGGTTCTGTCATTATTACTGATCTTTGTCATCAACAAGGAGGCCTTCGGCTGGACCATCCACCTGTACTTCACCCCGGGCATCTACTGGCAGACCCTGGTCCTGGTCCTCACCCTGGGCCTGGGCGCGGCGGCCTACCCCGCCTGGCGGGCCATCCAGCCGCACCTGGCGGCGATTTTGAAGGAAGAATAACGTTGCCGATCAACACCCGTAAATACTTCCTGGTATCAGCGAGATTCCCGAATGGCTAATAAAATTATGAAATATTTTGATAAAAACACGGTTATTTTGGTGATATTCACCTCAGTTATTTTAGCATTTTATAGCATAATATTTTTTGGTTTTTACATATTAACATTAATATTAGTAAGCACGATCAATTATAAATGGATTATTTTTGACTTTAAGAGGTTAAATAGATTTTTAATAAATTTTGCAGTTGTCGTTATTACATTATTTATTGTAACTATTTTATGTGAGGCATGGTTACAATTATATCCGCATCGGTTGACTGGAATTGACCAAGTTGAAACCGTGGGAGAATTCAGTGATTATACTTCCAGAGGTTATTTAACTGAAGATGTTTTTAAAAAGGAAAAGGATGTCGTCAGAATCTTGGGATTGGGTGATTCCTTTTCTATCTATTTGAAGGATAAACGTAAGAACTATAACAATTTTTTGCAGCAAAGATACCTTGCCGATGGTAAGGGGGCCGTAGAGATCATTAATGCCGGCATGGAGGCCATGGGTCCTGGATATTACTGGCATATTTTGCAGAAATATGGGGATTTATTCAAACCTGATCTGGTCCTGGTGGGTTTTTTTGTGGGTAATGATTTTCAGGAAGCCGAATATTACGTTTTTATAGGAAATTTTATTAACGAACCTAAAGATCTAACCAAAAGATATTTAAGATATTATGAATTTCGTAATTGGCGGTTATATAGGTTACTAAAGAATAAATATGTGCGCTATCGGGAGGCAGAAAAGAGAAAGCAAGAAGCAAAAACTTTGCCTCCTCAGCAAATAGGAACCTTTTCCCAGGAAACTTTCTTAAAAGTAGAAAAAGATAGGAGTTGGATATTTGATAAACAGAAACGGACGTTGTTACATCAAAAATTTGATGAGTGTGCCGCTATTATCTTGAAAATGAAAAACTGGTGTGACCGGAGAAAGATAAAATTAGTCATAGCTATTTTCCCCGACCAGTTCCAGGTGGACGAAGAATTAAGAGAAGCCGTTTTAACCAGGTATAAAAATCTTGCCAGAAAAAATTTGGACCTGAGCTATCCTGATGATCTCATCATGAAATTTTGCCGGGCCCATGACCTCAACTGCCTGGATCTGTTGGGGCCATTCCAGGCAAAGGCCAAATCACGGCAATTGTATGCCTTAAGGGATACGCACTGGAACGAAGCGGGCAACCGGCTGGCGGCCGACCTCATCTTCCAGTACCTGGAAGAAAATCATTTGCTGCCCTCCCGGCCGCGGCCATGAAGGGGTGGCGCATTGCCTCCTGCGGTAAAGTTTGGTGATTGTCTCCAGGGGTAAAAATCCCTGGGCATTCCGCCTGGCGCCTGCAGTAAAGGGATGATTTGGGTCTCGTGACAAAGGCTACCGGCAATGATATGCTAAAAAAATGTTAAAGCGCACCTTCATCCATCTCCCCGGGGTGGGGCCCCGGCGGGAGGCGCATATCTGGCGCCAGGGGCTGTCCACCTGGGAGGATTTTCTGGCCGCCAAACGGATACGGGGCCTGTCCCGGGAACGGCTGGGCTGGCTGAAGGGGGAGCTTAAGAGGTCCCTGGCGCATTTAGAGGACGCCGCCTATTTCGCCCGCCGGTTGCGCGCCGGGGAGCACTGGCGCCTCTTCCGCCACTTCCGGCCGAGGGCGGCCTATCTGGACATCGAGACCACCGGGACCGTCTGGCCGGGCCTGTGGGTGACGGTAGTGGGCCTCTACGACGGCCGGAACCTGCGGCAGTTCGTCAAGGGTTACAACCTGGACAAATTCCCCCAAACGCTGCGTGAGTTCGACCTCCTGGTCACCTTCAACGGCACCCAGTTCGACCTGCCGGTGCTCCAGGCTTACTTCCCCCAGTTAAGCCTGCCTCCGGCCCACGTGGACCTGCGCTTTCTTATGGCCCGCCTGGGATTCAAGGGCGGGCTGAAAAAGATCGAGCCCCGCTTCGGCATCCACCGCCCCGATGAGGTGGACGGCATGGACGGCTACATGGCGGTGCTCCTGTGGGAGCGCTACCAGCGGGGGGACAAGGGCGCCCTGGACTTGCTCCTGACCTACAATCGGGAGGACGTTGTCAAC
>Ga0307425_1001500_pt1 | contig 13863 bp, 10 predicted proteins | sample SalMarWE160330MG_FD_202152 | JGI IMG/M metagenome (GOLD analysis project Ga0307425, IMG submission 202152) | Salt marsh sediment microbial communities from the Plum Island Ecosystem LTER, Massachusetts, United States - WE1603-30 | ecosystem: Environmental > Aquatic > Marine > Intertidal zone >... | reverse complement strand
TAGGATGTTTAGTTTATTTTTAAAACAGCTTTGAATTTGAGTTATATACTTTTCTTTAAGCCAGGCAGCAATAAATTTATTTGGGGCGTGTATTACAGCAACGCTGTTGTCTAATTTTTTTAGGGTTGTTTGACAGAACCATGTCTTACATTCTGTTTCAGAAATATCTGATTCAAGACTCGTGATCAATTCTTCCCATATATATATTTTTTTAACCATAATAGTTAGTTGAGATTAATATGAAAAAAAGTCATACTTTAAAATATAGGAGAATCGTATCTGGATTTCAACTAAATTTTTTTTGAGGGAGAAAACCATGACATATTCAGTTGCACTTGCAGGTAAAGGTGGTACAGGTAAGACTACAGTGGCCGGTCTACTTGTAAAATACCTTGTAGAGAGAGGTAAAACGCCGATTCTGGCGGTCGATGCGGACGCAAATGCTAATTTAAACGAGGTATTAGGCCTACAAGTAGAAGAGACATTAGGAGACGCCAGAGAAGAAATGAAGAAAGGTGTTGCGGCCGGGATGACTAAAGACATATTTATGGAAATGAAGTTACAGGAGGCCGTGATCGAGGCCCCTGGTTTTGATCTGGTAGTTATGGGAAGACCTGAGGGACCGGGGTGTTATTGTGCGGCAAATGCGCTTCTAACTCAATATCTTGATAAATTAATAGATAATTACGCGTTTGTGGTTATCGACAATGAGGCGGGTATGGAGCACATTAGCCGCCTTACAACTAATAATATAGAGAACCTTCTGGTCGTTACAGATCCAACTCGTAGGGGGATACAGGCGGCCGCGAGGATTGTGGAACTGACAGAGAGTCTTGGCCTAAATATTGGCCGGGAGGGCCTTATTGTCAACCAGGCCAAGGCGGCGCAAGAAGAGGTTATAAGAGGCATATTGAAAGACTATCGCCTGGATCTCATGGGACTGATCCCGGAGGACCCAGATGTTAGGGACTTTGATCTGAATGGAATTGCAACCATACAACTTAAAAATGACAACAATGCAGTCAAGGCGGCGTATAGGATCTTTGACTCTTTTTTTGGGGACCATTAGGCCTTGAGCACGGGATGAATCGCCTGTGCCTCTAGTTTATAAGAAAAATTACTTGACAATGAATAGATATTCATTTATTCTACGACGCTAAAATCGCCAGGTAAAAAAGAAATTTTTTTATCTGCTTTTGTTATATTTTTCACAATAAGGATAAAATAAGGTTTGTAAGAAAAGGAGATGATTTTTTAAAAAACCATGAATCATTTGTAACTATTCAGGTTCAAAGTTCAGGGTTCAAGGTTTGTTAGAATTATTAAATAGGCTTTTATCCCAATACAACATGGTGTTCATCTGGTTTTCAAGCGCATGGGGTATTTTTTTATGGAAATCCGAAGTGAACCCTGGAGCTTAACCCAGAGAACCTGGGTAGTTACAAAAACTTATAGATTAATCAGAAAAGGAGGTAAAGAAATTGGCCTTTGAGATTCCCAAACAAGCCTATTCAGGAAAGATAGGGGAAACTACGCTTGGCACCGGTAGTGCCGCTGTTACTGTGGGGGGAGCAACCGCGTACCCATTTTATCTCTTTGAGGGAGAGACGCCAAACCCACCCAAGATAGCCATGGAGATCTGGGATTATGACCCTTCCGAAGAGTGGCCGGCAGCGGCAGTAGAACCATTCAAGGACGTTATTTCATCACCTGATACTTGGGCGAAGAAATGTGTGGAGGAGTATGGCGCGGACATCATTGTACTACAGTTGAAGAGTACTGATCCTAATGGGATGGATAGAAGCCGCGAAGAAGCCGCGGAAGTGACCAAAAAGGTCTTGGACGCCATTGATGTGCCGCTGGTGGTCTGGGGGACGGCCGATAACCAAAAGGACGAAGAGGTCTTGAAAAAGATCTCTGAGGTTTGTGATGGCAAGAATCTTGCCCTTTCTCCCGTGGAGGAAGGAAATCACAAGGGAGTGGGGGCCAGTGCTCTCGGGTACAAGCACGTGGTGGTGGCTTCAACTCCCATTGATGTTAATCTGGCAAAACAATTGAACATCCTGCTCGGGAACCTGGGCGTCACCCAGGACAAGATCCTCATTGACCCCACCACAGGCGGCCTCGGGTACGGCATAGAATACAGCTATTCGGTTATGGAGCGCATCAGGATGGCTGCCCTCACCCAGGAGGATGATAAACTGCAGATCGCCATCATCACTAACCTGGGAAATGAGATCTGGAAATGCAAGGAAGCCGGGGAGAGCATTGAAGAGGGACCGCTCATGGGAGATCCGGAAAGACGCGCCATACTTATGGAGGTGGTCGGAGCCGTCTGTTATCTCCTTGCCGGCAGTGATGTGGTGATCCTCAGGCATCCGGAAAGTGCAAGAATGATCCGTTCGTATATTGATCTAATGATCAATGGCGGAAGTGCCGCCGATGTAGTGGGGATCTCCAAGAATCTTCCACTGGAGCAGGCTGACCTAGAAGCCATTTCACCCGAACCTGATCTGGCCTTTGGTGGTGAGGAAGGCCCCAAAGAAAAAGCAAAGAAGGAGGCCAAGAAGGAAGCACCGAAACCCAAGGCGGAGAAGAAAGAAAAGGCTGCTGAACCAGCCAAGAAAGAGGAAAAGGCTCCACCGAAAGAAAAGAAAGTCGTGGAGATGAAACCCAAGGCTGAGGAACCACCAAAGGCTGAAGCGGAAGCGAAATCCAAGGCCAAGGCGGAAGCTGAAGCAAAGGCCAAGGCAGAGGAAGAGGCAAAAGCCAAGGCGGAGGCAGAAGCAAAAGCCAAGGCGGAGGCTGAAGCCAAAGCAAAGGCTGAAGCACAGGCCAAGGCAAAAGCTGAGGCCAAGGCAAAAGCTGAGGCCAAGGCAAAGGAAAAAGAGGAATTGTCAGCGCTTAGGCAGAAACGGGCTCAGGAAAAGGCCGAGATGGAGGCCAAAAGAAAGGCAGAGGAGGGAGTGGCCAAGGCCAAGACACCGGCTGTAGCGCAGTTGTCCTTGGTGGATAAGATGGCCTTTAATCTGGAACGGATTCACAAGCACTCCTGAAAAGCGATGTAAACTGTAATAACGAATAGGAGGAACCTCAACAATGGAAACAGAAGAAGTCAAAAAGGTGGTGGTGGCCAAAAAAAAGGAAAAGCCCGCGCCGAATCCGCGGGATCTTTCCATAGACCCCGCCACCCAGAAGATGATTGCGCGGTCAAGGGAGTTGGAGGTAGAGACTATCTTTGACCGGGCCCAGACAATGAAGGCCTGTAACATCGGCGTACAAGGCACCTGTTGTAAAAATTGCGCACAGGGTCCCTGCAGATTACCCCTTCCCAAAGGGGGCATAGAGGGAGAGGATACGCGAAAAGGCCTATGCGGGGCCACTGCATCTACCATTGCGGCCAGGAATTTTGCCCGTATGGTTGCAGCGGGAGCGGCAGCCCATTCTGATCATGGCAGAGGCGTGGCAGAAACCTTTCTGGCAGCTGCCAGGAAAGAAGTGGAAGACTATAAGATTCAGGACCCCAAAAAACTCATTGAAATTGCCCCTGATTTTGACGTTGAAACAACGGTTGAAGGAGAGAACGGACAAATCCTCGACCGGGATATCGATGAAATCGCTCTGGAAGTGGCTGAGAAGGCCATTGCCCAGTGGGGGCAACAGGAAGGAGAGGTCTGCACGGCAAAGAGGGCTCCCAAGCCAAGGTATGATCTTTGGAAGAAGCTGGACGTGGTGCCGAGAGGTATTGACCGGGAGATCGTCGAGATCATGCACCGGACCCATATCGGCGTGGACCAGGACTATGAAAATCTGGAACACCAGTTCACCAGGGCTGCAATCGGAGATGGCTGGGGAGGATCCATGATCGCCACGGATCTCCAGGACGTTCTGTTTGGGTGTCCCTACCCGGTGAGGAGTTCTTCCAACTTAGGTGTACTGAAGGAAGACCACGTGAACCTGGTGATCCATGGACACGAACCCCTCCTGAGCGAGATGATTGTGGAGGCGGCACAGCTCCCAGAGATGATAGAACTTGCCAAAAAGAAAGGGGCCAACGGTATCCAGCTTTCAGGTATTTGCTGTACTGCCAATGAGATCCTCATGCGGCATGGTGTGCCCCTGGCCGGGAATTTTCTGCAGCAGGAGCTGGCGATTGTGACCGGCGCGGTGGATGCCATGGTGGTGGATCTCCAGTGCATTATGGAAAACATCGCCAGCGTTGCCCAGTGTTTTCATACCAAGATTATTACAACAAATCCGAAGGCAAAGATTGCCTCAGGTGAGACGGTTCATATTGAATTCGATGAACACACGGCCTTCGAGGATGCCAAAAAAATCGTGAAACTGGCCATAGAAAATTTCCCCAAGCGGGAAAAAGAGGTCATCATCCCGGACAACGCCTCCGAGCTGATAGCAGGTTTCAGTTACGAGGCCATTAACTACCACCTTGGTGGCACCTTCCGGGGCTCCTATACCCCGCTCAATGATAATATCATAAATGGTAGAATCCGCGGCATCGGGGGTGTAGTTGGGTGCAACAATGCCCGGACCAAGCATGACGATGAGCACATCACCATCATCAAGGAACTTATCAAGCACGACGTCATCGTCCTGACCACCGGGTGCAGCGCCATAGCGGCCGCCAAGGTGGGGCTCATGACACCAGAATCCGCGAAGGTGTACTGTGGTCCGGGGCTTGCTGAGGTCTGCGAGACCGTCGGCATCCCGCCGGTGCTCCACATGGGTTCCTGCGTGGACAATAGCCGTATCCTCATGGCGGCCACCGAAGTAGTCAAGGCAGGAGGTCTGGGGAATGACATCAGCGAGCTTCCTGCCGCCGGTTCAGCGCCCGAGTGGATGAGTGAAAAGGCCATAAGTATCGGTCATTACTTTGTGGCCTCGGGCGTCTATACGGTCTTTGGCGGGGCCTCATTGCCCGTCACGGGATCCCCGGTGTTCCAGAACTACCTTTTCAACGAACTGGAAGATATTTATGGCGGTATGTGGGATTTTGAGGCAGACCCCGTGGAGCATGCCCGCAAGATGATCGCCCACATTGATAAGAAACGGAAAGCCCTTGGTATTGATAAGGCCAGAGATCGGGTCCTGTTTGATATGGCGGCACGCCGTGAGATGGAAGCCGCGTAACATTATATTAAGCCTCTTAAGAAGGGAGGAAATAAGACATGTCAAAATTAGTCGCATTTGCAGCCATTCAAGGTGGCTACAATATTGTTTCCAAGGCTGAAGGAATCTACAAGCGTGCCCTGGAGACCTACGGTGGGAGCCAGAAACTGGAATTTCCCAATACTGCCTATTACCTGCCCATTATTTATTCTTTGACGGGCATCGCGGTGAAGGATCTTGATTCTGCCAAGCAAGTCATGGATTTTTGCCGGAAGCTCCTGCCACCTCATATCAAGAAAGATTTCCACCTGCCCTACCTTGGGCCCCTGTTGGACGCGGGCATGGCCGCCCTCTTCGCCGAAGAGATCGTGGAGGCCATCCGGTATGTGGAAGATCCCGACTTTTACCAGCCGGAAATAGAAGACCCGGACGTGGAAAACGGGAAGATCTGGCTTGGCGCGGCAGATGACGCCATCATGAGAAAGCGCGGCGTGGAATTTGTGGACGGCACAGCGCCGGGCTTTGCCGCCATCGTCGGGGCAGCGCCGGATGCGGAAACCGCGAAACTGATTGCTGAAGAATACCAGCAGAAGAACCTGTACGTGTTCATGGCCGCCAACCAGAGTGGGACCACCTTTACCGAGCAGTTGCTGGAAGCGGACGTCCAGATCGGGTGGAACACGAGGCTGGTCTCTTTCGGGCCGGATATTTCCGCTGCCGTGTTTGCCCTCGGGTTCGCAAACCGCGCGGGCATGTCCTTTGGCGGCATCCCACCGGGCGATTTCAAGAAACAGCTTAGATACCAGAAGGACCGTATCTTCGCCTTTGTAAACGCCCTCGGTGATGTGAATGCCGAATGGGCCGCCAATGCCGCGGGGGCCATCAACTGGGGCTTCCCCACCATTGCGGATACAGATATTCCGGAAGTCCTGCCGACAGGTGTATGTACCTATGAACATGTGGTGGCCAATGTGGACCACAAGCAGATGACGGCCAAGTCCATTGAGGTGCGTGGCCTCAAGGTCACGGTTTCAAAAATAGATATTCCCATGGCCTACGGGCCGGCCTTTGAAGGGGAGCGTGTCCGAAAAGATGACCTCTTCATCGAGATGGGGGGCGGTAAAACCCACTGCACCGAGCTGTGCAAGACGGCCGACATGAATGCGATCGAAGACGGAAAGGTCATGGTGGTTGGTCCGAACGTAAAAGACGCAAAAAAGGGCGACAAACTTCCCTTGGGTATCTATGTAGAGGTTGCCGGACGTGAGATGCAGGTGGATTTCGAGCCTATCCTGGAACGGCAGATACATCACCTGATCAATTACATCCAGGGTGTCATGCACATTGGACAGCGGGACATCTCCTGGATCAGGGTGGGTGACGGCGCCATTGAGAAGGGATTTACACTGGAAAACCTTGGCGTGGTCTTGCATGCAAAGCTTCATCAGGACTTTGGCGGCATCCTGGACAAGGTCCAGGTGACCCTCTATACCAAAAAGAAGGATGTGGATGATTTGACCAAAAGGGCCAAGGGTGAATACAAAGTCAGAGATGAACGGGTCGAGAACATGACCGATGAGACCACGGACATCTTTTACTCCTGTACCCTGTGCCAGTCCTTCGCTCCCAGTCATGTGTGCGTGGTGAGTCCTGAGAGGACCGGACTCTGCGGGGCCTATAACTGGATGGACTGCAAGGCATCGAACCAGATCAATCCCACCGGACCGAACCAGCCCGTAGAAAAAGGGGAAGTCCTGGATCCGAAACTTGGCCAGTTCAAGGGAGTCAATGATTTCGTGTTCAAGGCATCAAGACAGACCATTGATCACTACAATTTTTACAGCCTGGTCTATGATCCCATGACCACCTGCGGATGCTGTGAGTGTATTGCCTCTGTACTGCCCCAATGTAATGGAGTTATGACCGTTCACCGGGACTATACCGGCATGACCCCGTGCGGCATGAAGTTTTCCACGCTGGCTGGCACGGTGGGCGGCGGTGCATCGACTCCGGGATTCGTAGGGCATTCCAAGTACAATATTTGCCAGCGGAAGTTCATCCTGGGTGATGGGGGGCTCCTGCGTATGGTGTGGATGCCCAAGTCCCTGAAAGAGGAAATCAGGGAGCGGTTGCTCAAGCGAGGAGAAGAATTTGGGGTTCCGGATCTGATAGATCGGATTGCTGACGAGACGGTGGGAATGACTGAGGATGAGATTCTTCCCTTCCTCCAGGAGAAAAAACACCCCGCCTTGACCATGGACCCGATTATGTGACAGTGATGTATCTCCTCTGTTTCCCAGATTTCAGACGTTGTGTAACCTGGGAAACAGCAGGATACAATGAAAATGAGATAACGTACTAACAGACAGGAGTGCATTATGGGATTAACTGGAATTGAAATTTTTAAAATGTTGCCAAAGACTAACTGCGGCGAATGTGGCGTTCCTACGTGCCTGGCCTTTGCCATGAACCTGGCCTCCGGCAAGGCGGAACTGGATGCCTGTCCCTATGTATCGGATGAGGCCAAGGAAAAGCTTGCAGAGGCATCAGCACCTCCCATCAGGCCAGTGAGTATCGGAGCCGGGACAAGGGCCTTAAAGGTTGGTGGCGAAACAGTTATGTTCCGCCATGAGAAGACTTTTTATAACCAGACCGGTCTTGCGGCGCTCATTACGTCAGATATTGATGCAGGGGCCCTGGAAAAGAAGCTAAAGGAGTGGAACGCCCTTCAATATGAAAGGGTGGGTCTCAACCTGAGGCCTGAGCTGGTGGCTTTGAAAGACGCAAAAGGGGATGTGCAGGCATTTACGGCTGTCGCAAAGAAGGTCGCTGAGGAGAGCGAATTTGGACTCATCCTAATAAGTGAAAGTCCTGATGCCCTGAAGGCGGCAGTTGAGGTTTCAGCCTTCAAGAAGCCCTTACTGTATGCGGCAACGGCGGAAAATGTTGAGGATATGGGAACCCTGGCAAAAGAGAGTGGTTTGCCTCTGGCAGTCAAGGCGAATGACATAGAGGGCCTGATAGGACTCACTGACAAACTGACCGGCATGGGCCTGAAAGATCTGGTCCTTGATTCCGGATCCAGGGAACCCAAGCAGGTCTTTGAGGACCAGGTGGTGATGAGGAGGGCTGCACTGAAGGCAGGCAACCGGTCATTAGGTTTTCCCACTATCACCTTTCCATGCGAGATGGCAGGGAATCTGGATATGGAGACAGTGCTGGCATCCATGCTCATTGCCAAATATGCCGGGATTGTTACCCTTTCCGATTTTAGTGGAGAGAGTCTCTTTCCCCTGCTCTTAGAGAGGCTTAATATATTCACTGACCCCCAGCGGCCGATGACGGTGACAGAGGGTATCTATGAGATTGGCGCACCGGATGAAAACTCACCTGTGCTTGTAACCACAAATTTCTCCTTGACCTACTTTATTGTAAGTGGTGAAATTGAGGGCAGCCGGGTGCCAAGCTGGCTTCTTATTATGGACACAGAGGGGCTTTCTGTCATGACGGCATGGGCGGCCGGAAAATTTGCCGGTGATGCCGTGGGCATGTTTGTCAAAAAATGTGGTATTGCAGATAAGGTTTCCCACAAGAAGGTTATCATCCCGGGCTATGCAGCGGCCATAAGCGGAGAAATGGAAGAAGAACTTCCTGACTGGAATGTTATGATCGGTCCGAGGGATGCCTCCCTGATACCCAAATTTTTGAAGGAGATGGCGCAGTAGTCTTGGGAGGAATTCTGTGCCCGATAGACCGAATAAAAATAAAGCAAAAAACTAAGATCTAAGGGGGAGAGAGCCCATGTTATTGATCGGAGAAAATCTGAATGTGATAAGCCGTGTGATCGGAAAGGCGTTCAAGGAAAAAGACCCTGGCCCCATTGTCGAGGAGGCAAAAAGGCAGAAAGAAAAGGGTATGGACTGGGTCGATATAAATTTGGGGCCTGCAAGAAAGGGCGGCCCTGAACTCATGGGGTTTGTGGTAAAGACCGTCCAGGAGGCCATTGGTGATACCCCCCCGCTCTGCCTGGATACGTCCAACATCGAGGCGATGGAGGCCGGACTTGCCGCGCACAAGGGCAAGGCCATTATTAATTCCATTATGTGCAGGCCCGAGCGGTATGAAAAGATGATTCCCCTTGCGGCAAAATACAAGGCCAGCATGATCGCTCTGATGTGGGGCCCCGAGGGCCTTCCCAGGGATGAGAACGAAAGGGCCGCACTTGCCGTGGAGCTGATCTATGCCGCCAATGAGGCAGGAGTTCCCAACGAAGACATCTTTGTGGACGGGATTGTGACACCCGTCAATATCCAGCAGCCGCAGAGTGTGAGCCTTATGAGTTTTGCGGAGATGTTGCAGGACATTGCGCCGGGAGTAAAGTCGACGTGCGGGCTGTCTAATGTGTCCAATGGGCCACCGGATCACCTTCGACCTATCCTAAATCAGACCTTTATGGTGATGTTGGAGAGAAAAGGCATGTACTCATGTATTGCGGATGCCTATGATGATACATTGGTCGCTATTGCCAGAGGAAAAAGGCCCGATATTGTGGAAGTCATTCATAAGGTGTTGGATAACGAGGATATTGATATGGGCGCTCTGTCCAAGGAGCTCCAGGGCTATGTAAAGACAACAAAGGTCATTTTGGGTCATTCTCTTTATTCGGATTCCTGGCTGGAGCTGTGATAGATTCTTGAATATTGATTTTGAAGTGCTTCCGCTGTCTTATTGGGGGCCTCTCCATGGATTGTAAAAAGAATGGGGAGGCCTCTTTTTTTGGTCGAGGAATGGAATGGATAAGAACAATAGCAGTTTTGTTGCCCCGGGAGATCTGGAGAGGAGACAACAGGACAGACAGATAGAGGAAAACCTGGCCCAAATCGGCAGGAAGATTCTCGTCATGAGCGGTAAGGGAGGGGTCGGCAAGAGTACCGTCGCCAGTTATGTGGCCCTGCTCTTGAGCAAAAAGGGAAAAAAGGTTGGTCTGCTTGATGTGGACCTCCATGGGCCAAGTGTCGCGAGGCTTTTGGGTGTAAGGGCTGGTCTGGATATGGCCGAAGAGGGCATTGTCAGGCCATACCGTTTCTCTGACAATTTGGAGGTCGTGTCCCTTGAAATGGTCTTGGGAGACAAGGACGCCGCAGTCATCTGGAGAGGACCCTTAAAGATTAGCGCTATCAGGCAATTTATCTCTGATATTGAGTGGGGGCCTTTGGATTATCTTATTGTTGATTCACCGCCGGGAACAGGAGATGAGCCCCTTACGGTGGTTCAAACAATCCCGGATGCCGAGGCCCTTATTGTGACAACGCCTCAAGAGATAAGCCTTGCAGATGTAAGGAAATCGATCAACTTTTGCCGGCAGGTAAACACGAAGATTATCGGAGTAGTTGAAAACATGAGTGGCCTGATTTGCCCCCATTGTGGAGAAAAGGTCCCCCTTTTTGGCGAAGGAGGGGGGAGAAAGATGGCCGATAAAATGGGGGTGCCCCTGCTTGGTGAGATTCCTATAGATCCCGTGATGGTTGACGCGGGGGACGAGGGGAAACTGGAGTTGCTCATAAGGAGGCGTGATCTGGAGATAAATGCCGCCTATAATCGAATCATAAACCATTTGTAACTAATCAAGTACGTCCCCTTAGCGCTTTTGGAGGTAGTAGGTTTCCATTTCGTTTAATCGCTTAAGGTATTCTTTTTGAAGTTGAAGGTCCGGGTAGTGATCTATTTCTTTTTTGAGAGGGGCAATATAAGGAAATATATCGATTCCGTAATAATTTTTTTCTGCTTTGTCCGCCTCATGCATGAATAGAAGGGAATAATATGTAATAAGGAGCCTGGAAACAGTTGGTCGCCTGAAGACATACGCCCTGCCCCCGATAGTATTTAGGAAAAACCCTGCATATCGATAGATGACCTTGAATGAGGGTCTAAGGCCTTCTTTGTCCGGGCAGCGGTCACCTGCCGCCAGCCATGTGTAAAACATCGCCAGATCGAGTTCTGGCGACTCTCCCTCATGAATAATTATCTCTTTGGTTAGACGGCGGTCCTTTTTGTGCAAGACGCGAAAGAAGTGGTAGGCGTTCCTGATGATGAGCCCTGGATCTATTCCTTCTCCCGCTGGGGAAGGAGGATGGGTAGATAACCGTTTCACTATTTTCTTGAATCTGGCCTTGACGCTCATTCCCAGCTTCAGACGGCGGATATAGCTCTTCCCATCCAGATAATGGAAAAATTCGGCCAAATCCTTTTGTGTTTTAGTGCAATTGTCCTCCTCGGGAGCGGCCTTTGCCGGGACGCCCCTTTTTTCCTTGGTAATCTCGGGCTGTTTTTGTCGGGGCGCCTTTGTTTCAACGGGAGAGAGATTCTTGCCTTCAGGCCTCTTCTGCGTCTTTTGCCCTGAATAGGAGACGATAAGGTAACCTCCAATACCGGCGAAAATTACTGCCAGCAACAGCCACCACCAGAAACTTCCTCTAATTTCTTTTTTCATAATTTCTTTACCTGTTTTCCTATCGTTTGACTGGCAAGCTCAGCGTAACCGTTGTCCCCTTCCCTTCTTCACTTTGGAGCGTTATCTCCCCATCGTGATTCATGAGGATCTGGTAGGACATTGTTAGGCCCAGCCCGGCTCCCCGAGTCTTGGAGGTGAAAAAAGGGTCATAGATGGATTCCATATTCTCGCTTGCTATCCCACATCCGGTATCACTGATGCTCACCAGGATATGATCTTGGTCATATCTCGCAAGTAGCGATAATTCCCCTCCCTGGGGCATTGATTCAAGGGCATTCTCCATAATATTTGAGAGTGCCGCCTCAAGCTGGGAAGAATCCATTAAGGAGACGGGGATGGCATCGTCTACATCCGCTGAAATGTTTACCCCTTGTCTTTCGGCCAGGGGTCTAAATTTTCTGACCACTTCATGGACGGTCTCTTTGATATCATCCAACTCAAAAGTGGATGACAAAAGGGTGGTAAAATCATGGACCCTTTTAACCAGCGTTTCGAGCCTTTCTGATTCTTGGAGGATAATATTAACGTATTCCTGAAGCCTTGGGTCATGAGGAAACGAGGCTTTTATTCTCTTGGCAAAGCCCCCGATTGTCGTAATGGGATTTCTGATCTCGTGAGCTACACCTTGAACAAGGTGACCACAGGCCAGGAGTCGCTGGGAACGGATCAGTTTTTCGTGTGTCGTCTTTAGATCCTGGGCGGTAACCTCAAAATTTTTCTCCAACACTTGGTAGAGCTTGGCGTTTTCTAATGCTATGACAATCTGCTGAGACATGCTTGTCAATAGTTCGAGATCGGAATTAGAGAAGGGCTTGCCAGATCTCTTGTTGAGCACTTGAAGGGCGCCAACAGGTTTTTCTCTCAAGAGCAGGGGCACGCAAATCAAGGACCTGGTCTTAAAACCGGTCTTCCTATCAAATTTGTCGCTGAAGATCTTTTCCTTGGTAACGTCCTGAACCACCATGGGCTGCCCTGTCTTCACGACATGCCCTGCGATTCCTTCTCCCAGGTTGAGTCTAATGTCCTTTACAGCGTCCTTTTTGTCTCCCCGGGCGATACGCACAAACAACTCGCTTTTTTCTTTATCCAGCTCATAGACGGTGCTGGCCTCGGCATGCATGAACTCCTCTGCCCATTGCATGGCATAATTCAGGACCTGCTTAATGTTCAAAGAAGAATTGATCAGGGCGCTGAACTTTAAGAGGGTCTCCAGTTCTTTCCGCCGGATATCCTTTGGGTCCTGGTTTTCCAATTCAATGTGCCTTGATTTCATATTTTTTTTGACCCTGGGCATAAAGGTCGTTTCCCTTTGTATCGTTAACTACGATAGCGGGCAAGTCTTCAACCTTCAGCTCCCGGATGGCCTCCGGGCCTAAATCTTCATAGGCCACAATCCTGACTTCTCTGATCGCTTTACTTATGAGGGCACCGGCGCCCCCGATGGCGGCCATATAAACGGCCTTATGTCTGGCTATCGCCTCCTTTACCTCCCTTGACCGCTTTCCTTTCCCAATCATGCCCCTCAGACCAAGTTCAAGCAGCTTCGGGGTATAAGGGTCCATGCGGTAACTGGTAGTGGGTCCCGCGGCACCGATCACCCTCCCGGGCCGCGCCGGTGATGGCCCGACATAATATATAACCTGACCATCAACAGGGATAGGCAGTTCCTTTCCCGCCTCAATTAGTTCAAAGAGCCTTCGATGCGCGGCATCCCTAGCAGTATAAAGGACCCCGCTTATGGTGATCCTATCCCCGGATCTTAGGCGTTCTATATCGCTGATAGACAGCGGCGTCTCGAGGTGAAACACACCTTCCATAATTCACTCCTTTAGAGAACCAGTTCCAAATGGCGGCTGGCATGGCACTGAAGGTTGACTGCCAGGGGAAGGCTGGCGATGTGGCAAGGCATCATCAGGATATGCACCGCAAGAGAAGTTACACGGCCACCTAAGCCTTGAGGACCGACACCGGTCTTGTTGATTTCCTCTAGCAGCGAATCTTCCATTTTGGCCTGATCGGGGTCTGAATTTGGGGTGCCCAGGGGCCGAAGCAGTGCTTTTTTGGCCAATATGGCGCATTGTTCGAAGTTACCACCGATACCGACTCCTACTATGGTAGGGGGGCAGGGATTTGGTCCGGCCTCTGCAACGGTTCTGACCACGTTTTCTTTTACCCCAGGCCATCCCGCAGAAGGGGCAAGCATAAAAAGTCGGCTCATATTTTCG